>ERZ1026860.923-NODE-923-length-16532-cov-3.739941_pt1 | contig 16532 bp, 11 predicted proteins | sample MGYA00380160_ERZ1026860 | MGnify/ENA primary metagenome ERZ1026860 (study PRJEB33269, sample SAMEA4719796) | human gut metagenome | biome: human-associated habitat; feature: organic feature; material: feces | place: Cameroon | collected 2013-10 ... | reverse complement strand
GTCGGCAGCGTCAGATGTGTATAAGAGACAGGACAATTCCGCTTCCAAAGCGCGCATTGAACAAATCGACGCCGAACGACTGAAAGCGTGTCTGGACAAGGGCATCGTTCCCGTTGTCGCGGGATTCCAAGGCGTCAACGCCGCGGGGCGGATTACGACGCTGGGACGCGGCGGGTCGGACACGTCGGCGGTGGCTTTGGCGGCGGTGCTGAACGCCGACCGCTGCGATATTTACACGGACGTGGACGGCGTTTACACGACCGATCCGCGCTTTGTGAAAAACGCCCGCAAGCTGGACAAAGTGACTTACGAGGAAATGCTGGAAATGGCGTCTTTGGGCGCAAAAGTCCTGCAAACCCGTTCCGTCGAACTGGCAATGAAGTATCAAGTCAATCTGCGCGTGGTTTCCAGCTTTGCGGAAAATCCCGTCGGAACAACCATTTGTGATGAGGAAGACATCGTGGAAAAAGAAATTATCAGCGGCATTACTTACAGTCGGGACGAAGCCAAAATCACTTTGGCGGGGTTGCGCGACGAACCGGGCGTTTCGGCGGCGATTTTCGACGCGATGGCGGACGCCAACATTTGCGTCGATATGATTGTTCAGTCCGACGCGGCGGACGGGGCGCACACGGACATCACGTTCACGCTGTCCGCGTCCGAACTGAAAAAAGCCATGGCGGTTTTGGAAAAAAATCGCGACCGTATCGGGTATGAAAAAATCCTTTCCGATACCGATTGCGTCAAAGTGTCTTTGGTCGGCGTTGGTATGCGCACTCATACGGGCATCGCGCGCAAAATGTTTGCGGCTCTGTCCGAAAAAGGCATCAACGTTCAGGCGATTTCGACGTCCGAAATCAAAATCAGCGTTCTGATTCCCGCCGACTACGCGGAACTGGCGGTGCGCGCTTTGCACTCCGCTTTCAATCTGGATAAAAAGGAAGACGCAGCATGTTAATCGATTCGTTTTGGCGGAAAGGTACGGATTTCTTAGGGACGCAGTACGCGATTATGTGCGGCGCGATGTCGTGGGTTTCCGAACATCATTTGGTTGCCGCGGTGTCGAACGCGGGCGGCTTCGGCGTGTTGGCGGGCGAAATCGACGAAATCCGCAAGCTGACCGATAAAAACTTCGGCGTCAACATCATGACCATGCATCCGCAAATCGAGGAGCTGGTCGCCGTTTGCGTGCGCCAAAAAGTGTCGCACGTCATTTTGGGCGGCGGCATTCCCAACGTCGCGTGGGTCAAAACGCTGAAAGACGCGGGCATCAAAGTGATGTGCTTTGCGCCCGCCTTGGTTCTGGCGAAAAAGCTGCTGCGTTCCGGCGTCGACGCGCTGATTTTGGAAGGAACGGAAGCCGGCGGTCATATCGGACCCGTCGCCACGAACGTTTTGGTGCAGGAAATCCTGCCCGCCGTCAAAGACGTTCCCGTGTTTGTCGCGGGCGGTATCGGTTCGGGCGAAATGATGGCGGCGTTTTTGGCGATGGGCGCGGCGGGATGTCAGCTCGGCACCCGTTTCGTGTGCGCTTCGGAATGCATCGCGCATCCGAACTTCAAGCAGGCGTTCATCAAAGCCAACGCCCGCGACGCCGTTCCGACCGTTCAGCTGGACGCGCGCTTTCCCGTCATTCCCGTTCGCGCTTTGGCGAACGAAGGCACGAAGCGCTTTATGGCGTTCCAGCTGGAAATGATTGAAAAGTATCAGCAGGGAAAAATCGAGCTGAAAGACGCGCAAATGCAAATCGAACATTTCTGGGGCGGGGCTTTGCGCCGCGCCGTGATTGACGGCGATGTCGAAAACGGATCCGTCATGGCGGGACAAAGCGTCGGACTGGTCAAAGACATCAAGCCCGCCGCCGATATTGTTCGGGAATTGGTCAGCGACGCCGAAGCCGCTTTGACCCGTTGGCAAAAGGCTTAATCGAAAGGAAAAACGATGGCAGCGGAAAATCAGGAAACGGAAACGGTCGGTGCCGCGCTGCGCCGCGCCCGCTTGGCAAAAAAAATGGATGTGCGGGATGTTGCTGCTTATCTGTGCATTCGTCCCAGATTTTTGGAAGCTTTGGAAAACGGCAATACCAAAGAGCTGCCGGGGGATGCTTACGCGCAGGGGTTCGTTCGCAGCTACGCCGCTTATTTGGGGCTGGACGCGGATAAAACCGTTGCCGAATACAAGCGGGAAATGTCGGGTAGAGTCGCGGAAGCCGAGGCGGACGCGGAACGGATTGAAGAATCCGAAAGCGAAACGCTGACGCCGAAACCCGTTGTTTTGATTTTGTCGCTGATTGTGCTGATAACGGTGTTTTTCGTGTGGAAAGGCTTTCATACAAACGACCCCGTCGTGGTTGTCGCCGCCCCCGAACCTGAAGCCGTGACCGTGCTGGACGAATCGTATCCTTTGCCCGAACAAACGGCTGAGCTTGCGGCGGAAACGGCGGTCGAAGGACCCGTTCCTCCCGTCCCGCCCAAAAAACCGCAAGTCCCCGCCGCCGCGGAATATGCGGCAGAGCCTGCCGTCGTCAGCGAACCCGCGGCTGTCGATGTCGTGATTCCCGTCCGGCGCGCGCCCGCCGAGGAATCCGTCGAGAACATTCATATTTACGGACAGCGCAACGTCAATCCGCGGTTGGTGCTGGTGGCGAACGAAGCGTCGTGGATTGAAGTCAGACGCGGCGAAAACATTTTGATTTCCCGCGTGCTGAACAAAGGCGACCGTTATCAGGTTTCCCGCAATCCCGAAGATCTTTTTTTGAAAACGGGCAACGCGGGCGGATTGGACATTTATTTGGACGGCGAATTGATGCCGTCCGTCGGACCGCAGGGGGCTTTGCGCTCCAATGTCCCTCTGAATCCCGACTATTTTATTCAAAAAGAAGCAGCGGAGTTGGATGAATAATGCAAAACTTTGAAATCAAGCGTCGGAAATCCCGCCGCGTTTATGTCGGCAAAGTCCCCGTAGGCGACGGTGCGCCGATTTCCGTTCAATCCATGACGAACACGCCGACCAAGGATGTTGCGGCGACGGTGGCGCAAATTCGCGCTTTGGAAGCCGTCGGCGCGGATATCGTGCGCGTGTCCTGCCCCGACGAAGAATCGACCGCCGCTTTGCGCGAAATCGTCAAGCAGGTCAAAGTGCCGGTTGTCGCCGACATTCATTTCCACTATAAACGCGCCATCGAATCCGCCGAAGCGGGCGCGGCGTGTTTGCGCATCAATCCGGGGAACATCGGTTCAGCCGATCGCGTGCGCGAAGTGATTAAAGCCGCAAAAGACCATAACTGTTCCATGCGCATCGGCGTCAACGGCGGGTCTTTGGACAAGGCTTTGTTGGATAAATACGGCGAACCCTGTCCCGAAGCCATGGTTGAAAGCGCGCTGCAGCATGCCAAGATTTTAGAGGACAACGACTTTTTCAACTTTAAAATCTCGGTCAAATCGTCGGATACGCTGATGATGATGGAAGCTTACCGTCAGCTGGCGGAACAATGCGACTATCCGCTGCATCTGGGCGTGACCGAAGCGGGCGGCCTGCGCGCGGGAACGGTCAAATCCGCGTTGGGCATCGGGTCTTTGCTGATGCAGGGCATCGGCGACACATTGCGCGTTTCCCTGACCGCCGACGTGACCGAAGAAATCAAAGTCGGCTTTGAAATTCTGCGTACTTTGGGACTGCGCTATCACGGCGTCCGCATCGTGTCCTGTCCGACGTGCGCGCGGCGCGGCATTGACGTCGAAAGCGTTGTCAAAGCGTTGGAAGTCCGTTTGGAACACATTTCCGACCCGCTGAAAATCGCGGTGATGGGCTGTGTCGTGAACGGTCCGGGGGAAGCGCACGGCGCCGATATCGGCGTTTGCGGCGGCGGCAACGGCAAAGCTTTGCTGTTTGTCAAAGGTGTTCAAAAAGAACCGATTAACGCCGAAAACGTTGTTGAAACAATCGCCGCTTTGGCGGAACAAATGGTGGGAAGCAAACAATGACGATTCAACCTGCACGCGGAACACGCGATATTTACGGCGCGGATTTGGCGGCGTTCAAACAGGTCGAAAACACGGCGCGCGAATTTGCCAAACGCTACGGATTCGGCGAAATCCAAACCCCGATTTTCGAATCGACCGAAGTCTTTTGCCGCGGCGTCGGCGAAACGTCCGATATCGTGTCCAAGGAAATGTACACGTTCACGGACAGGGGCGGTGAAAGCTTTACGTTGCGTCCCGAAGGAACGGCGGGTGTCGTACGCGCTTTCATTTCCGAAGGCATGGAGCAAAACCAGCCCGTCAAGCTGATGTACGCGGGTCCGATGTTCCGTTACGAACGTCCGCAAAAAGGACGCTACCGTCAGTTGCATCAGGTCGGCGTTGAAATCTTGGGCGCGGCGACGCCCCAAACCGATGTCGAAGTGCTGTGCTTGGCGTGGGACTTTTTAAGCGCGCTGGGTTTGCAAAAATACATCCGCTTGGAGCTGAACACGCTGGGCGACGTGGAAAGCCGCACGGCGTACCGCGACGCTTTGGTCGCCTATTTTTCGGACTTCAAGGACAAATTGAGCGAAGACAGCCGCGTTCGGTTGGAAAAAAATCCTCTGCGCATTTTGGATTCCAAGGACGAGGGCGATAAAAAAATCGTCGAAAACGCGCCGAAAATGACGGACTTTTTAAACGAAGAATCCAAAAAATTCTTTGACGCCGTACAGGACGGACTGAACGCTTTGGGCATTCCGTTCGTCGTCAATCCGCGGCTGGTGCGCGGGCTGGACTATTACCGCCACACGGTTTTCGAGTTCGTGACCGATTCTTTGGGCGCGCAAGGTACGGTTTTGGCGGGCGGTCGCTATGACGGGCTTGTCCAACAGCTGGGCGGTTCGCAAACGGCGGGCATCGGGTTCGGCGCGGGTATCGACCGTTTGGCTTTGCTGGTTGCCGAAGCGGGCTTGGTCAGTCCTCAGCCCCGTCCGATTGCGGTCGTTCCCGTCGGCGAAGACACGCTGTTGCCGATTATGAAAGTCGCCCACGATTTGCGTCAATCGGGCTATGTCGTCGATATGGCGTATTCGGGCAATATGGGCAAGCGGATGAAAAAAGCAAACAAAATCAACGCTTGCGCCGCTGTGATTTTGGGTTCCGACGAATTGGCGAAAGGTGTTGCCACCGTGCGCGATTTGGATACGGGCGACCAAACCGAGGTTTTGCTGACCGACCTTTCGACCGCTTTGGAACGCTATAAAACGGTGCAGGGATGAGCTTTGAGGAAAAACTGAACGTCGTTCTGGCGCGAAACGATGAATTGGAGGCTTTGCTGGGCGCGAATCCCGACGGAGAAACGTTCGTCAAGCTGTCCAAGGAATTGGCGGGCTTGAAAGACGTTGTCGAGGCGATTAAGGCGTATAAGAAAGCTTTTCAAGATGTTGCGGATACGCAAGCTTTGCTGGACGATCCCGACCTTGATGCGGAAATGCGCGCGCTGGCGCACGAGGAGCTTCAAGCCGCCAAAGACCGTTTGCCCGAACTGGAAAAACAGCTGAAAATCCTGCTGCTGCCCAAAAACGCCGTTGACGAAAAAAACGCGATTTTGGAAGTCCGCGCGGGGACGGGCGGCGAAGAAGCCGCTTTGTTTGCTGCCGAACTGTTCCGCATGTACGAACACTATGCCGCCGAACAGGGGTGGAAATTTGAAACTCTTGCCGTCAACGATACGGGGCTGGGCGGCTACAAAGAAGCGTCCGCCGCCGTTACGGGCAAATCCGTGTTTGAAAAGCTGAAATTTGAATCGGGTGTTCACCGTGTCCAGCGCGTTCCCGAAACGGAATCGGCGGGGCGCGTTCACACGTCCGCCGCGACGGTCGCCGTTCTGCCCGAAGCCGAGGAAGTCGATCTGAAAATCGATGAAAAAGATTTGAAAATCGACGTTTACCGCGCGTCGGGCGCGGGCGGTCAGCACGTCAACAAAACGGAATCCGCCGTGCGTATCACGCACCTTCCGACGGGATTTGTCGTTGCGTGCCAAGACGAGCGGTCGCAGTTCAAAAACAAAGACCGCGCGATGAGAATTTTGCGTTCCCGCCTGTACGACATGCAGCGCGAAGCGTTGGACAAGGAACGTTCCGTCGACCGTAAAAATCAAGTCGGGTCGGGCGACCGTTCCGAACGCATCCGCACTTACAACTTTCCGCAAGGGCGCGTTACCGACCACCGCATCAATCTGACTTTGTACAAGATTGACGAAGTGATGGACGGGACGGCTTTGGGCGAAATCATCGATGCCCTTTTAACGGAAGACCAGTTGTCAAGATTGTCAGAGTTGGAATAACGGGGATTGATTTTATGCGGCAACTGTACGGTCGCTTCCGATGCTCGAATGCGCACGTACCGTAATGTACGCTTGCGCTTCTGCGCGTCGGGTCTTCCTTCATTTGCCCCCTAAAATCAATCCGAGAATACGGGGTGTATTTATGAGTACGGTATTAAAAAACGCTCTTGACGATTTAACTGCCGCCTTTGAACGGGCGGGGATTGACGACGCCCGCGCGGACGCCCGTCTGCTGGTTGCTTTTGCGCTGAACAAACAGCCCGTTTTTGTGCGAATGCACTCCGACAGCGAAATCGAAGACGACGCGGCGGAAAAAATCGAAGCGTTCAAACGGCGGCGGCTGAACCGCGAACCCGTGTCGAAAATCATCGGTACGCGCGGGTTTTGGCGGCTGGATTTCAAAGTAACGCAAGACGTGCTTGATCCCCGTCCCGATTCCGAAACGCTGATAGAGGAAATTTTAAAGCGCAAAACGGATAAAACCGCCGCGTTGAAAATCCTTGATTTGGGGACGGGGTCGGGGTGTTTGGCGCTGTCTTTGCTGTCCGAGTATTTGAACGCGTCGGCAATAGGGGCGGATTCAAGCGAAAAAGCGTTGCAAATCGCGCGGGAAAATGCGGAATCGAACGGGCTTTCCGCGCGGTTTAAAACCGTTCAAGCCGATTGGAACAAAAGCGGATGGAGCGATACGTTCGGAACATTCGACATTGTGATTTCCAACCCGCCCTATATCGGCGACGACGAACCGCTTGACCCCGAAGTCGCGCTTTTCGATCCGAAACAAGCCCTGTTCGCGGGCGCCGACGGGTTGGACGCTTACCGCGCCTTGTTTCCCGTGCTGGGCGGATTATTGGCGGAAAACGGGCTTGCCGTGTTTGAATTCGGCAAAGGACAGCATCACGCGGTCAAAGCTTTGGCGGAACAAAACGGATTGGCCTTTGACGGATTCGGAACGGATTTGGGCGGAATTGTGCGCTGTATCGCTTTAAAAAAGCAAAAACCGCTTGAAAACGGATAAACAACCCGTTAAATTAACGCAAAACAGCGGGCAGGTTTGCCGCTTTTGATTTTCTTTCATCGGATAAAGAGTGTTGTCAATGGGTATGAATCCAAGAGGGCGTTCACGCGGACGCAACCATAATTTTAACAACAATAACAACAACCGCCGTTTCAACAACGCGCCCAACCGCAACACGGTTTACGACAGCTTGGGTCCCGTCGGGCGTTTGCGCGGAACGGCGTTCCAGCTGATGGAAAAATACTTGGCGGCGGCAAAGGACGCGATGTCCTCCGACCGCGTTTTGGCGGAAAACTGCCTGCAGCACGCCGATCACTACAACCGTTTGAACCTGATGGCGATTGCCGCCGAACAGCAGCGCAATCAGCAGTATCAGCAACAGCTTGAACAGCCCGAACAAACCGATGAAGCATCGGAAACCGACGTTGTTTCCGCCGATGCCGCCGTCGAGGAAGCCGTTGAGGATGCGCCCGCCGAACAGCCTGCGGAAACGCCCGTTTCGGAAACCGATTTGTCCGTTCCCGTGTCCGTCATGGCGGCGAACGAAATGAAACGCCGTGAAAAAGCGGAAAAAACAGAAAAAGCGCAGGAAGAATCCGCTCCCGTCGTTGTGCGCCGCCGCGGCCGTCCGCCCCGTTCGGCGAAAACAGCCGCCGCTCAGCCGAACGCGTAAACGCTGATGAAAGCCGAAGAAGCCGCCGCCGTTTTCAATGCCTTGGGGCAGAAAAGCCGCTTGAAAATCTTTAAGCTGATGACGAAAGCGGGCGAACAGGGCTTGACCCCGACGCAGATTATCGAAAGCTTGGGCGAAATGCCGCGCAACACGCTGTCGTTTCACTTGAACGCTTTGGCACAGGCGGGATTGTGCGTTTCGGAACGTTTGGGACGGCAAATTATCTATAAAGCCAAGGACAAAACCTTTAAAAAAGCGGTCAAATTCCTGCAAAAAGACGCGGAAGCCGAATAAAATTTTTTATTGAAGTCCCCTTTAAATCCCCTTGCGCGCGGGGAAAAATGTCCTATATCATCTTCAAACGAAAGGGGATATGCTTCAATGAATATCGAAAAATTTACAGACAGGTGCCGCGGCTTCATTCAATCCGCCGGCGGGTTGGCGCAAAGCAGCGACCATCAATATTTGACTCCCGAACATTTGTTGAAAGTTTTGCTGGACGATCAGGAAGGCTTGTGCGCGGGATTGATTGCGCGCGCGGGCGGCGATCCGAAACGGGCGCTGAAACTGGTCGAGGAAACGCTTGACAAACTGCCCAAAGTGTCGGGGCAGGGGGTCGAAAGCTACCCGAATCAGGAATTCGGCAAAGTTATGCAGCAAGCCGAAGACATCGCCAAAAAAGCGGGCGACGAGTTCGTAACGGTCGAACGCATGCTGTTGGCGATGGCGATTGTGCCGAACACGGGCGTGCATCGCATTTTGTCGGACGCGGGCGTTTCGGCGCAAAACCTGAACGCCGCGATTGAAGCTTTGCGTCAAGGGCGCAAAGCCGATTCCGCCAATGCCGAAGACAAATACAACGCTTTGAAAAAATACACTTTGGATTACACCGCGCGCGCCGCCGAGGGTAAAATCGACCCCGTTATCGGACGTGACGAGGAAATCCGCCGCACGATTCAAGTGCTGTCGCGGCGTACGAAAAACAACCCCGTTCTTATCGGCGAACCGGGGGTCGGCAAGACCGCGGTCGTCGAAGGGCTGGCTTTGCGTATCGTGAACGGCGACGTTCCCGAAAGCCTGCGCCATAAAAAACTGCTGGCTTTGGACATGGGCGCGCTGATTGCGGGCGCGAAGTACCGCGGCGAATTCGAGGAACGCTTGAAAGCCGTGTTGGAAGAAATCAGCGCCGCCGAGGGTGCCGTGATTTTGTTCATCGACGAAATGCACACGATTGTCGGCGCGGGGGCAAGCGAAGGGTCGATGGACGCTTCCAACCTGATGAAGCCCGCTTTGGCGCGCGGCGAACTGCACTGCGTGGGCGCGACGACGCTCGACGAATACAGCAAGTATGTTGAAAAAGACGCCGCTTTGGCGCGTCGTTTCCAAGCCGTCTTTGTCGACGAACCGACGGTTGAGGAAACCGTTTCCATTCTGCGCGGGATTAAGGAAAAATACGAACTCCACCACGGGGTCAAAATCTCCGACAGCGCGCTGGTGGCGGCGGCGACTTTGTCGAACCGCTACATTTCCGACCGCTTTCTGCCCGACAAAGCCATTGACTTGATGGACGAAGCCGCGTCGCGTCTGCGGATGGAAATCGATTCCAAACCCGAAGCTTTGGATGAAATCGACCGCCGTTTGGTGATGCTGAAAATCGAACGCGAAGCTTTGAAAAAGGAAACCGACGACGCATCGAAAGAACGCTTGCTGAAGCTGGAGGGCGAAATCAAGGGATTGGAAGACCAATCGTCCGAAATGTCGGGCAAGTGGGCTTCCGGCAAAAACGCGATGGCGAACGCCGCAAAACTGCGTGAACAGCTGGACGCCGCGAAAATCGATGTCGACAAGGCGCTGCGCGAAGGACGCTACGAACATGCGGGCGAATTGCGCTACAAGCTGATTCCCGACTTGGAAAGCAAACTGAAAATCGCCGAACAGCAGGCAAACGAAACGCAGGTTTCCGCGACAAAATCGGTTACGCCCGAAATGATTGCGGCGGTCGTGTCGCGCTGGACGGGAATTCCGACGGACAAAATGCTGACGGGCGAACGCGAAAAGCTGCTGCACATGGAACAGCATATCCAAGCCCGCCTTATCGGGCAGGAGGAAGCCGTCAAAAGCGTCAGCGACGCGGTGCGCCGTTCGCGGTCGGGGTTGCAAGATCCGAACCGTCCGATGGGGTCGTTTCTGTTTCTGGGACCGACGGGCGTCGGGAAAACGGAACTGGCGCGGTCTTTGGCGGCGTTTTTGTTTGACGACGAAACGGCTTTGTTGCGTATCGACATGTCCGAATATATGGAAAAGCACGCGGTTTCGCGGCTGGTCGGCGCCCCTCCGGGCTATGTCGGCTATGATCAGGGCGGCGTTTTGACCGAAGCGGTTCGCCGTCGTCCGTATCAAGTCATCTTGTTCGACGAAGTGGAAAAAGCCCACCCCGACGTGTTCAACATTCTGCTGCAAGTGCTGGATGATGGACGACTGACGGACGGGCAGGGACACACGGTTGATTTCAAAAACACGATTATCATCCTGACGTCGAACTTGGGCGCGGAAATTCTGGCAAACCAGCCCGAAGAACAGCCCGTTGACGCGGTGCGTTCCGAAGTGATGGAGATTGTCCGCGCGTCGTTCAAACCCGAATTTTTGAACCGTTTGGATGAAATCCTGCTGTTCCGCCGTTTGAACCGCGCCGATATGATGGGCATTGTTCAAATCCAGCTGAAACGGCTGGGCAGCCGCTTGGCTGAACGCCACATTGTTTTGGATTTGGACGAACAGGCTTTGAACTGGCTGGCGGATGCGGGGTACGAACCGATGTACGGCGCGCGTCCGCTGAAGCGGCTGATTCAGCGCGAACTGGAAAATCCGCTTGCCATGGCGATATTGGAGGGCAGAATCAGGGATAACTCGATTGTCAAAATCCGTGTCGTCAACGACAAGTTGGAAATTGTCGAGGATGTTCCGACGGGCGAAGAAACGGCGGAATACACCGAAGTCCGACCCGCGATAAAAGCGCAGGGCGGCGCGCCGCAAATCGGCGACAATCGCAAATAACGAAAAAGCCCCGAAAAATCGGGGCTTTTTTAGTAAAATTAAGAACTTAGCGTTTAATGGTCAACAGTTCTTCCAACATGGAATCCGCCGTGGTGATGATTTTCGACGCCGCGGAATAAGCGCGCTGTGTCGTAATCATATCGGTAAATTCCGACGCGATGTCGACGGTGGAATCTTCCAAAGAGCTGGCGGAGATTTTTCCCGCGCCGCCTTCGCCCGCCGTTCTCAGCGTCGCGTTGCCCGATGCCGTCGTTTCAATCCAGATGTTGCCCGTCAAGGCTTCCAGCGAATTGGCGTCAACGAACGTCGCAATGGGGATTTGGGCAATCGCGCGGGTTTCGCCGTTGTCGAAAATGGCGGTGACAACGCCGTTTTCGGATACGGAAACGCCCGTGTAGCTGCCGTACTTCGCGCCGTCCTGCGTCGTGTAGTTCGTCGTGTACTTGCCCGCCAGCTGAGTCAACCCGTTCGCCGTGTTCGTATCGCCGATGTACAGGTTGATTTGCGAGCTTTCGTAGTAGTTGCCCGTCATGTCTTTCGCTCCGTTCGCCCATTCGATTGCGACGTTGCCCATGTTGATTTCCTTGGGCGTTCCGTCGGCGTTGAAGCGAACGCCCGCGATTTTCGATCCGTTTTGCGCGCCGTCAACGTTGTTGAACGAAAACGTGTTGGTCAGCACCAGCAGTCCCGTGTTTTCGGGCTGGTTGACCTGCTTGCCGTTGTTTTTGCCGACAACGCTCAATCCCGCGCCGATGCCGTCCGTGCTTTTTGAAGAAATCATGTCTTCGGCAACCGTGGTGACACCGCCCATTGCGGCGGCGCCCGTTGCGGCATCAAACGGATTTGCGCCGTATTTGGTCAAAGTCAAAGTCGCGCCCTGCTGATACTCGGTTTTGCCGATGGCTTCGGCGAACAGAGTCATAACGCCTTCCGCAGACACCAGTTCGGTCAGAGTGGCGCCCGATGTGCCGGTATTGATTTCAACGATTTTGCCGTTGCTCAGCGTCAGCGTGTCGTCGATAATCGAAACGCCCGCTCCGGCGACCAGACCGGCGGCGGCGCACAGGTTTGCCAAAGTCGTTTTGGCATCCGCGCCGATTTGAACATCATTCGCCGCAGCGGGGGTTGTTTTAAACGTGTACGTCTTTCCGTCGATGGTGATGCTGTTCCCGTCAGCGGGGTTTGCTCCGAACTTCAGCTTTTGAGACTGGATTGCATCGGTGATGTCGATTTGTGTTCCCGTCGTTTTTTTGAATTTGGAAAACGTGTAGGTTTTTCCGTCATATCCGACCGTGCTGCCCACAAAATTCGCGGCGTCAGTTCCCGTAAACGTCAAAGTTTGCTTATTGACGTTAACGGTTTTATCGGTGTTCGCCGTGGTCGCCAGAAAATCGCCCGTCGAAACCAAGGTCGAGCCGCTGACTTGGAAGTAATTGGACAGGTTTTCGATGCTTTCGTGTTTTTCATAGTACGTCTGAATCGTTTGATACAAGGCGTTCATCACGGCAATCGGCAAAGCGTCCGTCGTGTCTTTTTCGGTCAAATCGGCGATGTTGACGGCGATATTGCCGTTTGCCAGCATCGTTCCGGAAACAATCCCCGCATTGTCGGTGAATTCAAATTCTTTATCCAGATTGTTGGCTTTGTCGCCGATGCGGATGGTTTGTCCGACGTAAGCGGCAAGGTTCGTGTTGCGGAATGTTACGGATGTCGAATTGCCGCTGTTGACCAGAATGTTCGCGCCCGTCGACGTCGGATTGATTTCCAGCGTCGAACCCGAAGCCACATAACGCGTGTAGTCGGGTTCGTTGTCGTTGATTTTGGCTTTCAACAACTGAACCAGTTTCACCGTATTGACCGTTCCCGTCCGTCTGTCAATGGCAGAGCTGATGTTGACGGTGACAATGCCTTCGGTTTTGGCGGCGTCGGTGTCGGAGAAGTTATAAGTGTTCGAACCGATGGTTACCGATTTGTTCAGATAATCCTCGGGTTTTTGGCTGACGAAATCGACGCGGGCTGTGTTTTTGATGTCCCAGTCGATTTCGGGCAGTTCAAATTCACCCGTCGCGATATTCGTTACGGGATCGGGGTTCGCAATGGATTGCAGAACCGCTTTGCATTTGCCCGCGTTGAACTTGACGGACGCGCCGCTGTTGGACTGTTCGACCTGAATCGACTTGCCGTCCGACGACACCGTAAAGCGCGCCGCGCCGGGCATGTTGGCTTGGATTGCTTTGCTGAACTTGTCCACCGCGTCGGCAGTCGTCACAACGCCCGAAGACAAATCGACCGCAATGACTTTTTCGTTGGCTTTGGGCGAATAAGTCGTCGTGCCGTCCGTCGTGAATTCAAACACATAGTTCGTGCCGTTCGTTTCCATGGCGATAGTCGAATGATTCGTCGGAATGGACGTGAATTCCAGCTGAGCGCGCGCCGAATACACGTCGGGAGTCGCGTCGTTGACGATTTCGCTTTGGCTGTAAGTCACCAAAGTCGCCGCGCCCGACGGCATTTCAAGGTCAATCGACCAAGCCCCCGATTCGACTTTCGTAAACGTCATGGTGACGTTGTGCGAATTGCCCAGCGAGTCGTAAACCAGAACGGCAGAGCTGTAGCGTCCGCCTTCTTCGGGTTTTGCGGGATTGAATACGGGAGCGTCCGACGGCAGGTTCGCGCCGAAGCGGATGTTCTGCGTTTCCTGCGCCGTGCCGCCGATGGTGTTCAGGTTAATCGACTTCATGTTTGTGGAGTCAATCACGTTGTCGTTGACATAGACGGTCGAACCTGTTTCGTCGGAATAGGCTTTCATGTACATGTTTTCGCCGATTTTGACCAAAGACGCGTTTTCCGAACCGTCATACGCCTGCAAAGGCCAGGCTTGCAGATACGCGCCGTTCGCGTTGCGCAGATAGCCGTTTTCGTCGACTTCAAACGATCCCGCGCGGGTGTAGCTGTACAAGTCTTCCGCCCCCGGATTGGAAGTCGTCGTTGTGACGAAAAATCCGTTGCCCGAAATACCCAAATCGGTCGAACGGGTCGTGCCGCTCAACAGCCCTTGGGCGTCGATGCCCGTTCTGTTGCGGCATTGCACGCCGCCCGAAGAATACGCCGTCGACGACGTCTGCTTTGTGACCAAAGTCGAAAAACTGGCGGAACCCGCTTTGTATCCGACGGTGTTGACGTTGGCGATGTTGTCGGAAATAATGCTCATCGCCGAGGATTGAGCCGTTAATCCCGTAACGCCCGTTTTTAAAGCACCGAATAAACTCATTGATTTTCTCCTTTATCGTTTTTCGCGGCGGTTCTGCCTGAAAAAGTGGTTTGCCGTTGTTCTGTTCGGCAAAATTCCGTTGTGTTGTTAAACCGTTTGTGTTTCCGAAGCGTCCGATTTCGGCAAATCCAGTTCGCTGTTTTGATGAATTGCCAAAATGTTGTTCATATCGACGGCGACCGCGCCCATGCCGATGGCGACCGTTTCACCGTCGTAGGCAACGCCCGTAACTTTGCCGTAGACCGTTTTTTGCGTTTCGACCGACGCGCCCGAAGCGTCCGTCGCCGTGACGACCAGCGTATACGCGCCGTCTTCCAATTTGTTGCCGCTGTTGTCCGTGCCGTCCCATGTCAATTCATGGCGTCCCTGCGACACTTCAACACCCGAAAACGTCTTTACGAAGTTGCCCGACGAATCGCGCAAAGCCACGACACAGTTCGACGCGTCGGCGGACAGGATGTAGGAAAATTTTGCATGTCCGTTCTGCAAGGGCACATAGTCGCTTAAAGCCTGCACGACTTTGTCCATATAGCTGACCGATTGCGCGGACATCGAATTGACGTTTTGAGAAATGACCGTTTCCAAATAGCTGTTCGTCTGAATGCTTTGTTCGACTTGTGCGTATTGAACCAGCTGGTTGGTGTATTCCGCCGTGTCCATGGGGTCGAGGGGGTCTTGGTATTTCAGCTGTTGTGTCAACAGGTACAAAAACGCTTCCATATCGTCGAACAGCTTTGTTTTCGACGACGCGGAGTCTTTGCCCGACGCCTGCGCGCTGTTTAACGCGCCCAATCCGCTGAGTGCCGCTGTGTCTGCCATGGTGTCCTCCTGTCGTTAAACCCGAATATTCAAAGCGTGATTGCCGAAATCTTCGGGGGAATCCTGAGTTTCGGATTCCGCTTGCGCTTCATTATGCAAAAAGCTTGCCGTTTTTTGTTCGTGTGAAGAATTTTGTTGTTCCTCGCCGCGGTAATTGAACGTAAAAGCTTGGTCGCTTGTGTTTAAACCCGCGTCGTTCAGCGCTTGTTTCAACGCGGAAACGTCGCGCTGCAGCATATCGATTGTTTCCGCGCGCGAAGCCGTCAGATGAACGGTCGTCTTACCGTCCTTGTCCGTTTCAAGGCGAACGCGGATTGTGCCAAGCTCTTTGGGACGCAGGATGATTTCGATTTTGTCTGTGCCGTCTTTGAACGCTTTGGTGATTTTGACTTTGATTTGATCGACCAAATCGTTGACGGGCGTTTGTTTTTGCGACGCAACGGGGGCGGACACCGCCTTGCCTTTCAGTTCGTTCGGGGCGGTGAAGACGGCGGGCTGAGCCGCCGCGGTGTTCGATACGGCGGAAACGGCAGCGGAAACAGGGGCGGTTTCCGCGGCTTCAACGTTCTGAGCCGCCGATTGCACGGGCGCAAACAAAGGCTGAAAAGCGTCGTTTTGCCGAATTTGCTGTTGCTGTTCCTGCTGTTGAGCCGGGGCGGCGCGCGGTGTCGGCTGAGCCGCGGGGGCTTTTTGCGGCGCGGAAGATTCCGCCGTCAACGGGGCAAAAGATTCCGCCTGCTCGGTTTCGGCTTGCGCTTTTGCAGACGCGCGGGCTTCTTTGTGTTCGGCGGGCAGAGCCGAAGCCGTTTTCAAAGCGACGGCGGGTTGAGCCGTTTGCGTTTCGACCGTCAGCGCGATTTTGGTGTCCGCGGGCAGTTCTTTCGCCAGTTTTTCGGCTTGCTTTTGCGCGCGTTCAAAGTGTTCGGGGGCGGCTTCGGCGGGTGCGTCCGCGATTTCGGCTGTTTCCGTCTGCAGCGGCTGAATCCGCATTGTTTTCGTTTCCGCTTTAACCGCTTTGATTTCCGTTTTTACGGGTTGGGCTTTGACGGTGTTCTCCGCGGCTTCGACGGGGACGGTTTCGATTTGTTCGGGGGGGACTTCAGCCTGCCGTTCGGGTTCGTTTTGCGCTGTTTCCCGTTTGATGACGGGATTGGCGACGGGCTTTTCCGCCGTTTGAACGGGGACGGGCGTTTCCTGTTTTTCCGCGAATTGAACGGGCTGTTGTTTGATTTGTTCGGGGGCGCGTTCGGTTTGCCGCGGCGCGGATTCGGTTTGTTCGGGGACTTGGGAAGGCAAAACGTCAGCCGTTTGTTCGGGCGCGCTTTGTTCAACGGGGGCGGCATCGTCGGCTTTGAGCGCGAGAAAAAGCGCCGCCCCGCCGGATTCAG
>ERZ1026860.922-NODE-922-length-16539-cov-4.331109_pt1 | contig 16539 bp, 19 predicted proteins | sample MGYA00380160_ERZ1026860 | MGnify/ENA primary metagenome ERZ1026860 (study PRJEB33269, sample SAMEA4719796) | human gut metagenome | biome: human-associated habitat; feature: organic feature; material: feces | place: Cameroon | collected 2013-10 ... | reverse complement strand
ATTGGAAACTACACAACTAGCAGTGCATTTAGTGCTGCAGCGAGTGCTTTTTTAGGTCGCTTAACCATACTCGTTACAGCATCAAGCTCGTTTAGTGTTGCCATGCAGTCTTCATCGCTCATTTGACAAAGAATGCTGAGGAAAAATCTCGCCCTAGAAGCGCCGACATAAAAATTCAAGTTATCGGCTGTGCTCAGAATCTTCCTATTTACATACACCAGTATGATTGCATCTGCTTCTAAGCCCTTGAATTTTCTACAGGTAGTAAAACGATAAAGAATACCGTTATGCAGATACTTTCCATCGATACAGTACTGTGATAGAAGAATCTAAGTTTGTTTTGACAAGCCACTCTAAGGAAAAACACATACAACAAACTAAGATTAGGCTGTTCATCGTTTTCCTCTGCCCATTCTTGGAGTTGTTTTGTAGCGACTGTCAGCGCTTTTTTCATGGCATCTTCATCTGCTGCTTTGGTCAGATCTCTCGCTAAAACAGCAGCTCGTTGTCTGCTATCAGAAAACAGCAAGACTATAGTATGGCTTCTCTCATTGATATGTCTGCGGCTTATCCCAAGAGGCACATCCTCGTGATAGCCAATGGGTCTATCTAATGCGATCGCCTTCATCCAACAGGCCATAGCAGAATATATTACTCTGCACTGGTACTGTGACAGCGGCTCCTCTGCATATCGGCAGACACCTAAATCCGAAGCTATCCTATCAATCATTCTAATGTGGAAAATAAAGAGGAACGCGATAAAATGCAACCACTGCGGAGAAATCATCGAGAGCACTTATCGCCATGATTTCAAAACCTGCAGCTGCGGTCGTGTATCCGTAGACGGAGGTCATGACTATCTCCGCAGATGCTTTTTCGAGCGTGGCGACTATACGGACTTGTCGGAAACTGAAGAGATAGCTGGTGACCCGGAGGGTTGAAGCAAATTACAGCGCAAAACAATTAACGTCCTGGCTCTTATGAAGGTCAGGGCGTTATACTCATAGCATCTCGCCAACTCCTCTGAACTATGGTATAATTTTATAGGATTTTTTCTTTTTTCAGGGCGGCCGGCAGAACAGAGTCCGTTCTATTGGACAGTATCTGTGATAGGATTATAGTGGGTCTGGGGAAAAGTATAGAAAGGGCAGCTTATAGCTGGGTAAAAACCATGAGAAAACTTACATGCCTTTTGCTTGTCCTTGTTCTTACGTTCAGTCTCTTTACCCTCACCGCTTTTGCTGATGGGGACAAGGCAGAGCAAGAGAATCCAATTCCTGTTTCCACCCTTGATATTGCAACGGTTCCCGATTACACGGGCAGCGACTACATCGTTCTGAATGACAACGTGCCGGATTTTTATCTTTGGCAGATTACCAAAACCCCGTATGTTCGATTCAGCGCCTTTGACGAACTGGGCCGCACCGGAGCCGGTATGGCCTGCCTGAGCAAAGAGACCCTCCCTGCCGAGGTCCGGGGCGAGATCGGGGATATCCGGCCAACAGGGTGGCATACAGAGCGCTACGATGATCTGATCGAGGATCTATATCTCTATAACCGCGCGCATGTGCTCGGCTATATGCTTTCCAGCGATAACAACACTCCGGAGAATCTGTTCACGGGTACTCGATATCTGAATGCAGGCTCCATGCTCCAGTTTGAGATCACAGTCGGCGACTATATCGAGAAAACCGGCAATCATGTGATCTACCGCGTAACGCCCATGTACCGCGGCAGGGATCTCGTGGCGACCGACGTCCAAATGGAGGCATGGTCAGTAGAAGACAGCGGCGCTGGTGTATGCTTTAACGTGTTTGTCTACAACGTCCAGCCCGGGATTCTGATCGACTACGCTACCGGTGACAGCAAATGTGACCCCGACTATGTTCCTTCAACAGCGGCGCCGGTTCTCCCCCTGTTCGTGATGGGCGATGTTGATGGCGATGTTCCCGACCGCAGCATGCCGGTGGAAGAAGCCGAACCGTCAGAAGCGCCGACCGTCACCTATGTTCTGAATACCAACACCCATAAATTCCACCTTCCCACCTGCCCCAGCGTGACCGATATGAAGCCAAAGAATCGAGAGGACTTTTACGGCACCCGGGACGAGGCAATCGCGGCAGGCTACCAGCCGTGCGGCAGATGCCATCCGTGAAGATAATACGAGAAGAGGTTAGCACGCCATGGACGTAACGATTGATAATTCAGCCTGGGAAAAGCTGACTTACAAGGAGAAGAATCATCTGCTGTTCCTAAGGGAGAAAGAGCTTCTTGATGGATTCCTGGAGCACGGAGCTATCTCACAGGCACAGCACGATAAGAGTCTCCATGACCTGATTGAAAAGATTGGTGAAAAGGTATGAAACGCGTTCACTGGATTCAGAAGACGCATCTGTTTCGTTCGGACGAGTATATCTGTTCCAGATGCGGTGCTTCCTACGGAAAGCCGTATAAGGTTTGCCCCAACTGCCAGTCTGAGATGGGCAAATCCAAATATGATCCCTCCTGGGTTGACGAAGCAGAGGGTCTGTCCGCACTGTTGGACGATGACTGGTAAATAATCAGAAGGAGTGCCGATATATGCAGCCGGTAAAGAAATACACTTTCGACAACTTCATAGTCGGCAAATCCAATCAGTTCGCGTTTACGGCAGCAAAAGCCGTAGCCGACAAGCCGGGTGAAACATACAACCCGCTACTCATCTGCGGAGAGAGTGGTCTGGGTAAGACGCACTTGCTGGATGCGATTTATAACCAGGTGTCAGCGCAGTTGCCCGATGCATCTATCAGCATCTTCACCGCAGATGAACTGATTAAAATGATGGTGCGCACTTTCAAAGCCGAGCTTGAAAAAATGTGGTACGCAGATCTGCTTTCAGCGGACATCCTGCTCATCGATGATATTCATACCCTGGTGGGCAAAAGAGCAACCCAGATGGAGTTCGTTTCTTTGCTGCATGCTTTTATTGATCGCGGCAGCCAAGTAGTCATGACTTGTTCCGTTCTTCCATTGGAAATGCCGCATTCTGATGATACAGTACGTAATGACTTTAATTGGGGGCTGTTTGCAGATATTCAGCCGCTCGATTCAGAGACAGCTAAATCGATCATCCTGAACAAAGCAGAGAGGTCTGGACTCCGACTCGCTGAAGATGCATGTGAACACATTGACAATAATGGAGTTCGAGAGGTCCGCCGAATCGAGGGAATCATTAACCGATTGCAGGCACAAAGGGAGCTGATGGGCTCATTCATCGATCTGGATGTTGTCAAACTGATATGCGAGGATTCCGAAGGATAGCAGTTATGGATGAAAAAGAAAGAATTTCAATCAAAGGAATAAAAACTTTGAATCCCGATGCACCGAGCGATGAGTTTCGGGTAGAGTTTTATCCTGACGGCAAAGTTAAAAAAGTGGGATACGCCGTCACGGCTGGCCTGTGCGAAGGACGGGTCTACTATCCTTCCGGAGTACTCCAGTACGAAGGTACCTTCTTTAAGAAGGGCGAATTCCCTGGAAGCGGATATTATGGGCCAACATATCCGACCCAAGGAAGGTTTTATTCTGAATTAGGCGAACTGGTATATGAAAGTCAGGCAAAGATAAAGAAAATCGGAAACGCGTCCTGGCCGGTAGTGGTGTTCCCTGAAGGATTTGACCACCTGCACGGCCGACAGGTAATAACGAAAAAAGATAGGAGGTGACGACATGGCCTACAGTGAACTGATCAAAAACTTTGAGAAAATCCGCGACTATATGAGGGAATTCTATATCTACGGGTTCAAAAGCCGAGAGGACTATACGAAAAAGAGTGCCCGAAGCTATGATGATGAGCGCCGCCGTATAGAGAGTTGGCTCGGCGGATACATGGCGTTTCGAAACACTACCGAAGGAAAAAATGTCTTCATCTCCGTGGATAACCGCAGCGTCATTTTCAATCCTCTGCACAATGCCTGGAAGGCCAAAAGCTTCACAGATAAGGATATTGTGCTACATTTTTGCATTCTGGACATCCTTGCTGACGGTGCGGTGCGAGGCGTGACTGAAATCGCTGATTATGTTTCGGATTATCTTTCTCATACCGATACTCCGTTTGAAGTCGATGAATCCACAGTTCGCAAGAAGCTGAAGGAGTACACGGAACTGGGTATTATCCGGAGCGAGAAGGCCGGACGCTCCCTTCTGTACCGCATTGCAGACAGCAATGTTGACGTTCCTTCCTGGGAGGATGCCGCAGCGTACTATTCGGAAGAGGCCCCGTTCGGCGTGATTGGATCGTATCTGCTTGACCGGCAGGTCGAAGCACCGGAGCATTTCAGTTATAAGCATCACTATCTGCTCCACACCCTTGATACCCAGGTTCTGTTTGACGCACTGTACGCCATGAAGGAAAAGCGCTGCGTGGACATCGTGAACTTTAGTATTCGCAAGGATGCTGAGCACGAGCACCGCGTGTATCCACTGCGCTTCTATATCAGCACACAGACCGGGCGGGAGTATCTCCTGGCTTATCATTACAAATTCCGCAAGCCCATGTTCTTCCGCCTGGATACGATCCGCTCCATCAAAGCCGGTCCGGTTGAGACTAAGCACGAAAAATACGAGGGCTTTGCCGTCAAGTTCGATGAAAACCTCTGGGGTGTGTCTACCGGCGGTGATTACAGCGTGGATCATGTGGAGCTCACCCTTCACGTGGAAGACAACGAAAGCTATATCATCGACCGGCTGGAGAGGGAGAAGCGCCACGGGCGAATCGAGCCGATTGACAGCCATACATACAAGTTTGTGGCGGACGTGTATGACGCCGGGGAGCTTTTGATGTGGGCACGGAGCTTTATAGGGCGGGTCGTGAAATTTGAAAGCGACAACAGATTTGCGGTCACCCGGTTCTATGATGACGTGCGGCGCATGGCCGAGATGTACGGAGGTGACGAATCATGATCTTCTCTGAAATCTACGGTACATACTTCAAAGCTGTCTCTGCCATCCTGTCCAAGGCTGTGGATGGTGTGCTTACCGAACGGGAGCTGACACGCACCGTTCTGGAAAATGCTTTCGGGGAAAGTTTGGTCACTATTCCGGCCAAGCTGACAGACGGCAGTTGGCCGCTGATCACGAAGGATTACGGCACGCCGTTACAGCATAAGCCCCAAATGCCTTTGACCACGCTTGAAAAGCAATGGCTCAAGGCACTGCTGCTCGATCCCCGTGTCCACCTGTTTGACCCCTCTGAGGAAGGGTTGGAGGATGTGGAGCCGCTTTTCACACCGGACCAGTTCGTGTACTTCGATCGCTATGCGGACGGAGATGATTACAACGATCCCCAATATATCGAGCACTTTCGTATGATCATCCGGGCCATGCATGAAAAGAGAAAACTCCGAGTCCGCTTCCATGGTCACCGGGGCAGCAGGCAGAGTTATATCTGTATTCCTTACCGGCTCGAGTATTCCTCCAAGGACGATAAATTCCGGCTTATTACCGGATTCCGCAACAAACCTCTGACGGTCAATCTCTCCCGGATCGACTCCGTACACATTCTTGATCCATGGGAAGAAAATGAATACTGCTTGCCGCGTGAACGGGAGAAAATCCTTGTCATGGATCTCTATGACTCGCGCAATGCTCTTGAGCGGGCGATGCTCCACTTCTCCGACCTGGAGAAAGAAACGGAACGTATCGATGACCGGCGATACCGGATCACACTTCACTACCGTCAGGGGGATGAAACGGAGATTCTGATCCGCATTCTCTCGTTTGGCCCGGTGTTGAAAGTGATTGAACCGGAGAGCATGGTCTCCCAGGTAAGGGAGCGTTTAGAAAAGCAGGCCGCTCTTTTGGCAGAATAAAGGTAAAACTTGCGAACTTTTCTTGAAAAAGGAGAGTTCGCAACTTTTTTTCCATGATTAATTCTTCCCCGGATGGTATTTTAAGCTTGCAAGATGAAAAGCACATACAGCAATCAAATGCATACGACTTCTAATCGTACGAGCAAATCGAGTGTGCTTTGCGAAAGATGCCAACAGCAATTCAAACCGTCATTATGATTGATGAAAACACGGCATCTTGTATATCCCGAGTGGATATTAAAGAAAGACACAGACAGCAAGCCTCTCTAGATCCATTAGCTCCAGCTGCGGAGCGCCCGGTTCAGGGCCGGGAAGACGCGGGTTGGACTCCCGCATGAATCTTGAAACTGTGTCTTGAAAGGCACGAACAGCAAATTCGAATAGCTGAATGGTTTAGCAGCCGGCTCATAACCGGCGATTGCGGGTTCGAGTCCCGTTTCGTTAGTGCCTTATTTTTTAAATAGGCCCCGGGCAACTGTAGCCCGGCTTGCCCTATAGACGGTCACAGCGGTAAGTGGACTGTAAAAGCTTCGCGGACACGCAAAATCCCCTCAGCGTATGTGGTTGGTGACCCATCGCAGAATTGAGGAACAGAGGCTTTTGCCGCTTATCGATGAAAAGCACAGACAGCAATGTTTATCTCCATTTTTTACAATTGACTGATTATCAATGAGCGTGCTTTGAACCAGCCAAAAGGTGTGTACAGCAAATTATCTGTCTAGGTCAGGGCCTGGCAAGCCCTTCCTGCCCAGCGCAGGAAACAGCCCGCCAAGGGGCACACCTTGATATAAACGATAGGCGCGGACAGCAATTTGTTCCACAAGGAAGGAGAACGTGCGAATCCTGACCTTGTGATAAAGGTGCCTTGTGGCACAGGTGGTATCTGAAATGCGGAGGCTAGGGACGCACGGCTTGAACCTTATACTGGTGAGAATGTGGAGGGAGCAGGGCCTTCTGTGCATACTGCGCCACAATAATCCGGCGGACCGTTCAGCAATCCCACCTGGGCACGTTAGATAATAAAGACACATACAGCAGCGCCAGAATATCTCGTCAGCTTCCGTGCAGAGCACCTGATAATAATCAGGAGGGGCGGGTTAGACTCCCGCACGAGTTGGATAAGGTGTCTTGATAAAGGCGCATACAGCAAATTAAAGTATGCTGAATAGGCTAGGGTGATAAGCCTGAACCTCTTATCAAATGGCTCGAAAGAGCGGCGCCTTGTGAAGTTAATAAAGGCATAGACAGCAACACTTTTTCAACCTACAAGACATAGAAAGATGGATCGGTCAGAAAAGAAGCTGTAGACAGCAAAATGTGCCTTGTAATTATTTTACTTGTAAAGGAGGTCTTTCCCGTGCTGGAAGTCCTGAAGAAAACTGCAAACAAAACCTATACCGAAAACGGTGCAGTCACGTATCGCACCAGCGGGAAGGACTGCCTGGATCTTTTCGCCACCATTGGCGCACTGCGCCGTGCAGACGATCCGGCTATCTGCAACCGCTTTCTGAAGGCGTATGCGGAGAACCCCGATCTTGCCATGAAGATCCTGTTCTACGCCCGCGACGTGCGCGGTGGTCTCGGTGAGCGCCGCGTGTTCCGGAGCATCCTCACCTGGCTTGCCTCCAACGAAAAGGGCTCTGTTGTGAAAAACCTGCCCTTTATTGCGGAATATGGCCGCTGGGATGACGTCCTCGTTCTGCTGAAGACCCCGTGTCGCAAGGAAGCCCTGGCTCTGCTGAAAGAGCAGTTCCATGCGGATCTTGCTGCGCTGGAAGACAGCGGGGATATCTCCCTGCTTGGCAAGTGGCTTCCTTCTGTGAACGCCTCCAACCAGGATACGGTTATGCTTGCGAAGATGATCGCCAAGTCCTTCGGTCTGTCAGACCGTGACTACCGCAAGGCGTTGGTGAAGCTTCGCGCGCGTATCCGGATCATCGAGAACAACCTGCGTGAGAAGGATTATACCTTCGACTACGCCAAGCAGCCCTCCAAGGCCATGTTCAAATACCGCAAGGCCTTCCTTCGCAACGATGGAGACCGCTACGGCGCTTTCATGGAGAAGGTGGACCGTGGTGAGGCAAAGCTTCACACCGGAACGCTGATGCCCTATGAGCTCGTTGAGCGGGCCTACAATTGCTCCGAGGAAGAGCGCCGGTCTCTGGACGTCACCTGGCGTCAGCTGGAGGACTTCACCACGGATGAAAATGCGCTCGTTGTGGCGGACGGCTCCGGCTCCATGTACTGGGGCAGCAAGCCGATGCCCGCGGCGGTCGCGCAGTCCCTTGCGATTTACTTCGCAGAACATAATAAAGGAGAATTCCACAATCACTTCCTTACTTTCTCGATGACGCCCCGACTGGCGGAAATCAAAGGTAATGATTTTGTGGAGAAGGTGCGCTACTGCAGAACCTTCAACGAATGCGCTAACACTAATCTGGAGGCGGTATTCGATCTGATTCTGCGGGCAGCGGTAGAGAATCATGTTCCGCAGGCTGAGATGCCCGCAAAGCTGTATATCATCTCCGACATGGAGTTTGATTTTTGCGTGAAGAACTCGTCCATGACGAATTTCGAAAACGCGAAAGCCAGCTATGCAGCGGCCGGCTACAAGCTCCCGGACCTCGTGTTCTGGAACATAGACAGCCGCAACGAGCAGCAGCCTGTGAAAGAGAACGATCGCGGTGTTGCGCTGGTCTCCGGCTGCAGCCCCCGGGTCTTCTCCATGGTCATGGATGGCGAACTGAATCCGTATGCGTTCATGCTGAGCGTGATCGACACGGAGCGTTATGCCCCCATCGCTGCGTAAGCCTGGCATCTCCCCAAGGCAAAAGAATGGGCGCACGGCCTCCGATTGAGTAACGGAATCGCCGTGCGTCCGTTTTTTGAAAGGAATGATAGAAAATGATTGAAATACAAGGACTTCACAACACTGCCCTTTGTTATACGCCCGCTCTGGAGCCTACGGCTGAAATGCAAATCAAGACCGTATGTGACCAGGAGGCCTTTGCAGGCTGCAAGATTCGAATCATGCCGGACGTCCATGCCGGAAAGGGCTGTACAATCGGCACGACCATGACCATCCGGGATAAGATCGTCCCCGGCATGGTTGGCGTGGATATCGGCTGCGGCATGGAGACTGTGCGTCTCGCCGAAAAGGAGATCGACTTTGCCGCCCTTGATGCATTGATTCGGAAAGAGATCCCCTGCGGTCAGAATATTCGCAAGGAAGAGCATCCCCTGAACGATGAAATCAATCTTTATCAGCTCCGCTGTGCTCCCTATGTTTCCATCGAGCGGGCAAAGCGCAGCATCGGCACCTTGGGTGGCGGCAATCACTTTATCGAAGTCGATTGCGGAGAGAACGGTGATCTGTATCTCGTCATCCATTCTGGCAGCCGTCACCTGGGAACTCAGGTCTGCAAGTATTACCAGGATCAGGGCCGGTTCGCCATGTGGGGCGGCGCTCGTCACCAAATTGATGAACTGATTGCCGAGTACCGTGCCGCAGGCCGTTGGCAGGAGATCCAGAGCGCAATCAACGAGCTGCGCAAAGAGCATCCCATCAACATTCCCAAGGACCTCGCTTATGTAGAGGGAAAGCTTTTTGACGACTACATCCACGATATGCGCATTACCCAGCATTTTGCCGTGCTTAACCGGAAGGCAATGACTGATGTAATCCTGCGCGGCATGGGGCTGACGAAGGTCGAGGAATTTACGACCATTCACAACTACATTGATACGGAGAAGATGATTCTTCGCAAGGGTTCTGTCTCCGCCGAAGCAGGAGAAAAGCTGCTGATTCCTATCAACATGCGCGATGGCAGCCTGATCTGTATCGGTAAGGGCAACGAAGAGTGGAACTGCTCCGCTCCCCACGGTGCCGGCCGCATTATGAGCCGGAAGCAGGCCTTCGCCCAGCTCTCGATGGATGAGTATGCCGCCGAGATGGAGGGTATCTGGTCCTCCTGTGTCGTACAGGATACCCTCGATGAATCTCCTATGGCCTACAAGCCCATCGATGAGATCGTTTCCGAAATCGGCCCCACTGCCGAGATCGTAGAGCGTATCCGCCCGGTATACAACTTTAAGGCCGCTGAATAATTGCTGTAATTCTGCCATTGCAGAGCCGCCACTACGACACAGATCGCAAGTGCGTCTGTCGGCAGATGCAGGTCTCCCACCGGACTACGGTTCGGACGTACGCCCCGCGGGACGCAAGGACAGCGGGAAGTCCGCTGGGAGATTATCAAATGCACTCTTAGCTCAGATGGTAGAGCAACGGATCGATAATCCGGAGATCGCAGGTTCAAATCCTGCAGAGCGCACCATTATGTTAAGGAGAACTCCATGGAAAACAGTGATCTTTTGCAAGCGCTTCTTCAAGTGCCTCCGAATCTGGCATTTGCCCGGGAACAATTGCTGTCTGGACGATATAGCCCACAGCAGGTTACGGAACTCGGCTATCATTATACTGAGGAGTGTTGGAACGAAGATCTTGACGCCGATAATGGTGAATTCTGTTCGGAAGAATTCGACTATTATTGGAGAGAAGCAAATACTATTGCTGACAGGCACAGTTTCTATCTGTATGAAGTGATTGATCTGCTGCTGAAGCATGGACTCAATCCGAACTATACAGTAGACGGTGATTACTGCCTCATGGAGTTTGTGATAGGTGTTGTAAACGGCTACATAGCGGCAGATACGCTCATCCTGCTCTTGGAAAGCGGTGGAAACCCCAACCTCATCAGCAGTGGAGAAAACATGTTTGACCGAATCTGCTTTGATGTTGATTTTGATGCTGTCGAGCAACGGGATTGTCGCCGTTATGACTCGTTGGTGCATTGTTGGATGGTCCTTTTAGCCTACGGGGGCGTAACAAAAGACGAGGGTGGTACAATAGATGTTTTCACGGAGTACAGTGATAATATCAAGGTAAAATTTGGCCTGAAGAAGCTGAAGGAGCATCGGAATTACTATGTTGGCGTTACCCATGGTAAGTACCTCACAGTAAACATATTTGATAAAAGGACTTATTGGGAAGTCGCAAGATATTGATTTGCCATAAAGGCAAGGTGATGAGATGAAATTATTCGAAAAGTTTGATGCTGTTAGATTTCCGGAAGAAAACCTGCTCTTCATTACCCGGGACGAGTATATTTACTATATCTACAATCCCAAATACAATTATTGGAGAAAGCACAGAAATGCCGGAAATGATCATATAACGGTATCCAACTACCCAGATGTCAGTACAGAAGAACTCATTGAAGCCACTGGCGGAATATATCCAGAAAAAGAAACCGATTTTATGCGATTGTGTCAGCCAGCGCAGTTGTGCATAAGGGATATGCTGGATCTCTTTGATGAGGATTACCCATCATATATGGCTGATTACCATATCCGACACACCGCACACAGGGTTCTCTTGGAGTCAGATATCTCTTATAAGTCGTATCTGAAACTGAGGACCTTATTCGATGGGGCTCTTGCAGAGAAGCTGGATCATCAGCAAGTCATAAAGCATATTAAGAAACTGAGCTTTGATGTGATTGGCCGAGATATTTTCAAACCTGAGATCGGTATCGTTGACGGGCATGACAGTTCTTCCTATTTTTGGATCATGCCGGTTAGAATCGTTGATGATGAAAACACAGATAGCATTGATAATGTAGCCGACATGCGGAGCAACGAAATATCTATTGAGGAAGATGATGTTGCGCAGTATCTAACACCTTTCCTGTATAAGTATTTTGATGATGAGCTGGATGCCAATAAAAAACGAATCCAAGATCGGTGGATAGACGATGATGGCGTAGAGCATTCCACTTCTGTAAGTGGTTTTGAGTGGTACTTAACGTACAATTTCTTTACTTTTGAAGCCATACAGAATATCCTGAATGACATACATGACACTGTAGAGGCTTTGTCAACAGGCAGAGAAAATGAATACACCGCCAAGCTTAGAGAAAAAAGAGGCTGGGCAACTTATCAACTGCTGTATGCAAAGGATCTCAGTGAAGAGCAGATCAAAGAGTACAATGACAACAGGCCCACGAAAGATGATACAGAAATCAGCCTGATTATCGACTTTTACCAGCGCTTCCTCTACCGAATGGAATACATGATGAGAGTTGGTCAGGAAAAGGGATATAACCTGATCTCCTTTATGGGGCCATGAAAGTGCAGAAAATGATTATCTTGACTATCTTTATCACCAACCGACAGATAGGTTGCCTGTAGGGAATAAACCTGACGCTCCCTACAGGCGGCCCGATTTGTCAGGGAGTGATACTAATGAAAAGAGGCCGCGGATATTACCGCAGTCAGAGAAAAAGAACCATCCAGCGGAAAAAAGACCTACTCTATGGCATTGGCGGACACGATTACTGGTGGGCGTGGACCCGAGGTGCAAACGGACGTCTTGCCAAAGGCAAAATTCACTGTTCGTGCCCCATGTGCCGGAGTAAAAGCTATGACGATCCCACCATCCGGGACAAACGGGCGATGGGAATAGCGGCAGAAATGCTGCGTGAATACTTGAGAGAGGAGGATAATCCTTATGAGAGAGACGATCCTCAGCAAACTGGACGAAATTGAAAACAGGGAAAATGTGAAGATCTTGCTGGCCGTGGAATCCGGTAGCCGGGCATGGGGTTTTGCCTCTCCGGACAGCGACTATGACGTGCGCTTTATCTATGTGCGGCCCAAAGAGGATTATCTTCGTCTGGAAAAAACCAGGGATGTAATCGAACTGCCCATCGAAGGTGAACTGGATATCAACGGCTGGGATCTGGATAAAACCTTGCGTCTGTTCCGTGCATCAAACCCGACCCTGTTTGAGTGGTTCTCTTCGCCGATCGTGTACCGGGAAACTGCGTTTGCGCAGGAGTTCCGCAGTATCATGCAGCGGTACTTCTCCTCTAAACGCGGACTGAGCCACTATCTCAGCATGGCCAGCAGCAACTATCGCGAGTATCTGAAAGGCAATATGGTAAAGGCCAAAAAGTACTTTTATGTGCTGCGTCCGGTCCTGGCCTGCAGATGGATCCTCGACAAAGGGTCTCCGCCGCCTATGCTGTTTTCGGAACTGATGGAAGCGGAACTCAATCCTGTCCTGTTGCCAGATGTGAACAGGCTGCTCGATTTGAAGATGAATGCCCCAGAGATCAAAACCATTCCCAAAATTGAAAGCATCAACCGTTACCTTGACAGCAGCCTTGAAGAAGTACGATCCCGTATCGTACAGCTGCCGGAAGACGCAAATCATGGGTGGGAGGAACTAGATCAACTCTTCCTCTCACAGCTTGAATAAGGAAAACCATTTTATACTACGGGTTTCTTTACTTCAGGGAAAACAATACCCGCTACTGCAATGACATGACATTTTCGGGGGAATTCGACCCGGCTTCTGTTATCGCTATGGTGAGAAATGAGCTTCAGAAAACAGGCCTGTTTTTGAATGAGAGCAAAACAACTGTGGTGCACAAAGGACAAAAGCAGCAAGTTACAGGTATCGTTGTTAATGAAGCAGCCCATAGTCCAAATGATTATAAGCGAAAGATACGGCAGGAAATGTACTTCTGCAAAAAGTACGGAGTGTCTGCGCATCTTGATCATCTGGGAACTAAGATTGCTCCTGAAGCATACACCGCTTCTATGCTAGGAAGAGTCAACTATGTCCTATCTGTTGAGCCAAGCAACAGTGAAATACTGCATTACCGAGATGTGCTAAGGAGAAAATGATATGGCTTTCCAAATTATAAGAAACGATATAACCAAGGTTTCAGCTGATGCTATCGTCAACACTGCCAATCCGGAGCCGGTCATCGGCGGTGGGACAGATTATGCCATCCATAAGGCAGCTTGGCCCGAACTGCTCGAGGCGAGGAAGCAGATCGGTAATATCTACACCGGACAGTCTGTCGCCACACCGGCTTATCAGCTCTCCGCGAAATACGTGCTGCATGGAGTATCAATACAAAGGCGGAAAAGACAGCTTGGAAAAATTCCTTGCTGACCGGCATTATACCAGTGAGGATGTTCTAAACAATCCTATTTACGAAGGACAAGTCAGATTGATCCCGGCAGATCAGCTCAAAGCGGCCACAACTTGGCTCCAGGAAAAAATTGTGAAAGAAGCTACCATTCGTCCCGAGCAGGTAAAGCGGTACCAAGATACTCTTGACCTACTTAAAGACCGAATTGCTGATAACGAAGGAAATGAGTCTATCCCTCTTAGCAAAGCAGATGCAGAGAAACTAGCTACACTGGCTAAAGAAGGTAAGCTTAACGCCGAAGATTTTGATATTACTGCTCCAGAACTAATCAATCTGGAAATGGTAGTCAGAACTTCGCTTAAGGCTGGTGCCTCAGCTGCCATCATTACCCTTGTACTCAAAATCGGCCCTGAGATTTATAAAACCATCGATTACCTAATCAAAAACGGTGAAATTGATGGTGAACACTTTAAGCAAGTCGGCTTTGCAGCTATTACCGGCTCGTCTGAAAGTTTCGTCCGCGGAAGTGTGGCGGCAGCTATTTCGGCTTGCTGTAAATCGGGTGCGCTTGGTGAAGCCCTTAAGGAAGTTAGCCCCGGCGTAATAGGAACGGTCGTTGCCGTAACTATGAACACGATGAAAAATGCTTTTCAGGTAGTAAAAGGCAAGAAGAGCAGGACTGAACTGACAGACGAACTCCTAAGAGATCTATTCGTATCGTCTTCGGCACTTGGGCTGGGGACTGCTGGCCAGGTTATTCTGCCCCAACTTCCTGTCGTTGGATATCTGGTAGGAAGCTTTGTCGGCTCCATCGTTGGAACATTCGTATACAATACGGGCTACAAAGCCGCACTCTCTTTCTGTACCGAGACCGGTGTGACTCTGTTTGGTTTGGTCCAACAGGACTACAAACTCCCCGATGATATAATTGAGGAGCTTGGCTTAGAAACCTTTAGCTTCGATACATTTTCATCGGATACATTTGAGGCAGATTCGTTCGCATTCGGTACTTTTGCTGCGGAATCGATTCAACCTGAGACTTTGGGCATTACTATGCTTCGGCGCGGTGTAATTGGCGTATCAAAAATAGGGTTCGTTAACTAGGTTGGATGAAATAAATGAAGCGGCGCTGAACCGTGTTGAAAAGTATAAAGCGGCTATCAAACTCCTTTCAGAAAACTGACGACATTGCAACCGCTTTACCAGCGTAATTTTATCAAGACCAAATCTGGAGCACAACGTCCAACTGGATGTATTCGGCAAAAAAAGATGGGCACAAGTGGTTTACATAATCTGCATCCACCTTGCACCCACCCCCATTTGGAGGTAAGAAACGCCGAATTGTATGATTACTGGTGTCCTAACGCTCGTCGGAGCTAAGTACGCTCTGCTCAAAAACCGACAGCTCGTTTGCTGTGGGCTGATAACGAAGTAATATTCAAACAAAGTTATCAGGCGTAGCAAGGGCAAACAGAGAATCACCGAGATTGGTCTATTACAGACTTTTCTCGGTGATTTTTTATACCCACACATTCGATTCAGGCAGCCTTCTTCGATATAATGGTTGCAGAATATCAAAGGAGGAACGGCGGATGAATCCAAACTATTGCTAAGCAGTGCGGGGCAGATTATGTCATCGACAATTCACTTGGTAACTGCTACGAGCAGATAGCAAAACTCATTGGTGAGCCAGGCTGGATAAATGGTTGCGATGCAACATCCGCACGTGTGGTAGCTGACTGTGCAGGATACCCCGGAAGTTTGAATATGGCGCTAAAGATAGTCAGGATTGGCGGAACGGTTTGCGAGATAGCTGATAGTTCAGTTCTTTCTCCTGTAAACATCACCTACATATCGTATAAGGATCTGTTTATAACAAATAGCAGCGGTTGCGATATTTCCAAAGCACTCGCCGGCATGCTCGACGGCAGTCTCAAAACCAGGCCGCTTATCGACGAGATCGTGCCGCTCGAAAGGACATCGTATGCATTTGACCGTCAGGCAAACCACGATGCCATGAAGGTTCTTGTAGATATGAATGCCTGAAAACGCGGCAAATCACAGAACAAAGTACTCCACTCGGCTGCATACTAGGTTAATGCTAAATTGGGGTGTCTTCACGATACCACCCAGCCTTGCCCACACACACAAAAAACCTCCGCATGGCGATGCCATGCGGAGGTCTCTTATTTTATACTTTCGCGTCTGCCGTGGGATCAGATGATCATGTCGACGATCTTCTCGATGCCCTGGTTGTTGCCGTTGATGGCCATGCAGACGTCCCATGCGCGCCAGATAACGGTACGCAGGTTGCCGATGGCAACACAGTCGCCGACACGGTAGATGGTCTCCTTGCCCTTGACCTTGCGGGACAGATCCTTGCCGCCGACAGGAGTGGGAACGAAGCCGATGCCGTTGACAACGCTGTCGCACTCGACGAAGAAGGTCTCGCCGGTCTGAACGTTCTTGACGGTGCAGCCCTTGTCGGTGATCTCGGTAACGGTGGAGTGCAGGTAAACGGGAACCTTGTGGTACTCCATAGCGTCACGCAGGAAGGAGGTGTTGGCAAGGCAGGTAGCCTGAGCCGCGATAAGGTCGCCGGCGTACTCGACGATGATCGGGTGCTTGCCGAAGTTCAGCAGCATGTCGTAAGCCGCCTCGCAGGAGGACTGGCCGCCGCCGAT
>ERZ1026860.920-NODE-920-length-16599-cov-3.880077_pt1 | contig 16599 bp, 11 predicted proteins | sample MGYA00380160_ERZ1026860 | MGnify/ENA primary metagenome ERZ1026860 (study PRJEB33269, sample SAMEA4719796) | human gut metagenome | biome: human-associated habitat; feature: organic feature; material: feces | place: Cameroon | collected 2013-10 ... | reverse complement strand
ATACCACGCTGTCCGATTTGGATATGCAGCGTGCGCAGCTCGACATCAAAAAGCTGGAATTACAGTTAAAAACGGCAAAAAACAACCTGAAAATTGTGCAGAAATATCGTCCGGGCGAACCGATTCAGGAACAGATTACGCAGATAGATCCGGTTGAATCGGGAGGTTCGGACAGCAAGGATTCCGGAACCAACATGACCAATACCGGCGCGTCCGGCTCGGCTGTAAAGGTCGTGCTGCTGGGCGGTGACGCGGAGTCGGTCAAGAAACCGGATGACGATGCGTCGCGCGGGGGAGCAGACGACAAAAACGGGTCTCAAACGCCGTCTGATGCTGCGGGAAACGGAGAAAACATTCCAGCAGATGACAACGGAGAGACCACCTATACCAAACAAGAAATCGAGCAGATGATCAAAGAACAAAAAGAGTCGATTCGAGATTTGGACTTGCAGCTGCGGCAGGCAAAGCTGCAATACACAAAGAAGCAGAAAGAAGAACAGAACAACACGGTTTACAGCGAATTGGATGGAACGGTGACGTATGTCGGCGATTCAAGCAATAAGAGCAAGGCTTTTATGAAAATCAGCGGTGGCGGCGGTTATCTGGTAAAAATTTCTGTCAACGAATTTACCCTGAAAGAAGTTCAGGTTGGTCAGTCCGCAACGGTACAGGATTGGATGACCGGAGAAAGCTATACAGGCAAGGTCAAGAGCATCAGCACCTATCCGAGTGATGACCAAGGATATATGGGCAATACCAATTCGTCCTACTATCCGGTATATATTCAGCTGGATGACAGCGGCGAGCTGACGGATCAAAGCTCGGTTGGCGTTACGCTGGAGACTGAATCGGAACAGAACAGTTTGTATTTGGAATCCGCTTTTATTGTGAAAGAAAACGGCAAAAACTATGTGTATGTGCAGGGCGAAGATGAAAAATTAGAAAAGCGCCAAGTCACAATCGGAAAATCCTTGGATGGCTATTATACGCAAATCAAAAACGGATTGACCGGAGATGACTGGGTTGCCTTTCCGTATGGAAAAAACGTCAAGGAAGGCGCTGCGACACGGCAGGCGGACACTTCCGAGCTGTGGCAGTAAAGAAGGAGTGAAACGATGTTTGAAAATATGAGGCTTGCCTTTCAAGGCATTTGGAGCCACAAAATGCGTTCCGCTCTGACGATGCTGGGTATTATCATTGGCATTGCGTCCATCATCTCGATTGTATCCATGATGAAGGGAACCAATGAACAAATCAAGCAAAATCTCATTGGCAACGGAAATAATATTGTCGAAGTACAGTTGTGTCAGGATGACAATCCCATTCAGCTGGATTATCAGTCGGTGCCGAACGGCGTTTCTACCATTTCCGAGTACACACGGCGAAATCTGATGGACATTGACCACGTAGAGGGCGTGTCGCTGTATACACAGCGTCAGTACAGCAATGATGTGTATTATCAGAATCAAAGCTTCAGCGGCAATGTGAATGGCATAGACGAAAACTATTTGAACGTGTATGCGTATCAAATATCTGTTGGACGGCCGTTTACCACAAGCGATTATACTCAGCGCCATAAAGTCGCGCTGTTGGATGAAAAAGCATCGGTGACCATGTTTGCGGGAGAAGATCCGATCGGCAAGACCATTGAAATTAAGGGAGAACCCTTTCAGGTGGTCGGTATTGTCGCGGCTTCCAGCAAATCAACAAAGGTCATTAACAGCTACAGTGATTATCATATGTATGCAGACAACGGAAGCAGCGGCACGGTTATGATTCCCAATACGGCTTGGCCGATTGTCTATCAGTTTGATGAACCGCAAAACGCAGCACTTCGCGCAGATACAACCGACAATATGACACAGGTTGGTGAAACGGCGAGTGAAATTATCAACGCTTCGTTTCCGACACTGGACACCTCAGAAGCTTGCTATGACAGCCCGAGGATCAAACAGGCGGCACAGCAGCTGCAGGATTTGTCGGATTCCTCCGGCAAGCAGCTGATTTGGATTGCGGGCATCTCGCTGATTGTCGGTGCGATTGGCGTTATGAATATCATGCTGGTGTCCGTCACAGAGCGCACGCGGGAAGTGGGCTTGAAAAAGGCATTGGGCGCAAAGCGCGGTGTGATTTTGGGTCAGTTTCTGACAGAGGCATCTGTACTGACCTGTATTGGCGGCTTGATTGGTGTAATCAGCGGTCTGGTTCTGGCAAAGATTATCAGCCTGCTGACAGGAACCCCGACGGCGATCAGCATTCCCGCCATGCTGCTGGCGGTGCTGCTGTCCATTGTGATTGGCGTCATTTCCGGTGTGATTCCGGCTGTAAAAGCGGCAAATCTCAATCCGATTGATGCACTGCGCAGAGATTGATGGCACAATGAAAAAAGGCTTGAAAGAGGCATCTTTCAAGCCTTTTTTGCAGGAAAAATAGAATACAGAGGCTGTGCGGGCGGATTTCCTGCAAAAAAGAAAAATTTGTTGGTTCTGACTATAACAGTTTCTTAACAAAGGCTTTTCAATTCGCGCAAAAGGCGGTATACTAAGATGTAAAATACTGTCGAATCTCAGAGCGTCTGCGATTCGAGAGAGGAGAACATATGAAAGGCAATATGAGAAAGAAAAAAACCATTCTCAAACGGTCTATTCTGACGCTGATTGCAGTGGTGTGCGTGGTGCTGCTGGTCATCGCGCGTCAGGCGGGCGATGTGACAGGAACGGCATGGGCGCTTATGCCGCCAATTGTGGCGATTACGTTGGCGCTGCTGACAAAAGAGGTATACAGCTCTTTGTTTGCCGGTATTGTCGTTGGCGGGGTGCTGTTTTCTGGCTGTAGCTTTGAAGGCACTGTGACGCATGTGCTCGAAGACGGATTTTTGTCTGTGCTGTCGGATTCCGGCAATGTGGGCATTCTGATCTTCCTGATTCTGCTTGGCACGATCGTTGCACTGATGAATAATGCGGGCGGTTCTGCGGCGTTTGGTGAATGGGCAAAATCACACATCAAAACCAAGGTCGGCGCGCAGTTGGCGACGATTTTGCTGGGCATCCTCATCTTTATTGATGACTACTTCAACTGTCTGACGGTTGGCAGTGTCATGCGTCCGGTGACAGACGGACACAATGTATCGCGTGCCAAGCTGGCATTTTTGATTGATGCAACGGCTGCGCCGGTGTGCATCATCTCTCCGATTTCGTCTTGGGCTGCTGCTGTTTGCGGCTTTGTAGACGGTGAGGACGGCATGAACCTGTTTGTCAGTGCCATTCCGTACAACTTTTACGCCATTCTCATGATCGTGCTGATGATTGGCATGGTGCTTGCCAAGGTGGAATTCGGCCCTATGGAGCTACATGAGCGCAACGCAGAGCGCGGGGATTTGCTCTCGAACGGCAGCATCCGCGTGCAGGAAGATGCCGCGGAAAAGGACGGCAAAAAGGGAAGTGTGGCGGATCTCGTCATTCCGATTATCAGCTTGGTTATTTGCTGTGTGATCGGCATGATTTACACCGGCGGATTTTTCTCCGGCACCGATTTTGTCACGGCATTCTCTAACAGCAGCGCTTCGGTTGGTCTGTCTATGGGCAGCTTCTTCGGTCTGGTTATTACCATTCTGCTCTATCAGATTCGCGGCGTTTTGTCGTTCCGCGACTGCATGGATTGCCTGTCTGAGGGCTTCAAGGCGATGGTTCCGGCCATTCTGATTTTATCGTTTGCGTGGACATTGAAGGCAATGACCGACAGCATTGGCTGTAAGGAATTTGTTGCAGGCAGCATGAAGCTGGTTGCAGGCGATTTGCAGATGTTCCTGCCGGCTGTTATTTTCTTGGTTGGCTGCTTCCTGGCATTTGCAACGGGCACCTCGTGGGGCACGTTTGGCATTCTGATTCCGATTGTTGTTGCGGTATTCGAGGGCACCAACCATGAACTCATGCTGATTTCCATTTCGGCGTGCATGGCAGGCGCGGTTTGCGGCGACCATTGTTCTCCGATCTCGGACACAACCATTATGGCGTCCGCCGGTGCACAGTGCGATCATATGAATCATGTGTCCACACAGCTTCCGTATGCAGTCTTGACGGCGGTTGTGTCGTGCGCAGCATATGTTCTGGCGGGCTTTGTACAGTCCGCATGGATTGCACTGCCGATTGCAATCGTTTCCATTGTGCTGATTATTCTGCTGCTGCGGTTTGTACAGGGATCTAATCGCAAGCGCGAGGAAGAATTAAAAGAAGTACATTGAAGATAAGAGAAAAGAAACCAGCATGGATTATTCCATGCTGGTTTTTTGCGTGCAAATATTCTTTTGCGGCAGGGGAATCTGTGACAACAGCACAGCGGCAAAGACCAAAACACAGCCGAGAAATTCGCGCAGAGAAAAGCTCTGGTGCAGAATCAGCCAGCCGGACAGGGCGGCAAATACGGATTCCAAGCTCATCAGCAGGGTGGCGGAAGTCGGATCTGTGCGCTTTTGACCGAGAATCTGTAGTGTATAAGCAACGCCGCACGACATCACGCCGCTGTACAAAATAGAGGAACGCGCGGCGAAAATATGCGCCCAGGTCGGCGATTCCAAGGCGAACATCAAAATAAGGCTGATGCCGCCTGCGACGAGAAACTGTACACAGGACATCAAGACGCCGTCTATGCCCTTCTCACTGAAATGGTCAATGACCATAATATGAATGGAGAAAAAGAATGCACAGCACAAAACGAGCAAATCGCCGGTTGAAATGGTAAATTGCTCGGTGACACACAGCAGATAGAAGCCGAACAACGCGGCAGCGACGCAGAACCAAACAATTTTGGGGATTTTCTTTCCGATAAATATGCCGAGCAGCGGGACAATGACGATGTACAGGGAAGTGATAAATCCCGCTTTGCCCGGAGATGTCGTGGTCATGCCAAACTGCTGCAAATCACCGGCGATACACAGCACGAGACCGCAGCAGATGCCGCCGATGAGGGACATGCGGTCTATTTGCCGCTGTACTTCCGGCGCCCGGCGCTGCGCCTTCGGCTGCATGCGCCGCTGGAACAAAATAACGGGAATCAAAACCAGTCCGCCGAGCACGGTGCGAATGCCCATGAACGTGAACGGCTGCACATGCTCCATGCCGGTTGTCTGTGCGACAAACGAAGAGCCCCAAATCAGAGCGGTGAGCAGCAAAATAAGATTTCCGGTTTGTTTTTTTATCATAGACTGCCTTCTTTCTTTGAAACATTCTTGAATAGTGTACCATATTTTCCGCCGCAGTACAATTGATATTGGTCATTCGGCACGAAATTTGACGAATCAAACGGAAAAATATTACCGGATTGCACGTAGTTTGCAGGAATATGAAATTTAGACTTGAAATATGTGCAAAAAGCATGTAAAGTTAAAGGTGTATTTTCAAAAGTGCAATTTTCCTGCCAACGACTGGCAGATAGAAAATTCCGGAGGTTTTCAAGAATGAAAAAGGTTGTAAAGTTTGGCGGCAGTTCTCTTGCCAGCGCTGAACAGTTTCAGAAGGTAGGAGAGATCATCCGGGCGGATGAGAGTCGCGTATACGTCGTTCCGTCTGCACCGGGCAAGCGTTTCTCTGACGATACGAAGGTAACCGATATGCTGCTCCATGCATATGATTTGGCTAGTCAGGGCAAGGACATTGCCGAGCAGATGGCTGCCATCAAGGCTCGTTATATGGAGATTATTGAAGGTCTGCATTTGGAGAATTTCTCTCTGGATGAAGATTTCGCAATCATTGAAGAACAGCTGCGCAATGACCCGCAGAAGGACTACACGGCATCTCGCGGCGAGTATCTCAACGGCAAGATCATGGCAGAGTATCTGGGCATTGAATTTATCGACGCACAGGATGTCATTTTCTTCAACGAGGAAGGCAATCTGAACCCGTACAAGACCGAGCGCGTGCTGGGTGCTCGTCTGGCAGAGGCTTCCCGCGCAGTTATTCCGGGCTTTTACGGCTTGGGCAAGGACGGCAACGTCAAGACCTTCTCCCGCGGCGGCTCTGACGTCACCGGTTCTATCGTTGCACAGGCGTGCAAGGCGGATATTTACGAGAACTGGACCGATGTTTCCGGCTTCCTCGTAGCTGACCCGCGCATCGTGGACGATCCGATCAGCATCCGTTACATCACCTATCGCGAGCTGCGTGAGCTGTCTTACATGGGTGCTTCGGTTCTGCATGAAGAAGCAATCTTCCCGGTTCGTCACTGTGGTATTCCGATCAACATCCGCAACACCAATCGTCCGCAGGATCCGGGCACTTGGATTGTAGAGACCACCGGTCAGAAGCCGGATTACGTGGTAACCGGTATTGCCGGCAAGAAGGGCTTCTGCACGATTCTCGTCACCAAGGCAATGATGAACTCCGAGGTTGGGTTTGGCCGCAAGGTGCTGCAGGCACTGGAGGACAACAACATTTCCTTTGAGCACATGCCGTCCGGCATTGACACCATGACCGTTATCGTACACGAGGACGAGTTCATGAACAAGGAACAGCAGGTCATTTCCGCGATTCATCGTCTGGCAAAGCCGGACAGCGTAGAAATCGAGTCGGATTACGCGCTGGTAGCTGTTGTCGGCCGCGGTATGCGTTCCGCCAGCGGAACCGCTGCAAAGCTGTTCTCCTCTCTGGCAGGTGCAGGCGTCAATGTCCGCATGATTGATCAGGGTTCGTCTGAACTCAACATCATCATTGGAATCAAGAACGATGATTTTGACAAGGCAATCCGTGCCATCTATGACGGCTTCGTAAGAAACCAGACCAAGTAAAGCCAAACAGATAAAAAAATACCGCTGTGCGTTGGATGTTTCATCGTTCGCACAGCGGATTTTTTTGCGCTTTTTTTAAGCGTTTTCGGTCAGCAGGGTGCAGAGAATGTCAATGCAGCTCTCCACGCCCAGTGTGCCGGTATCCAGACAGATGGTATAGTTCTTGTACAGACCCATCGGGTGACCTGTGTACTGCTTGTAATAGGTCTCGCGCTTCTGGTCTTTTTTGACAAGAATCTTTTTGAGTTCCGGAGAATTGGGGCGGCCTTCCAGCTCTGCCGCGCGTTCCAAACGGTGCTCCTCATCTGCGTACAGGAAGATTTTGAATGCCGGAATGCCCTTCTGGGTCAGAATGTGGTCAGCGCATCTGCCGACGATAATGCACGGCTTTTGCGCCAGATTCAAAACAACTTCTTTCTGTGCCTTGTAGATGCCGTCATAGGAACTGGAATAGACGTTTGCGTTGTTGAGCAGGCTGTTCATAAACTTGCTTGCCGGACTCATGTCCTCGCCCTCGCGCACGATATCTTCTTCGGAATATCCGCTCTGCTTGGCGGTTTCCTTGACAAAGTCCTTGTCATAGAACGGGATGCCCAGACGGTCGGACAGACCAGCTGCGATGGTACGGCCGTAAGCGGCATACTCGCGGCTGATTGTAATTACCGGATATTTGAGTTTTCCTTCCATATCGAAATTACCTCCTCTTTGGGTTGCGTGTCGTTACTGCGCAGCGGCTTTCCGCTTTTTAGAAAGCACGTACTGGAATCCAAGGCTTGCAAATACGATAACCAGACCGACAAGATCCGTTGCCAGTGCCGGATGAATGAGCAACAGACCGCCGGCAGCGATAACAATGCGGATGACAGCGTTCATATTGGAGAAGCAATAGCCTTCCAGTGCAGCGGCCAGCGCAAAGATACCGATGAATGCAGTAATGGCAATCTGTACAACCTGAATGGCTGTCGTGTCGATGAACAGCATAGCGGGGTTGAAGCAGAACATATACGGCACAATAAATGCGGCAACGGCGAGCTTGGACGCGTTGAATGCGGTTTTCATCGGGTTGCTCTTGGCAATGGCAGAACCTGCGTAGGCTGCCAGCGCAACCGGCGGGGTGATATCTGCAACAATGCCGAAGTAGAATACAAAGAAATGTGCAGCCATAACCGGAACGCCCATGCGAATGAGAATCGGGGCAGTGGTAGCGGCCATGATGCAGTAGTTTGCGGTTGTCGGAACACCCATGCCCAGAACAATACAGCACAGCATGGTCAGAATCAGTGCGATAATCAGGCGGTCACCGGCAACGCTGACAATGGCGTTGATGATGTCATTGGCAAGACCGGTCATGGTGATGGTGCCGGAGATAATACCTGCAACGCCGCATGCAGCGCCTACGGTGATGGCACTCTTGCCGCCGGCTTCCAGCGCCTCGAGAATCTTGCCCGGTGTGATGCGGTTGTCCTTGTTGAACAGGCTGACAACCACCGTCAGTACGATAGCAAGGGAAGCGGCCTTCTGCATGGTCATGAAGTTGCCGGACACCCAAACAACGAGCATAATCAGCGGAAGCAGCAGATAAATTTTCTTTATCAGCTTTCTTGCCTTTGGCAGCTGTTCCTTCGGCATGCCGTGCAGATCCAGTTTTTTCGCTTCCAGATGAACCGAAATGAAAATGCCTGCAAAATACAGGATAGCCGGCAGGATGGCGCGGCCGATAATGCTGGAGTACGGTACACCGACAAAGTCCGCCATCAGGAAGGCAGCAGCGCCCATAATCGGCGGCATGATCTGACCGCCGGTGGAGGAGGTTGCCTCAACGGCACCTGCAAATTCCGGCTTGTAGCCGGTCTTTTTCATCATCGGGATGGTGACGGAACCGGTCGTTACCGTGTTGCCAACAGAGGAGCCGGATACCATGCCGCACAGAGCGGAGGAGATAACCGAAACCTTGGCAGGGCCGCCTGCAAAGCGTCCTGCGATGCAGTTTGCCAAATCAATGAAGAAGTTGGAGATGCCGGTGCGCTCCAAAAACGCGCCGAAAATAATAAATACAACGATATACTTGGAGCAGACATTTACCGGAGTGGAAAAAATGCCTTCCTTGGTGTAAAACAGGTTGCGCACGAGATAGCGCAGTCTGCCAAAGAATTCCGGATTTGTCAGGCCGTATGCCAGCGCGTATACGATGAAAACACCGGCAACAATCAGAATCGGCAGACCAACACAGCGGCGGGTCACTTCAATCAGTGCGAGAATCGCAAGAATGCCGATGACAATCTGGAACCACGTAAAGCGGGTGCCCTGATTGATGATCTGATTGACGTTAAACGTAAAGTAAAAGAAGGAGCCAACGCCGACGATCATAAAAATAATGTCGCTGATCGGCATGTGATTGACTTTCTGATCGCCCTTCTTAGACGGATAAATCAAAAATCCCATCAAAATAATGAGACCCATGAAAGAAGTCAAACGGATTTCTTCCAAAAATGTTGCGAACAATGTGACATAGATACACCACAGAGAGAACGCGGCGAGAATGACAGTAATTGCAATCTTCGGCTTGCCCTCCCAGATACGGGTGTTGGACTCTCTGTCATATTTTCGCATGACGGAGTCCACATCAGCCTGCATATCCGCATCTGCAGAAAGCACGTCCGGATCTTGCAGCTTGGTTTTTTCTTCGTTCTTATTCACAGATACCGTACCCTCCTTTATTCATCTGTATTCACGGTGATGCCGTGTTCCGCATAGTACTTTGCTGCACCTGCGTGATAGGGAACCGTCGTGATGCTCGTTGCGGTTTCCAGCTTCAGCTCTGCGCCCTTGGCATTTTCCTTTGTGATGTCATCGACATGGTCAAAAATAGCCGAGGTCAGCTTGTAAACGGTATCCTCATCTGCCTGTGCAGAGACGACAACAGTAGCCTGTACCGTGATGGTGTTGACCGGCTCCGTCTGTCCCGGATAGGTATCCGCCGGAATGGTATAGGTCTTGTAGTACGGACACTTGGAAAGGATTTTGTCACGAACGGTGCCGTCAATGTTGATGAGGTTGACGCCGTTTGTCGTGGCAAGCTCGGTAATCGCGGAGGTCGGAGGACCTGCAACGATGAATGCGGCATCAATCTTGCCGTCCTTCAGAGACTCTTTTGAGTCCTCGAACGACTGATACTGCGGCTTGATGTCCTTGATGGTCATGCCTGCGCCTTCCAGAACGTCCACCGCGTTAAAATACACGCCGGAACCGGCCTGACCGATGGATACGCGCTTGCCGCGCAGATCTTCTACCGAGGTGATGTCATCATCCATCGTGAGAAGCTGTACCGTTTCTGCATACAAGACGCCGAGAGCACGGAAATCATGCGTCGGACCGTCCTGCTCAAATGCGCGGGTGCCGTTCCAAGCGTATGTCATAACATCGGATTGCGTGAATCCGAGCTGGAAATCTCCATCCTGAATGCTCTGGATGTTTACCTTGGAACCGCCGGTCGATACCGCGGTTGTGCGTACGCCAGCATATGTTTTCATGTACTGTGCGAGGATGCCGCCGTATGAATAATACGTGCCGGCAGTGCCGCCAGTACCGAACATCATTCTGGTCTGCGACTCGGAACAGCCGCTCAGACAAAAGACCATCATGACAGCGAGAAACAAGCTGATCAGTTTGAATCGGAATTTCTTCACTTTTTGTTCTTCTCCTTTTTAATAGTCTGATTTGCAGAAATTTCTATATTCCTACAGATATCATTGTACCATGAATTTGTGCAGGATTCAATGCGAATACGACGAAATAAGACAGGATGTTTTGAGAAAAGCTGCAAATTTCTCAATATTATCCCAGATATATGCATGGAAAAGAATAGAACGCAGCAAAAAACCAATCGCGCCGCCGGTGCAAAATAAATGGAAAGAAGTATAAGGGAATATTATGCTTCCGGCGGGATGTTGCAGCGGAACTTGATGGAGATGTCTGTCAGCTGAATACGCTGCTCCGGCATTTGATGGTTGGACAGATACTCATACAAAATCTGAATCGGGCGGGTGCCCTGCGTTTCGATGTCCTGTCCGATGACAAAATCGACGATGCCCTGCCGGACAAGAGAGAGATTGGACGGGGTGATGTCGTGAATAATCATGTGGATTTTTCCGGCGGTGCCGGTCTCCTGCAAAGCCTTTGCGACGCCGCGGCGTCCCATGGAAGAAACAAAGATACCGTTTAATTCCGGATCCGCCTGAATTGCGCGGCAAGTGATGCGTTTTGCCAGCTCTCCATCCAAAAAGCAGCATTCCGGATGCAGAATTTCAATATCCGGATAGTTGGCGGACATCTCTTCCAGAAATCCGGTTAGCCGCTGGCTGTCGGCATAGTGACCGCTCTGCTGACCGAGAATCGGGAGAATGTGCCCGTGGCCACCGGTCAGCATGCCCATCAGCGCCGCGGCAGACCGTCCGGCAGCAATGTCATCCGGACCAATGTACGCGAGACGATTGGCATCGCCGATGTCGGTGTTCAATGTGACAACGGGAATGCCGTTTTTTTCGCTGATTTGATTGACTTTTTCGCGAATTAAGCTGTTTGCCAACGGCATGAGGGCGAGCGCATCAATGTGTTCGATTTCTACCAGCTCGTCAATCAGTGCCAATTGATGCTGGATGTCCACGCCGTCCATGGTGCGCAGGATAATTTTGACGGGAAGCAGGCTGCTGTTTGGGAACTGCTCAAATAAATGCGCCAATTCTTTGACGAAATCGGAAGCGGCAGAGTGCAGAACAACGCCGATTTTCCACGTGTTGAGCAGAGAGGGCATGAGCCGCGCCGAAATATATCCCATATCCCGTGCTTTTTCACGGACACGGTCAGCGACCTCCGGACGAATGCCGGGTTTGTTGTGTAGGGCACGGTCTACCGTGCCGCGGGAGACGCCGCAGGCGTCTGCGATTTGCTGCATCGTTACCATATACTGTATCACACTCCTGATGTTTGTATCATAGCATAGATTTGTCTGGTTGAAAAGATGTGACAAATGCACGAAATATTTTTTTGTATCATGCGGGAAGAACCGGAAAAACCGCAGATTTTGAGCAGGATATCTAAAAAACCAGCGAGAGATTTGGGATAAATCACGGGATTTTGCACGTGAAAATGATAGTTCGCAAAATCTGTTGAAACAAATGTACAAAAGTGGTATCGTATTTTCAACAACAAAACCAAGGAAAAGGAGATTACACAAATGAGATTAGGTTTTAATGAGGCAAACGACCGTTTTTGTCAGGGACACACCGTGATGCAGGATCTGGAGCTTTGCGAGAAGTACGGCTTTGACTGCATCGACATCCAGTCCGAGTGCCTGAACCGCGATTTGGAAAAAGGCATCGTGACCATCGAGGAGCTGGGTGCATGGTTCGCAACACATCATCTGAAGATGCTGTCTTACAATGCACTGTGCTTCTTCAATATGAAGCAGACGGCAGAGGAAAAGCAGGCAGTGATGGACGAACTGGACGAAATCATCCGCCGCTGCAACATTCTGGGCTGCAAAATGATTGTTGTCGTTCCGTCTCAGGACATGAAGGCACGCGGCCTGCAGCCGACGCGCAAGGAAATCCGTGAGGATGCCGTTGCCGTTCTGAAGGAAATGGTGAAGAAGGTAGAGCCGCACGGCATCAAGCTGAGCTTGGAGTTCTGCGGTGCACCGGATATGACCATCAACCGCTTTGAAGATGCCTATGCTATCGTGGAGGCTGTTGACTCTCCGCTGGTCGGTGTGACGCTGGATCAATACCACTTCTACGCAATGGGCTCGGGATGGGAGTCTCTGGAGAAGGCTGACGGCAAGAAGATTTTTGTATGGCATCTGAACGGCACGGAGGATATGCCGTGCGGTGCATACTACAATAACGATGAAAAGCGCCTGTGGCCGGATGCAGAAGGCGATTGCCTGCCGCACGCGCGCTATGCAGACACGCTGAAGAAGATCGGATTTGAGGGCGACTGCTGCACCATCGAAATCTTCCGTCCGGCATACTATGAGATGACGCAGGAAGAAAACGTAAAGAAGTCCGCAGAAGTGACCCGCGCACATGTAGAAAAGTACTGCAAATAAGTACCATCGGATATAGAAAAAATCCCGTGCTGACCCAGTCGGCACGGGATTTTTGACGAAGCACAGAAATAGTTTATTGTTTTGGGTCTTGACAAAGTCAAATGCCGGGTATAATATAACAGTGTAATATAACAGTGTTATGTGAGGCGTTATGCAAAACAAAGAGCAAAGTACACAGGAGAGAATTTTAGATGCAGCCAAGGCGGAATTTTTGGAAAAAGGATTTCGGACGGCATCTCTCCGCACAATCGTTAAAGAAGCCGGTGTTACCACCGGAGCGCTGTATGGCTATTATGACAGTAAGGAAGCGCTTTTTGACGCGTTGACGGAAGATTGCTATGAGCATTTCCTATCCGCGTATCGGAATGCACTGGATGACTTTGACAAGCTGCCGATTGATCAGCAGCCGGAGCGTATGAGCACCGTTAGTCAGGCCTGTCTGGAGAAACTCTTGCTCTATATGTTCGAACACAGAGAAGCGTTTCATTTGCTTCTTCTATGCTCGGAGGGCACGCGATACAGTTCTATGAAGGATGAGCTCGTCCAACTGGAGATCCATGCCACCCATCGCTACTACTGTGTACTGGAAAAGCTGGGCACGCCAGCTCCGCGGATTGATCCGCGGCTGGAGCATATTCTGGTCACGGGGCTGATGAATGCATATTTTGAGATGATTATTCACGATATGCCTTTGACCGATGCGCAGCAGTATTTGCAGGAGCTTCACAGTTTTTACTCGGCCGGATGGCTGAAAATTATGGGGCAGTGAAGCCCCTTAATTTTTACATGAAGGTTAGCTTGGTCTAATAATTATTTTGCACGTCTTTGAACCAAGGAGGTATCGTTTTGAAAAAGCAATCCAATTTATCCAGACTGCTGGAATATGCTGAAAAATACCGGATTCTGACCTACCTTTCGTGGGTGTTATCTGCAGCCAGTGCGTTGCTGGCACTGGTGCCGTTCTGGTACATCTGGCGTATCCTAAAAGAGGTCATTGAGGTCGCACCGCAATATAAGGACGCCGTTCATGTGACGCATTACGGCTGGATGGCGGTAGCATTTGCCATTGCTGCCGTGCTGGTGTATATTGTGGGACTGATGTGCTCGCACCTTGCCGCATTCCGTATTGCTACCAATTTGCGCCTTGCCATGACAAAGCACATTGCCACGCTGCCGCTGGGTGCTATCGAGCAGTTCGGCAGCGGCAAGCTGCGCCGAACCATTTCAGAGACTGCCGGTGCAACAGAAACCTATCTCGCCCATCAGCTGCCGGACAAGGCGAAGGCTGTGGCGACCATTGTGGGACTTCTGGCGCTGCTGCTGGCGTTTGATTGGCGGCTGGGACTTTTGAGTCTCGTGCCGGTTGTGCTTGCCTTTGCTGTTATGAGTCGTATGACTGGCAAGAAGTTGCAGGACAAGATGACTCAGTACCAGAACGCGCTGGCGGATATGTCCAACGAAGCAGTGGAGTATGTACGAGGTATTCCTGTGGTCAAGACCTTCGGTCAGACAGTGTTCTCGTTCAAAAAGTTCAAGGGTACCATCGACAACTATGAGCGCTGGGTCATCGCCTACACCAAACAGCTGCGCTGGCCTATGATCTTTTATACACTGGCGGTCAACAGTGTATTTGTGTTCCTGATCGCGGGAGGCTTCTTGTTTTCCGGCGGCGGAACGGACAGCGGTGTTTTGCTGAATCTGCTCTTTTACATCATTATCACACCAGTTATCTCACTGACACTCACCAAACTGATGTTCATGAGCGAGAATGGCATGATCGTGCAGGATGCCATCACGCGCATTGACAGTGTGCTGCAAAGTCCGCCGCTGACACAGCCGCATGCTCCGCAGCATCCAAAAGACAACTCCGTGACGCTGAATCATGTTACCTTCAGCTATGACGGCGTCAAAAATGCACTGGAAGATGTCTCGCTCTCCATTGATGAAGGGCAGACAGTGGCGTTCGTAGGCCCTTCCGGCGGCGGAAAGTCCACGCTGGCTGCGCTCGTCGCTCGCTTTTTTGACCCGCAGAGCGGCAGCATCTCCATCGGCGGCGTGAATGTGAAGGACATTGACAAAAATGAGTTGATGGATACCGTTTCTTTTGTGTTCCAAAACAGCCATCTCATAAAGGGCAGCATTCTGGACAATGTCCGCATGGGCAAGCCGGATGCCACAGATGAGGAGGTATTGGCGGCTCTCCGCGCGGCGCAGTGCATGGACATTGTCGAAAAATTTCCGGACGGTGTGCATACGGTCATCGGTTCGCAGGGCATCTACCTTTCCGGTGGTGAGACCCAGAGACTTGCCATTGCACGCGTCATGCTGAAAAACGCGCCGGTGCTGATTCTGGATGAGGCTACTGCTTTTGCAGACCCTGACAACGAGACGAAGGTGCAGACGGCATTTCATGAACTGGCAAATGGGCGCACCGTTATCATGATCGCGCATCGTCTGTCCACCGTTGTGGATGTCGATCGCATCTTCGTATTAAAGGACGGCAAACTCGCAGAAAACGGCAGCTTTGCGAAGCTGGCTGAACAAAAAGATGGTTTGTTCGGTACGATGTGGCGGGACTATCAGCAGTCCGTCCAGTGGAAAGTAGCAAAGGAGGCCTGAGCGATGATACAATATTTACAAAGACGCTATGCCCTATCTCGGAAGGGCGCGGTGGACAGCATCAGAGGTATATTAAGCTGTGCGCTGCAAAATATCTCGTTCATGCTACCGGTGGGATTGCTGTACCTGCTGGTGAATGAAATCATGAACGGCACGCTGACAATGCAAAGAATTCCATTCTATGTGGTTAGTTGCATCGCGGCGGCGCTGCTCATTGTAATTTGTACACGGCTTGAGTACAACAATACGTATCTTGTCACCTATGTGGAATCCGGCGTGCGTCGGGTAGGTCTTGCGGAAAAACTGCGAAAGATTCCGCTTTCGTTCTTTGGAAAAAAAGACCTTGCTGACCTGACTTCATCCATCATGAACGATTGTGCCGTGCTGGAGCAGAGCCAGTCTCACTTCGTTGCGCCCTTGTATGGCGCAATTCTCTCAACGACGATCATCTCTGTGTCGATGCTGTTTTTCAACTGGCGCATGGCTCTTGCTGCTATCTGGCCGCTGCCTGTGGCATTTGCTATTGTTGCATTGGCGTCCGGTGTGCAGAAAAATCTTTCTCACAAGGCAATGGCGGCGAAAATAACCTGTGAAGACGGTATTCAGGAGTGCATGGAGTCCATGGCCGACCTGCGTGTCAACAATGCCGAAGCGGGTTATCTTGCTGGACTGGAAAAGAAAATCCGTGCCGTAGAGAACCGGCTCATCAAAAGTGAACTGGGCACAGCCATTTTTGTGGTTTCTGCTGGACTGGTTCTGCGACTGGGCATCGCCACCACTGCTCTTGCAGGTGCAGCTTTGCTGGTCAAGGGCGAGCTGGATGTTCTGACCTTCTTCCTGTTTTTGCTGGTGGTGTCTCGTCTGTATGACCCGCTGGAAGGAACGCTGCAAAACCTTGCCGCCATCATCGGCACCAACAGCAACATTGAGCGCATGAATGAGATTCTGGACTGCCCTGTACAGACCGGAAACGAACAGCTCACCAATCAGAATTGCGACATCGTGTTCGACCATGTGGGCTTTTCTTACCAGAGCGGCGAAACAGTGCTGAAGGATGTGTCCTTTATGGCAAAGCAGGGGCAGGTCACAGCGCTGG
>ERZ1026860.919-NODE-919-length-16604-cov-4.486918_pt1 | contig 16604 bp, 13 predicted proteins | sample MGYA00380160_ERZ1026860 | MGnify/ENA primary metagenome ERZ1026860 (study PRJEB33269, sample SAMEA4719796) | human gut metagenome | biome: human-associated habitat; feature: organic feature; material: feces | place: Cameroon | collected 2013-10 ... | reverse complement strand
GTATAGTTCCTGGGAAATGTAATTGCCGTCCAGCAATGTCTGCAGCGTTGCAGCCGACTGCCCATCCAGCGCTTCCGTCAAAGCGTTGTACTGTTCCTGAGTCAAACTGCCCTCGCTGTACAATTGCTTCGCCAAAGCCGCATCCATAGGCGCATTGGAGGCATCCTTCGTTTGATCCGGCTGTTCATCCGACGGTTCGGCCGGCTTTGCGTCGGGCTGGTCGTCCGGTTTCATATCAGGCTGACTATTCGGCTGCTCATCGGTCTGGTCCTGAGGCTTATCGCCGTTCACCTTGCCATTCTTCATGCCGTCTACCATTCCGTTTGTCATGCCGTTCTTCATCCCGTTTTTTTCTTTTGTGCCTGCCGCAAAGGCAGTGCTGAACGCCAGCGTCAGCACACACAGAATCGATAGAACCGCCAACATCTTTTTGTTTTTCATACTTTCTTCCCTCCAAAAAATTCACTGTTCCAGGTTTTCCCTTGGAACAGTGAATAGTATAAAAGCGGAAGTTTGAAATAAGATTGAAAAACGAAATATTTTTGAAATGAAATTGAAATATTTATTCTGAATCCATCAAAACCGCCGTAAATCTTGTGCCCGATGCGGGATCACTTTCTACAAAGATACGGCCTTTATGCAGCTGAATAATGCTTTGCGCAATGGACAGGCCCAGCCCGCTTCCGCCGGTTTCCCGGCTGTGGGAATCCTCCGCCCGGTAGAAACGGTCAAAAATGCGTTGACAATCCTGCGGAGAAATATAGTTGCCCGTGTTATGCACCCGAATCCATCTCTGCCGTCCGTGCGCCTCCAACGACAGGGTAATGGTCCCGCCCGGGCCAGCGTACTGAATGGCGTTGGATAAAAGAATCACCGTCAGCTGCTGAACCAGTTCCTGATTGCCATAAGCATACATTCCTTCAGCCACATGGGTTTCCAAAACCTTCCCCTTTTCAAAGGCTAGGCTTTCCAGCGGCAGCGCCGCCTGCAGCAATGCCTGGCCCAAATCAAACCGGGCAAAGGCAACCGGACTTTTGCCCGCATCCATCCGGGCCAGCGTCAGCAAATTTTGCACCAGCTGGTTGGCGCTGCGTACCTCTGACTGAATATATCCCAGATATTCATTTTCGCCGCATTCCTTTTCCAGCACCTGTGCGTTGGTGGCAATGACCGCCAAAGGCGTTTTCAACTCGTGACTGGCATCCCACACAAACTGCTGCTGCTTGGCAAAGGCCTGCTGCACCGGCAAAAGCGCCTTGCGAATCAGCAGCACAGCCCCTATTCCCAGCAGCACAAGCGCTGCGGCTCCTACCACAACCGTAATGCGCAGCAGCGTTTGGGCATACGCCATTTCCGATGCAATATCCAGACAGACGATCAGCCAGCCGTAGCTTCGTTCTTCTTTTCGCCAAACCTGGTCCCCAAACCGGCCCTGACTGCCGCCGTCCTGCTGAATCGCTTCCAGCAGTTCCTGCACCCTTTGGTCGTCATACAGGCCGGTGGTGTTGCTTTGCCACTCGTGCAGCTGTCCTTCCCGGTTCAGGCGAATGGTACAGGATCCGGACACTCTGGCCAGAGAAGCAGCCCGCACCTGTGGCAGCCCGGAGGGGTCCCAGCGGCCCCCCTCTCCAGGACGCTCCGTCCTTCCGGAATCCTGCACAGCCAGCTCGTCCGCGTTGCCGGAAAGCAGCATATCCAGCGCCTGGCTGGTTTGCTGGCGCAGCAGGTACCCGTTGGACAGGTTGATGGCCGCAATCACGCCCGCCAAAATCAAAAGCAGCGCCGCCAAGCTGCCCAGCGTCAGCCTTCGCCTGAGTTTTTCAATCATGCTTTTCCTCCAGGCTGTATCCCACGCCCCGCAAGGCCCGAATTTCCACCTGCGACCCAATAAAGGTCAGTTTCCGACGCAGGAATGTCAGGTAAACCGCCAACTGGTTATATTCCGCATCGTCCTCCATCCCCCAGACCCTTTCTACCAGCGTTTCCCGGGGAAGCACCTGGCCCGCGTTGCGTAAAAACAGCTCCATCAGCTGATATTCCTTGGCCCCCAGCTTCACGCTGCGGCCGATTCGGCTGCATTGCACCTGGTCCCGGCTTAGGGAAAGGTCGCCATAATGGGGTTCCTCCGCAAGCACGGTATCCCGCCGCCGGGTCAGTGCGTGCAGGCAGGCCAGCAGCTCGCTTTTTTCAAAGGGCTTGGGCAGATAGTAATCCGCCCCGGTTTCCAGCCCGCGCACCCGGTCGTCCAAATCTCCCCGGGCGGTCAGCATCAGCACAGGCGTGGTAACGCCCTCCCTGCGCAGGGCGGAAAGGACGGCGAAGCCGTCCATGCCCGGCAGCATCACATCCAGAATGATCGCGTCATAAATGCCGCTGAGCCCGGCGTCCAGCCCCTGAGGGCCGGTATAAGCCGCGTCCACCACATACTGTTCCTGTTGCAGCAGTTTGCACAGGGCTGCCGACAGCTTTCGTTCATCCTCAATCAGCAGCAGACGCATCAGCGGTATTCCCCCACCAGCCGGTGATTCAACCATTTCGCGGGCTCCTCCTGTGCCAGGGCCCACATCATTTTGCACACGGCGGCCTCCGTGGTCATGTCCCGCCCGCTAAGGATGCAATCCCGCACCAGCCCATGGCCTACCTCATATACGTTCAGGTTGGCCTTTTCGTACAGGCACTGGCTGACCACCACCAGATAGATGCCGCTGTCCACCAACTGGCCCAGGGTTTCCACCAGATTGCGGCGAATGTAGTGCAGGCCGCCCAGCCCAAATGCCTCGATCACCAGACCGCGATACCCTGCGGTTTTGACAAAGCGCAGCACATCCGGCGATGTGCCGGGCACCAGCTTCAGCAAAAACACCCGTGGGTCAATCCCATCCCGCAGGCGGTAGGGCTGCTCCAGCGGCAAATATGGCTGGGGATGGTCAATGTGCAGTCCCTCCACATCAAAGTATCCGGCGGGCGGCTCGTTGACACTGGAAAAAGCGTTCATGGAGGAGGTATGGGTTTTAACGCAGCGCACGCCGGAAATCAGCTGGTTGTCAAAGCAGACGTAGACGCCGCTGATATCCGCCATGGCCGCGTGAATCGCCCGCAGCAGATTCAGCCTGCCGTCCGTCAGGGGATGGGCCAGCGGCAGCTGGGATCCCGTTAAAATCACCGGCTTGCCCACACCCGCCAGCATAAAGGACAGTGCGGCGGCGGTGTACGCCATGGTGTCGGTGCCGTGGGTAATGACCACGCCGTCATAGCTTTGCAAAGCGCCGTCAACGGCGCGGGCCAGAGCGCTCCACTCCTCAGGCTGCATATTGCTGGAATCCATCAGGAACACATCCTGCGCGTCCACAGCGCAGGGCAGTTCGGCCTGAATGGCTTCCAGCAGATTCCGGCCATGAAGGGTCGGCTCCAAGCCGTGATTTCCGTTGGTGCAGGCGATGGTGCCGCCTGTGGCCAAAAGCATGACTCTTTTCATCTTTATCCTTTACCATTCCGGCGGGGTGTACAGCACCACGCCGCCCTTTTGTCTGCTGGCCTGCAAATCAATCAGGCGCTGATTCCGGCTGCCGCGAAAATCCAGCTCCAGCGACCTTTCCGCCAGCAGAAACGGCCCGTCCACCAGCACGTCCGCCTCCGTCGGCAGCGTCAGATGTGTATAAGAGACAGTCCTTCAGCAGCGCGTCCACCCCTTCCTCCGCTTGGGCCTTTTCCAGCAGCTTTTCATAGGTGTAGCCGGAATAAACCCACACGTTCAGCCCCTTCTGATGGGCCCGCCGCGCCAGTTCGGCGCAGGCCGCCGCCTGGGCAAAGGGTTCGCCCCCGGACAGGGTGATGCCGCTAAGCAGAGGATTGCCGGTAAATTTCTTTTCTACGTCATCCAGCGTCCAGACCGTGCCCGCCTCAAAATCGTGGCTGCCCGGATTGTGGCAGCCGGGGCAGTGATGGGGGCAGCCCTGGGTGAAAATGCTCACCCGGAAGCCGGGGCCATCCACAATGGAATCGCCCACCAGACCAAACAAACGAATGGTATCGGTTTTTTCACGCATCTTTGGAATCCTCTTTTCCATTGAATTGACAATGCCCCGCCATGGGACATCCGCCGCAATGACCGCAGCCGCGGCGGCGAACCATGCCCACAGCCAGATAAACGCCGTAGCCCAGCACCAGTACAGGAATCAGCACATTCAGCACCTTGCCCATTGTCACAGCCCCAGCAGCAGGCGGCCTGCCTGATACACCACCGCAGCCGCGACCCAGGCCAGTCCGGTTTGAGCGGCCACCGCAGCCACGGCCCAGCGTCCGCTTTCCATCTCCCGGCGCATGGCGGCCACGGACGCCACGCAGGGCATGTACAGCAGCACAAACACCAGAAAGGATACCGCGCTAAGCACCGATGGAAACACCGTGTGCAAAGCGGTGAGCATCTGGGCGCTTTCCGCGTCCACACCCGCCAGCACGGCCAGGGTGCTGACCACGCTTTCCTTGGCCATCAGGCCGGTAAGCACGGCGGTGGAAGCCTGCACCGTGCCAAAGCCCGCCGGCCTAAAAATGGGCGCGATGGACCCGGCGATAACGCCCAGCATGCTGCTTTCCATTCCGGCAGCAGGCGTCAGGCGGAAGGTAAAGCTTTGCAGGAACCACACAATCAGCGTGGCCAGAAAAATCACGGTAAAGGCCCGGTGGATAAAGTCCCTGGCCTTATCCCACATCTGACGGCCCACATTCATGGGGGTGGGCAGACGGTAGGCGGGCAGCTCCATAATAAACGGAGCCGCGTCGCCGTGAAACACAAAGTGTTTTAAAAACAATCCAACCAGAATGGACACCGCTATGCCCGTGAGATAAAACACGCACATAACCCCCAGCTGGTTTCCGCCAAAAAAGGCCCGGGCAAACAGGGCGTAAATGGGTACCTTGGCGCCGCAGCTCATAAAGGGCGTCAGCATGATGGTAAAGCGGCGGTCCCGCTGGTTGTTCATGCTGCGCGCGCTCATAACGGCGGGCACGGTGCAGCCAAAACCCATCATCATGGGGATAAAGCTGCGGCCGTTTAATCCCAGCCTGCGCAAAGGCTTATCCATCAGGAAGGCCGCCCGGGCCATGTAGCCGCTGTCCTCCAGGATGGACAGCAGCAGGAACAAAATCAGAATGGTCGGCAGGAAAGACAGCACGCTGCCAACGCCGGTCAGCACGCCGCCTACCAGCAGGTCATGCACCCAGTCCGCCACGCCTGCACGGACGAGCCCCTGAGAAATCAGGTCTATGCCGCGGTTGACCAGAGCGCTGAAGCCATCCGCCAGCCAGCTGCCAATGGGACCAAAGGTAATGTAGAACACCAGCAGCATCATCAGCAAAAAGACCGGAATGGCCAGCACCGGATGGGTCAGCACATTGTCAATGCGGTCTGTAACGGTATGGCTGTCGTCGCTTCCCCGCTTATAGCAGGCAGACAGCAGCTTTTCAATAAAGCGGTACCGGGTATCCGCCATCACGGCGGCCCGTTCCATGCCCACGTCCTTTTCCATGGCGGACAGGATTTCGCCAATAATGTGGCGCGCATCCTCCGTCAGGTTCAGTTCCTCCTCCATGGGCTTGTCGCCCTCAAACAGCTTGGTGGCGGCGTACAGCGGGGTAACCCCCAGCGCCATGGCGGGCTTTTCCACCAGATGGGTGATGGCGTGCAGGGCCTCGTGCGCCGCGCCGTCGCAAATATCCAGCTTGGCGGGCAACTGGCGTTTTTCCGCCACCTCCATGGTGCGGCGCACCAGTTCGTCCAGCCCTTCGCCCTTGCGGGCGCAAATGGCAATTACCGGCACGCCCAGGCCCTTTTCCATGGCTTTCAGGTCGATGGCATCGCCCCGGCCCCGCACCTCGTCCATCATATTCAGGGCCACCACAACGGGACGGCCCAGCTGCAGCAGCTGCAGCGTCAGGTACAGGTTGCGTTCCAGGTTGGTAGCGTCCACAATGTTAATAACCACATCCGGCTTATCCTTGACGATAAAGTTCCGGCTGACGATTTCCTCCAGAGAATACGGACTGAGGGAATAGATTCCCGGCAAGTCCACAATGGTTACATCCGAGCAGTCCTCCGGCAGTTCGCCGTCCTTCCGGACCCGGCGGGGCAGGCCGATATGAGCCTGTCCCCCGTGATGGTGATGCAGCAGCGTGCCTGTTTTTTGCTCCACCGTTACGCCGGGCCAGTTTCCCACATGCTGGTTGCTGCCGGTGAGCTGATTAAAAAGGGTGGTTTTTCCGCTGTTTTGATTTCCTGCCAGTGCAAAGGTATAACGCATAAAAGACGCCCCACTTTTTCCCACGTTATTTAGTTAGAGGATGGTGCTTTGAGTGTAATTTTTCGCGCGTCGTCCAGCCGAAGGGTCAGCGCGTAGCCCCGCAGATGAATTTCCACCGGGTCGCCCATAGGCGCCGTTTTTTGCAGCAGCACCTTTACCCCGGGGGTAATGCCCATATCCAGCAGATGACGGTGCAGCGCGTCCTCGCCGCCAATCGCATCCACAACGCCGGTTTCGCCGGGCTTCAAATCCGCCAGCGTCTTTTCCATATCAAAGCGTCTCCTTTCTTTGTGGGTTATCATCGGGCCGCACCAGAACCGGTTCGCGGCCCTCCTCACGCAGCCATTTGCGCAATTCGTGTTCAATAATATCCGCGGCAATGTGCGCGCCGTTTTCCATCCGCAGCCGCAGACCGATTTCCCGGGCGGCCACGCTGTATTTTTTGGTGGTCGTCAGTTTCATCAGGGCCTTGGTCAGCCTGGCTACGGTCATCTTTTCCCGGGGGATGGGGTTGGGGCCGACGCCCATTTCCCGGGCCCGGTTGGCCCAGAAGGGCTGATCGCCCCCAAAGGGAATCACCAGCGTGGGCTTGCCGGCCAGCAGCCCCGCCGCCAGCGTGCCCGCGCCGCCGTGATGCACCACGGCGCATACCTGCTGAAACAGCCAGTCATGAGGCACAAACCCGGTCATGTACACATCGTCCCGGCCCTGGGCGGACACATCGCCGCCGCCCCAGCCCCTGGCCAGCACCGCGCGCACGCCGCTGCGCTTTACCGCCTCCAGCACAATGGACAGGGTTTCGTCCATATCGCCGCTGACCATGGACCCGAAGCCGATATACACCGGCTTCGGCCCCTTTTCCAGAAAAGCCGCCAGTTCCGGCTCCGGCTGATAGTCGCTGCTTTGCCGGTTATCCAGCCAATAGCCGGTCATGTGAATGTTGGCCCCCCAGCTGGTGGGCCGGGGCATCACCAGCGGGCTCATGGCGTACAAAACGGGAATGATGTGCCCGTTCAGCTCGTAATTCGGGGTGGATTCCAGCTTGCGGGGCGACATGCCGTGAGCCTGCCGCCAATCCGCCAGGTAATAGCGCTCCACCGCGCTGATGGCAAAGTAGCCGATCTGATAGCTGGCCAGATTCCACGCCTTGCCCGCCCGCTGTCCCGGCGCGGACGCGATGGGCGTTTCCGGGTTTTTATCCATGGGATAAAAATGGGTCTGGATGAACGGCACATGCCGCACCTCTGCGATGGATTTCACCACCTCGCCAAAATAGGTGGAGATAATCGCGTCCGCATCGGCGCAGGCGTTTTCCAAATCCGTCAGGAAGCTGCCCAGATAGGGAACCATCGCTTCCTTCACCTGCTTCAGGTACTGCACGCCGCTGGACCCATTCAGCAGCTTTGCCATAAAATCCTTCACATCGCCGTTAATGGGCATAAAGCGCAGGCCCTCGCGCTGAACCGTGTCAGCAAAACTTGCAAAGGCGCAGATGGCGATATCGTGGCCCCGCGCCTTTAACTCGCGGGCCAGCACAATATAGGGGCGCACATCGCCCGTTGAGCCTATGCAAACCATGGTGATACGCATTCGTAACAAAACCTCCTTGCCAAAAATTTCAATGGAATAATGGCGGTATAATGGCTTTAAGTATAGCGCATTTGATGTGGATATGCAAATACCCCGCCGGTATTGCGGCGGGGTATCAGGCCGTCAAAAAAGCTCGCCTGAGGGCGATCTTTTCTGACGGGAAGCGCTCTTTGCCTACTCGCCTGCGGCTCGCCGGGCGGCAAAGAGCGTAAGGAAAGCCTTGCTGCGCAAGGCAGCCGAAACCGACGTACACGCCGCCGGTTTCGGAACCAAAATCGGAGGGCTGCGGCCCTCCGATGCCTCCCAGGGTTTTTCGACAGTCTGATACCCCGCCGGTATTACGGCGGGGTATGGATAAAGCCGTTTTTTACTTTTGCAGCAGGTGGAAGGCAAACCCGGCGATATCGTCCTTGAGGTAAATCGCGCGCATTTTGCCGTCCTTCATGATGACGCTGTCATCGTCAAAGACGAAGCCGCGGCGCTCCATGTGCCAGCGGGCCCGCTTGATATTGTTGCAGGCAATGGCCACATGGCCCTTTTCCCCACGGAAGGGAATCTTCATCACTTCAAAGCCGTCGCCCACAAAGTTGGCGTTCTTATGCTCGTCAATGGGCCAGCCCAGCAGGCGGCTCAGCGCCTTGGCGTCCTCCATGGACTTTTCGGGGCTGCCGCTGTTAATGCCGATATGCTTGACCTCCAGGCCCAGCATCTTGTTTACCGCGCTGCGGGTAATGTCCTCAATGCGCTTCCAGTCCTTGGCGGCCACCGCGTCGGCGGGCACCATCCAGCTGCCGCCGCAGGCCACGATTTTGGAGAAGGACAGGTACTCGTTCAGGTTCTGCTCGTTGACGCCGCCGGTAGGCAGGAAGGTAACGCCGCCGTAGGGAGCCGCCATGGCCTTAATCAGCTTCAGGCCGCCCAGAGCTTCCGCAGGGAAGAACTTGACGGTTTTCAGGCCCAGGCTCAGGGCCACCTCGATGTCGCTGGGGTTGGCGCAGCCGGGCACGATGGGCACGCCCTTTTCCTGGCAGTGCTTGACAATTTCGGGATTGATGCCGGGGGATACAATGTAGGTAGCGCCCGCCGCAACGGCCCGGTCTACCTGATCCTTGGTCAGCACGGTGCCCGCGCCCAGAATCACGTCCGGCAGCTGGGCATGCACCAGGCGGATGGCCTCCTCCGCCGCGTCAGAGCGGAAGGTGATCTCCGCCACAGGCAGACCGCCGTCCGACAGCGCTTTGCACAGCGGCACCGCGTCGGCGGCGTCCTCTACCTTAATAACCGGAACAATACCGGCCAGAGAGAGCTTTTCAATCATTTCCATGGGGAATTTTCCTCCTTTACGTTTCTGCAAAAAATCATCGGCGCTGATGTAAATCGGGAAATCTATGCGTCTTATCGAAAATATAGCAAGTCTTGACTTATCTGTCAACCTGATTTTTTTGGACGATTTGCGCAAAAAGATCGCATTGACATGTCAGCCTCTGGCCCTGCGCCGCAAATGCAGCAGCGTTATCCAGGCGGCCGCGGACGCAAGCGCCAGCGCGCCCCACAGCCAGGGCCGCGCCCCGTCGCCGGTTTGGGGCAGGTTGACCACCGTCAGCACGGCGGGTTCGGAGGTTACGCTGCTGCCCGCATCGTCCGTTACCACACAGCGCAGGGTCAGCCCGGTCTGTGCCAGCGTGACCCCGGCGATCTGGTAAACGTCCTGATTGGCCCCGGCAATATCCACCCATAGGCCCGCGGCGTTTTGCCGCTGCCGCTGCCCGCCGCCCGCCAAAACGGTAAACAGCGCGTCCTGTTTTTCCAAAAGGGACAGGCTTTCCGGCTGCCGGGCAATATACAGGTGAGGTGTCAGAGAAAGCCGCACATGGTTGTCCCCATCCGCAAATTCCTTATAATCCTCCCTGGAGCCCACGCTCAGGTCCAGCTCTTCCAGACGGCGGCCAGCCGTCAGCGTTTGCAGGGGAATGTCCATGGTATAGCCATAGTCGTCCTCCATGGCGCTGCGGAAGGTGTGGCTGAACAGAATCTGCCCATTGGCGGAAGCCGTCAGCGTGGGCTCCACGCTGGACTGGGTATTGGCGCTGCGGTTTAAAATGCTGATTCGCACATAGGTTTCGCCGTCCCGGTCAAAGGGCTGGGCGCTCAGCATCAGGTCATGAGAATCGGTATCCACAATCCGGGAAGCGTTTTCCTTATCCAGGCGCATCAGCACCGTCTGGCCGTTCGCCATGTCGGTGGTCATCAACTGGTCAGACAGAGGGACGCCATTCTGGGTCAGCAGGGCCCCATACCGGGCAGCTCCCACCACCTGGGCGATTTCCGCCGTAAGGGCCACCTTGCCGTTCCAGTCGGCGGGAATCAGCAGTTTGGCCTTATAGCTGTGGGTATCCCCAGGCATCAGCAGGGTGGTGCGCACGCTGCGCTGAGTGGTTACGCCGTTGCTGCTGGTGCTGGTAATCTCCCAGCTGTCGCCGTTCAGCTCGTCATACATGCCGTCCACCCGGCGCACGGTGTACTCGCCCGTCTGCACCTTCTGCACAGTAACGCCATTGGCGGTATGGAACGTGTTGGTGCTTTTCTGCGGCTGGGTGCAGTCGATATGCAGCGTCTGAATGAGCGTACCGCCGTTTTTAACGTCCACATCCAGGCCGGAAAGGGGCAGGTTGCCGGTATTGCGCACAGAGAAAACCAGATCGATATAGTCTCCGGCGCACACGCAGGGGTCGTTGGGCACGGCGGCCTGCAATTCGGCGGCCATGACCAGATCATAGGTAAACCGGGTCAGGGACTGACGCAGGTAGGAGCCGTTGGCATTGCCCAAATCCACCGCGTAGAAGCCGGTGCCCGTGTCCTGCAATTTCACGCTGGAGGGGCTTTTCTTCAGCTGCACCAGGGTAAAGGGATCGCACACGGTGTCGGTATCCGGGTCGTAGCGCACGCAGCGCACCAGATATTCCTCCTTGGCGTCGGGCACCACGCTGGTATTGGGGGTGGAGCATTCCGTCCAGTACAGGTAAAGGCCGTCGCCAAACTTGACGGTATCAAAATAGTCCGCGTTTACCTCCACATCGTAATCGGTTACGGTAACGGGATTGGACGGGCTTTGCGGCCACAGCGTCACGCCCTTCAGCCGGTGAATGTACCCGCCTTCCTCCGTCAGCACTCTTTCCAGATAGAACAGGGTGTCCTGGTCATTCGCGCCGTTGATGCGGGTCACGACCCGGAAGTTGACAATACCCCCCTTCGCCAGTTCTCTTCGTCCGTCTTTTCGGATGCTGGCCAACGTTCCCTGACTGCTCAGGGAATAAAAGTTCATTTTGTCGTCCTCCGGCGTTCCGCCGGAAGTGGCCGTAGGTTCGCCCACATGGTAACGGGCGATGTCCGCCTTATCCGAAAAGTCACCCTGCAGAGCATTGCATCGAAAATCTTCCGCTTTTTGCGCGCCGCTGCTGACCAGACCGTGAATTTGCTTTTCGTCGGAACAGACAAAGGTGCTGATCATGTAGACGGATTGCAACGTGGTTGTAGCCGTCAGGAATACCTCCGGCATGGTGGGATAACTGTTTTGAGTGAATCTGCCCGGCAGATACTCCTCGACATAATACGCCACCCGCAAAGAGCCGTCCTGCTGCCGTTGCATCAGCACCGACGCCATGCAGGCGTCCTGGGGACGGTTGGGTTCGTCCGGAGAGGTGGGGGTGCCAAACCTGCCGCTCAAAATGGTCAGGGCGCAGAAATTGCTGGTACGTCCCTGAATGTCCCGGCTGGCCTCCACGGTAAAGTCATAGTCCACAAACCATTCCTTGTAGGCGCGGTCTGTATTGTTGCGTTTGGCGGACGGGGCCCGGCTATCGCTCCAGGTAACCTGTCCGTGCTTGGTCAGATCGTTCAGGTTATACCAGTTCACCCGTTCCCAGTCATCCGTTCCTTTGCCGGGCTGAATCCAGAACAGATAGGTGTCGTTCTCGATCACCACATACTGGAAGTCCCCGCCGCGCAGTCGATGCGGTCAAACAACTGCTGGGTTGTGGTGGGCTCTACGCCGCTGGCTTCGTTCGTCGCCTGAAGGCCGGTTGTCGCCACGCTGGGCATCTCCGCGCCGGTATCATCCCGCTGGCTTACCTGCACGCCGGAGGCGTTCAGGGCCATGGGCGCGGTCTGGTTTAAGGGAATATCGCCCTCCCACAGGGTTGAGCTCCACTTCAGGAACAGGGCGCGCAGCGTCACCTGGAAGCCCATGCCCACCCGGGCCTCGGCGGTTACCTGGGGCGTGGTAAAGTGGACGATGGGATTGATGTAGCCATAGCCGCGGAAGGCCACGGACAGTATATCTTTCAGGCCCATGCCGATGGTTCCGCCCACCTCCAGCCGGAAGGAAATACTCAATCCGCTGTCGTAGCCAATGACCGGGCCTTCCTTTACCTTCAGCAGCCCTTTTTCCAGCTCCGCCTTCATATTCAGGCTGACGCCCACGCCAAAGCTGACCCCCATGCTGAAGTCCGCCCCGGCAAAAAAGGGCACGGGACCAATGGTAAAGGTCTGGGTGATGCCCGCCTCAAAGGCGATGGTGGCGCCGGCGTTGCCTCGCAGCTCAAAAGACTGGTCGCTGCGGCGGTACAGCCCCTGCATAGCCACAAAGGGCGTAACATGCGCGCCGTAATTGCCCAGGGTTTTGGGCTCGGTGGTGGTATTGATATTGCGGTACACGCCGGCCGCCGCCAGCAGCTTGTCAGCGGCGGATTTCTTTTCAAATTCCTTAATGGCCCGCTGCTGGTCCTGGGCGTCATCGGTTTGCCAGCCGGTGCTTTCCGGGGCAAAATCATAGCCCCAGGACAGCATGCCCAGACCGGAGGGCAAGATCATAAACGTGGGATAATTGCCCGGAATGGAAATGGACACTTTGCTGCCGCTTATAAAGGGCAAATCGCCGGGAATGGTAAAGCCAAACCCGCCTGATCCGCTGGTGAAGGAAAACAGCGCGCTGTGGTCAAAGAAGGGCTCGTCCACCACCGGCTTTTCCAGCTTCATCTGGGTATCAAAATCATAGGTTTTGCCCCCGGTGGTAATCTGGAAGGACACCTTGGCCTCCGGGTGCAGCAGGCTCAGCCATTTGCCCTTGAAGGTAAACACCGTCTGGTCGCTGTCGCTGGCGGTAAAGTTCCGCTTGACGGTTTGAAATTGCTTTCCCTCCGCATCGGTGGGGTAGCGCAGTTCCAGCACGCCGCTGCCGGAGCAGTACAGCTTGACGGAAAAGGTATGGTCGATGGTGTTCTTTTTGGAATAGTAGTAGGTATTTTGCTCGTTCAGAATATCCCGGCCGTTAAAGCAGCCCATGATCAGATAGGGGGTCTGGTCGTCCTTTTCCAGATAGGCGGCGGTCATTTCGCCGCCGCGGATCTTGACGGTTTGAATCTCGTGAATCCGGTAACCGTCCGCGGTAACGCGCAGGTTCAGCTTCATATCCGTCTTTTCATCCGCGCCCAGATCGGACACCCAAAACACCGCCCGGCCTTCAGAATCGGTGGTTTGGTCCTTGGCGCGCCTGGAATCCTTGCTGTTGGCCAGATGCACATTGGCCCCGGACAGGGGCTTTTTGTCCTGGTCGTATACCACCACGCAAATCTGCTTGGTGGAAATGACGTTTACATCAAAATCCAGCGCGTCGTCCGCGTTTTCCAGCTTTTCCAGACGGCGCGCCTCATCCGTCAGGCTATCGGCGTTCGCTCCCTGGGCCTGTAAAAAGTTGCGGCTGATGGGCACATCCAGCATTTTATCGTTGCACTGGTCCACCAGGTTCATATAGGAAGGGTAATTGGCGCTGATGGTTTGAATGGCCTGCTCGATTTCCCCCTTGGCCTCCATCATGCGGTCGTAAGCCCGGATGCGGTCGGCGGTGGACGCGCCGGTATTCTGGTACAGGCTGACGCCGTTCAGGATGGCCAGCCGTCCATTTTCCAGCTGCTCCTCGAAATAGGTCAGCTGGTCCTCCAGCGTGCGCAGCTGCCATTCCAGGTCGTTGACGGCGTTTTGGAGGGGCTGGTTTTGCAGCCGGGCTATCAGCTGGACATAATCCTGCGCCGCCCCCATCAGGCTGCGCAGCTTTTCCGACAGGAACCAGTCGGTCCACTGCCACATTTGCAGCGCGTTCATAGACAGGGAAGGGTTCATGCCTTCATGCCACTGGCTGCCGGTTTGCGCGTCGCCCGCAAGGGTTTGCAGGGCGGAGATTTCGGCGGGGCTCAGGGTGGGAACCGTCTTTTCCGCCAGGCCGGGCGCGGCGCACAGCAGCATTGACAGCGTAAGCAGAAGAGAGAGCAGCCGTTTCATCATTACGGGAACCTCCTATTCGTCGTCCAGCGTCAGCCATTCCGGATGGGTTTCAATCTCGTATTCCCCGCGCCACTGGCTTACCAGTTCTTCCAGCCGCCGGGTCTGCCTGTCCGTCAGCGCCGCCTGCTTCAGCAGGGCAAACTGCTCGTCCGTCAGCCGCAGCGGGCCGGACGGCTCGTCCGCCGCGTACAAAATGATGTGGATTCCCGCCGCCGTGGCCACGGGCCGGGACACATCCCCCGGCTTTTCCAGCGCCAGCGCCGCTTGTAGAAAGGCTTCGTCCCACAAGAGGGAATCGGCGTGCAGCAGATACCCCTCGTCCTCGGGCGCTACGGCGGTGTCGTAGGAATACAGCTGCATCTGGCTTTCAAAGCTCTCCCCCGCTTCCAGCGCCTGATAAACAGCGCCGGTCCAGTCCTGCGCCGCTTCCACGGCGGCGCTCAGCAGTTCTTGGATTTGCCGCTGCATCCGCTCCGCCGCTTCCTGGGCCTGCTGATAGTCCTGCCGGGCCTGGTCCACCTGACCGTCCGCGGCAGCCTGCCGGGCCAGCTCGTCATAGGCCTGCTGAACCTGCTGGTCCAGCCGTGTCTTTTCCTGCTGCAGGGCGGCCAGCTCCGTCTGGGTTGCCTCAGGCAGCGCCACCACAATGTGCTTTATCCGCCGGTAGCCCTGTGGAATATAGTAGGTTTGCCCGCCTTCCTGAAGCACCTCCTGCTCAAACAGGGGAATGTTATTTTCATAGCGCTCCCGGTAAACGGACACATACTGCTGCTCGTAATATTCCTGCGCGTCCTGATCGGTCACGGTAATATCCCCGCAGTACAGGGCGATCAGCCGCTGGTTTTTCAGGGCCAGCTCCGCCTCCTGCCGGTACGCGTCCAGCGTATAGCCCATCCGGGTTAAAAAAGCGCTGATCTGCTGGTCGGTAGCGTCGGGCGCGCCCTCCCGGATGGCCTGGGCCATCTGCTGCCAGGCCTCCTCGTAGGCCTGCCGCGCCTGCTCGTCCAGCGCCTGACGGGCAGCCTCGTCAATGTCCGCCTGTCCTGCCTTGCGCAGCTGGTTTTCCAGCACGCCCAAGCCCACAAAGCGCTCCAGCACACTGTCCGTCAGCTGCTGTTTTTGGGCCGTATCCAGCGTAACGCCGGAGGCCGTATAAATCTGATAGCTGGCCGTCAGGGAATTTTGCACCGTCTGTACATCATAGACGACCTCCCCCACCCGTACAGCCCCGTCCGTCTGCGCCGCCAAAGCAGTCTGCACCGCCAGCAGGCCGCACAGCAGCCAGATCCATCCCCGCTTTTTCATGACTTGCCTTCTTTCTGGTATTCCCGGCTCAGCAGGAAAACGCTTTGCTTTAAAATGTCCATCTGGCTTTTCAGGTAATACTCGTCCTCAAACAGCGCATAATGCACCGCCGCCCGGACAAAGATAAAGATGAGGGGCGTTATGACGTCGCAGGGAATGCCCAGCTGAGGCTCCATCTGCCGGGCGTACTGGGAATAGCGCTGGTTCACCCCGGCAAAAAACCGCTTGCCGTACTCAATGTATTTGGGGTGGGTATAGACCTGATACATCAGCCGGTATTTTTTCCCATGGCGCTTTGCCGTCCAATAGGGCACCTGTTCAATAAACCGGGGAATATCCTGCAAATGGGTGGGAGCCAGCTGCATGAATTCATCCTCCACCTTGCTCATGCAGTAGGCGGTGGACTGCACAATCAGGTCGTCCAGGGTATCAAAATAGGTATACAAGCTGGCCTTGGACAGGCCGCAGGCATCCGCCAGGGCCTGAATGCCCGTTCCCGTCAGGCCGTTTTCCGCATAGCAATTGTAGCAGACTTCCATAATTTCCGCTTTTTTTCGCTGAAAGGCCTGTTCGTCTCGTTCTCTCATATCGTCCTCATAATCATTTACTAACCAACCGTTCGGTTATTGATAGGATAACACAAAATGCAAACTCTGTAAAGACTTACACCCAAAAGCGCCAAACCTTGACGCTGCCTTCGTTTCGTGCTAAGGTAAAGTGTGAGCCTCTTAAAAAAACCCAGCTTTGACCAAAAAGACGAGGTGATACCATGACCCAAAAGCCTACCCGTTCCCGCCGCAGGCAGGCGGTGGACCGGCTGTACGCCGCCCGGGATTTGCAGGCCTTTGACGATGCGGACGCGCCTTTTCGCCGTCCGTCTGCAAACGACAGCCACTATACGCCTAATGAGGAGGAGCCCGCGCCCCTGAGCGGCATGGACGCCTCCCCCTACACGCCCAATGAAGAGTCCGCCCAAATGGACGCGGAAAACTGGTCCGGCTATACCCCCAACCAGGAGGAGTTCGCCGATACTCTCGCGGACACGCCGTCTCAAGCGCCGGTTTCGCCCTACGCCCG
>ERZ1026860.916-NODE-916-length-16652-cov-14.188106_pt1 | contig 16652 bp, 4 predicted proteins | sample MGYA00380160_ERZ1026860 | MGnify/ENA primary metagenome ERZ1026860 (study PRJEB33269, sample SAMEA4719796) | human gut metagenome | biome: human-associated habitat; feature: organic feature; material: feces | place: Cameroon | collected 2013-10 ... | reverse complement strand
TCGAAAATCCCAACTGCGAGTTCGGTGCCGACGGCAAGATGCTTGACGGTATCGTGAATAAGAACGGCACGCTCTACTACTATGTAATGGGCAGACCGAAGATGGCAGGACTTATCGAAATTGACGGCGATTACTACTTTGCAGGCGGAGCAAACGGCGAGCTTGCCGTAAGCAAGGTTCAGAATGTTTGGAAAGCCAACGGTATCAGCCTTTCAAACCCGAACTGCGAATTCGGTGCCGACGGTAAGATGCTTAACGGCATTATCGAAAGAGACGGTAAGCTTTATTACTACGAAATGGGCAGACCGAAGGCGGCAGGACTTGTTGAGGTTGACGGCGACTACTACTTCGCCGGCGGCGAAAACGGTGAAATACTGGTCAATGTAAAGCAATACACATGGGCAAACAGCACGTCGCTTCCGAACGGAACATATGAATTCGGCGCAGACGGCAAGATGCTCAACGGTATTGTCGAAAAGGACGGCACGCTTTATTACTACGAAATGGGTAAAACCAAAACCGCAGGCCTTATCCAAATCGACGGCGACTACTATTTCGCAGGCGGTGCTAACGGTGAAATTACCGTTAACAAAAAGCAGTATGTATGGCAGAGCAACGGCTTATTGCCCGAGGATAACTACGAGTTCGGTGCCGACGGCAAGATGCTCAACGGCTTTGTCACAAGGGACGACGGTATTTACTATTACGATACAGGTAAATACGGCAGAGTCGGTTTGAACCTGATTGACGGTGATTACTACTTTGTCGGCTATTACGGTAAGCTGTATACTAACGGTACTTACTATGTATGGGAAACCAACGGTTACTCAATTTGTATGAACTATACATTTGACGAAACCGGTAAGCTGGTGAAATAATCATGAAATGGGGCTGTTGCATTTAGCGCAGAGCAAAACGGTTTCTGCATCTAAATACGACAGCCCTATTGGAGTATTCTAAAGCAAAAAGCGTAAAAATAATTTTGGAAGATTGATTTTAATGAAGAATGCCAAGGTATTTACAAATGCAAAGTGGATTATAATTTGCAAAATCATTCAGTCGGTTTTGCAGCTTTTGGTCGGTATGTTAAGCGCCCGTTATCTGGGCCCGTCCAACTACGGCTTGATTAACTATGCCGCCTCAATAACCGCTTTTGCAATGCCGATTATGAAAATGGGACTTGACGCAACGCTTGTCTTTGAATTGGTAAAAAATCCGAAGCAAGAGGGCAGGGTGCTCGGCACATCGTTGGGCATGAATGTTATATCCTCGTTTTTGAGCATAATCGGCGTTTCGTTTTTTGCTTATTTGGCTAACCCCGACGACCGACAAACTCTCATTGTCTGCGTTGTATATAGTCTCTCGGTTTTCTTTGCGGCGCTGGAAATGATTGAATACTGGTTCCAGTATAAATTGCTTTCCAAGTATTCGTCTGTGGTTATGCTTATTTCCTATGTTGCCGTTTCGGCTTATAAGATATTCCTGCTCGTAACGCAAAAGAACGTAGTTTGGTTTGCTTTTTCTCATTCGATCGAATACGGCTTGATCGCATTTTGTCTTATATTACTGTATTTCAGAAAAAGCGGTGATAAGCTGGTTTTTTCGTTCAGTCTTGCAAAGGACATGTTTTATAAAAGTAAATATTACATTTTTGCGTCGATATTGGTTGTTGTTTTTCAGAATATTGACAAGCTCCTGCTTACCGAGCTGTCGGGTACCGAATCAACGGGCTATTATTCTGCCGCAGTAACATGCACGGTGATAACGCAGTTTGTATTTACGGCTATCATAGACTCGTTCAGACCGGAAATTTTGAAGCAGAAGAAAGAGGACGAAAAAGAATACGAAACATCGCTTATTTCTCTTTACAGTATAGTTATATATCTGTCATTGCTTCAGAGCGTGGCTTTCACCGTGTTTGCAAAGCCGATTGTCTATGTCATGTACGGCAAGGATTTCATGCCCACCGTGAAGATACTGCAAATCCTGATTTGGTATTTTACCTTTTCCATTATCGGCACGGTTCGAAACGTCTGGATTTTGGCAGAGGACAAGCAGAAGTACCTGTGGGGAATAAACCTGATGGGTGCGGCGTTCAGTGCGATCCTCAACTTCATTTTGATTCCTCATTTTGATGCGATAGGTGCCGCAATAGCGTCGTTCTTTACTCAGCTTTTCACGAATTTCATCTTAGGCTTCATCTTAAGACCGTTAAGGCCGAACAACAGGCTTATATTGAAATCCTTGAATCCGAAGATATTCTTTGCGAATATAAGCTCGATAGTGAAAATGCTGTTGAAAAGACAATGATTTTGCATACAGAGCTGTCAAAGGCAGGGGTGAAAAATGGACATTAAAAAGAAAAAAAGGCTGATGACAGCGGGGATTATCCTCTGCGCCGCCGTGTTTGTTTTCTCGGGTGTAATACTTGCTCGGGAATACATCGACCAAAAAAGAAGAGCCGAAGCCTTTGAAAGGGTTGCAAGTCTGGTTGAAACCGACGGTGAAAACGGCTCGGCGGCGAAAGACTCGGAGCAGGATGCGAATAAAGCCGCCGCTTACAATAAATATTCGAAGGTATACGCTCAAAACAACGATTTTATCGGCTGGATCACGGTTCCGGATACCCGAATCAACTACCCTGTTATGCAGTCAAAGAACAATCCGAATTTCTATTTGTACCATGACTTTGAAAAGGCGTACAGCAAATTCGGAGTGCCGTTCATGCAGGAAAACTGCGATGTTGCGACCTCCGATAACCTGATAATGTACGGCCATCATATGTATAACGGCAGTATGTTCACCGATCTTTGCAAGTATATTGACGAGGACTTTTACCGTGATCATAAGTACATTCGCTTTGACACCATGGAGGGCTTCGGTGAATACGAGGTCATTGCCGCCTTCAAGACGGTGGCTTACTCCGATGATGGGTTTAGATACGATCGCTTTGTCCGAGCCGAGCGAAAGGAAGATTTTGACGAATACGTTGCCAAGTGCAAGAAGCTGTCGTTCTATGATACGGGCGTGACCGCCAAATACGGCGACAAGCTCATAACGCTCTCAACCTGCGAGTTTTCAAGGCAAAACGGACGCATGGTTGTTGTTGCAAAGAAGGTCAATGACAGGCTTGAAACAATATCATAAGGCGGAGGGTGAAAAATCACTCTTCTGCAAGGATTGCGGAAAGGTAATTAAGACCGAATCAATCCCGAAGCTCAAACCCACCGGCAAGGTCAATTCGGTAAAGATTGATGATATTACGCTGAATTATAAAGCTTCGGCAACAATCAAGCCGACGATAAAGGCTGACGACGGAGTGAAATACACCGTCAAGTATTCATCATCAAATACCAAGGTCGCAACTGTCGACAAGAACGGTAAGGTCTATGCCGCAAAGCGTGGCACAGCGACAATTACCTGCACCGTAACCGATTCCGACGGCAACACCGTTCAGGATACCTGCAAGGTAACGGTTAAATACACCTGGTGGCAGTGGATAATCAAGATTGTTCTCGGCGGCTGGGCATGGTATTCGCTGTAAAATTAAATACAAAAACAAGACCGTCCTGAAAATGGGCGGTCTTGTGCATCTCTTGAATCCTTAAATTTTAATTAAAATTCAGATAAATGTATGGACATACGAGGAAAAGGGTGGTAAAATGCTATTTATGGAAATAAATGTGAAACAAGGATTGTTGAAAATGGAGTTTGAGAGAAATAATTGTTAATAGGTGCGTCGTGCTGCGGTAGGATAACTGCGGCACGGCGGCTTTTACTTTTGTGTATTTTGAGGAGGAAGAATGATGAGGAAAATTATGAAAAGAGCCTTTGCGGCGGTTATTGTTGCGGTAATGGTTTTGTGTGCCGCACCGCTGAGCGGCATTGCCGACTTTATCACAACGGCTCAGGCGGCAGGGGGATATAAGGTGGGGGATACCTTATATTTCGGACGTTATCCACAAGGAGAGATAACTGACAATTTTGAAAAGACGGAAATAATTCAGAATGATATGGATGAAAATGGTGTTATTTCTTATAACGGAAACCTTTACTACCGTGAGGGTAAGCGTATATTTGAATATTCACCGATTCAATGGCGAGTTACTGCCATTGCAAATGACGGAATATATGTAGTATCAGAATATATTCTTGATTTTAGGCAATATCATGATGTAGCTAAGTCGATTACATGGGCGGATTGCACTCTTCGTACATGGCTAAACGGTTATTTCTATAACTTTGCATTTTCATCGACAGAAAAAAAGGCTGTTAAATTGACCCACCTGATTAATGAGGATTATGCGGGCGAGGATGGCGGAATTGATACTTATGATAGAGTATGGATACCATCTTTAGATGATTTAAGAAATTCTGATTATTCTACCAGAATAGTTTATGGAACAGCATATTCGAAAGGCGTTGTTGGTGATAAATCTTGTCCCCAAAATTGGTTTCTCCGTTCTCCTGGCTTTTATCAATACACGGTGTTGGAGATTGGATATGACGGCTACTTTCGCAATGATTGTTCTGTCTCCAACCGGAGCGGCGTCCGCCCGGCAATGAAGCTTAACTTAAACTCGTCCTCATATAAAGTTAAATCCAACTCAAATTACTCAATCAAAGTTGTTGACGATACAACAGGTCAGCCTGTAAGCGGTGCATCGATTTCCTTTGAGGGCAATACAATCAAAGCCGGCAGCAACGGTTCGGCTTCGTTAAGAACCTCGAATACAAGTTCAAGTACATCTGCCGTCAGAATATCGGCGAAAGGTTATGCAACGCAAACATTACGGCTGTATGAGTTGAATCCGTACGCAATGAATACAATAAACCTGTCTTCGGAGTCCAATCCGGTTTCAATGGCGCTTGCGGATTTATATCTCAACGGTGATGAAATTAAAGGTCCTACTGTTAGCATTCTCGGAAAAACATTCCCGTTATTTAAATTCAGCGGAGGTATCAATATACCGCTAAGTGACATTGTGAAAGTGAATGTCAGCACGGAAAACGACACAAAGAATAAAACAGCAAAATATATTCTCGGAGTAAATTCAAGCTATTCCGTTGACACTGATTCAGCGAGAAGCGAAGATTATCAAAATTTCAAAGATTTTTATAAATCCGCACTCGGCGGTTCTAATCAAAATGCACTGAATAAGTACAACAAGCTGAGAAGATTCTTAAAGGATGAAGACGGCAGTTTGGGTTTTAGCTGCGGAATAAAATTTGCCGGATATTTGGAATTCAGCTATGCCACAGGAAATATGGTGCTTAAAGACGGCGGTATAATTGTGACTGCCGAAGCGGCGGTCAGCACCGATGTTCCTTTTGCGGGCATCTGCTATGCCACATTCAAAATCGGCGGTGAATTCAGCGGAGATTTAAAATTATCACAAACATCAAGCGGCTTGCTCAGTGTATCAACAAAATTGAGCATAAGCGTTAAGCCTACAATAGGCGTCGGTGCAAAGCTTTTGATGAAAGACCTTGCGAGCATTGAAGTCGGGATTGACGGTAAAATTACAGGAGCTGTAAAAATTCCTGCCGATTCATTCAGAAACGCTTTTTCCGCGTATCTTTCCGCACAATGTTATATTAAAGCAAAAGCACTATTTTTGTTTGAAAACAAATGGTCAACCAATTTTCCGAACCTTGAATTGTATCCGAATTTCGGTCAATTCCAAACATCTTCCGCCGGCTCTTTTGAAATTGACGAAAACGGAAATGTTGTAACAATCAACGAAAGCGACCTAAAGCTTATTGACCGAAGCTATAATGATAATAAGCAATTCCATACTTCGTCCGTAACAGGGAACGATTATCTGAACGATACATCGGTATATCCTTACGGTTATCCGGAGCTTGTTCAGCTTGATGACGGCAGAGTTATGGCTCTCTATCTTTATGATGACGGAACAAAGTCGGATATAAACAGAACGACACTGTACTACAGCATATATAACAACAATCAATGGAGCGTTCCGCTTCCCATGGACAATTCGGGACTTGCCGATTTCCCCGTTAAGGTTTGCTCAAGCGGTAACAAAATCTATGCAGTTTGGCAGAGAGCCGCCGAGGTTATGCAGGATAGCTATGAGATAGAGGATGTTGTCGATAAGACCGAGCTTGTTTATGCCGAGTTTAACGGAACGACATGGACAAAGCCTGTCACAATAGACACGGCAGGCAAATATCAGATGCTTTATTCAATAGCAGAAAAAGACGGCAAGGTTGCTGTTGAATGGTCGGAAAACAGCGAAAACAACTATACACTTGAGAGCGGAACCACAACGGTTTATTACAAAACGCTTGCCGACGGAGCGTGGAGCGACGTCACAACAGTTGATTCAGGAAAGGGAATTGCCGACGCTTCGATCGGTTTTGCAGGCGATAATATAAAGGTCGTTTATTCCGTTGATGCGGACGGCGACCTTACAACCGCCAATGACAGCGAAATATATGTCAACGGCACAAAGCTGACAAACAACGAGGTTGACGAGGGCGAAATATCATATCAGAACGGCAAGTTCTATTGGATTCAGGGAGCGGAGCTGTTTGAATATGACGGCGGCACTCTCAACAATACGGGGCTTAAGATTGAAAATGACTACCGTGTTCTTACCAACGGAAAAACAACGGCGGTTACTTCGCTTGTAACGGACGGCTTCAAAAACGAGCTTGTTGTTGCATATAAAAACGGAAATACATACACAAAGCCGGTTGCCCTCACCGAGTACGGCAAGCACATTGGATATTACGATGCGATTCTGAACAGCAACGGCTCGATATCGGTTCTTGCGGATGTTGATAATCTCAGCGGAAATAAGGACGCATACCCGTACACAACAACGAATATGGTTTGCGATATCATCAGCGGAAAGAAAGATCTCGGAATAGAGAATGTCACTGTCAGCGATAATGTTTCGGTCGGTTCAACCGTGACCTTTGACGGAACGGTTATCAACAGCGGAACAACTCCGATTGATTCGTATTCCGTTTTCATAAAGGACAGCAAGAATAATGTTCTGACGGAAAAGCCTGTGTATGATACGATTCTTCCCGGCGAAAGCAAGCAGTTTTCCGTTGATTACACATTGCCGGTAGGCTTTGCAAAGCAGGACGTAACCGCAAGTGTAAGCGTTGACGGAGATGTAAACGATGCGAACAATTCAAAGACTGTCACCGTCGGCTATACGGATATTGCTGTTGCAGAAGCGTCAATTGCGAGAGACGGAACAATTACGGCGACGATAGTTAACAACGGTATTGAAACCGCAAAAAATGTCAGCGTCAAGTATAATGTCATAGACGGAGCGTCAAAGACCTTGCTTTCAACATTCTCCGTCGGTACGGTTGCCGCAGGCGAGATAAAAACGGTAACATATTCGGTTCCGGCGGCGTATCTCAAAATTGAGAACAGCTACTGCGTTAATAAATTTGAGCTTGATGTTACAACGGATTCCGAGGAGCTGTCTGTCGCAAACAACACATATGATGTCGTTTATGCGCCGATTGCGGTTGAAAGTATATCGCTTAATACATCCACTCTTTCGCTTGAGTACGGTCAAACGGCGCAGCTTGTTGCAACCGTATATCCGTCAAACGCATTTAATAAGGGTGTTCATTTCGTAAGCGATTCAACCGATGTTGCAACGGTAGACGACAACGGCAATATTATCACCGTCGGCAGCGGAACGGCAATTATTACGGCAATTACCGATGATGGCGATTATATCGCACAGTGTCAGGTGACCGTTTCCGTTAAGGTAAAGGGTGTTGACCTTGACCAAAAGGACATCACGATTAATGTCGGCAACACAATTGCGTTAAAAGCAAATATTAATCCAGATGTTGCGAGTGATAAAACCGTGGAATGGACTTCTTCGGATACATCTGTTGCAACAGTCGATAAGGACGGCGTTGTAAGGGGCGTAAAAACAGGAAGTACAACAATCACAGCAAAAACAAATGACGGAGGTTTTGAGGCAAGCTGTACGGTAAATGTAATAAATGCGGTTAAGGGCATAACTGTTTCCGATACAAGAATTGCTCTTTATCCTAACAAAACTAAACAGCTCAAGGCGAGTGTCACGCCGGTAGATGCGGACAATCCAAATGTAGTTTGGGAAAGCAATGATGATGAGGTCGCAACTGTAAGTGAAACAGGACTTGTAACTGCAAAAATGCCCGGAACGGCAACGATTACGGCAAAATCTGTTGACGGTGAATATACTGCAACGTGCACAGTTACTGTCGGCAAGCACGTATCTTCAATCATTCTTTCCGATACCGAGCTTACCATGCCGGCGGGAACGACCGAAACGCTATATGCAACCGTTATGCCGCTTAGCGCATTTAACAAAACCGTTACATGGGTTTCGACAAATCCCAAGGTCGCAGCGGTTGACGAGGACGGTAATGTCAAGGCGGTAAAGGCCGGTACGACTACAATCATTGCATATTGTGAAGACGGAGATGTTACTGCATCCTGCATAGTTACGGTAACAAATTCGGCGACAGGCATTGAAATGTCCGAAAGTGAAGTTTATATTGCAAGAAACAGTCAAAAGCAGTTGAACGCAACGGTAAAACCGGATACGGCGGAAAATAAAAATATAACATGGGAAAGCAAATATCCGGAAATTGCAACGGTTGATTCAAATGGACTTGTAACTGCAAAAATGGCAGGAACCACTATTGTTGTCGCAACCTCTGCCGACGGTGAGTTTAAAGCTTATTGCTCAGTTAAGGTTGTAGGTGTTGATGCTGTTTCTACCGCAAGCATAGATTATGCTACGGGAATAATTACCGGCTTGTCATCAAACCTTAATTCACTTGATAATTATATTGAAGTTACTGACGAAAGCTGCGAGCTTAAATATGATAAGCTTGGCACAGATTCGATTGTGTATCTTACAAGAAACGATGAGGTGATTGATGCATACACTGTTGTTCTCTTCGGTGACGTCAACGGTGACGGATGGTATGACGGACGTGATGCTGTTACGGTTAGTATGATTACTAACGGTATGCTCACCCGTGAGCAGGTCGGCGAGGCTGTTTGGATGGCGGCTGACTGCAACCATGACGGAAAGATAGATCAAGCCGATGTGGACTTGCTCAATCAGGCAGGCTTGCTTCTTTCGAGTGTTGATCAGACGAAGCCGACAGAGGAATTGCTCGAAACATCTTCGGAATATAATGAATATCTTAACCTGATTGACCAGAGTGTTGAAGTCAAGAGCGATGAGCCGGAGAATGATGAAACGGAAGTCCCGTTGTTACACAAAAGATGGATAGATAAATTGATAGATTTCATTCTATACGTCATAAAAAATATCATTATGATATACATAAGAATATATTGATTTTTATCCTCCGAGTGCAAATCTCGGGGGATATTTCAATATTTGTTTATTTTGCATAAAAATATATAAGTGTGACAAAAAATACTTTTTTGTTGTTTTTTGTCACACTGTTGCGATTCAAGAATAAAGGGAGTAAAATTAAACAGCAAGTATTTTGAGGAGGAAGAACGATGAAGAAGATTGCTGAAAGAATATTATCAGTATTTATTGTGGCAGTAATTATTGCATGCTCTGCTCCACTTTCCGGTATCGCAGGAATGGATTGGGCTAAGCTTTTTAAGATTGAAGCAAAGGCGACAACATCGACCGGTGGAGTGACAGAAAATAACGGACATTATTATGAGTTTTTTCAAACAAAAATGCAATGGAAAGAGGCAGAAGTGTTTTGTAAAAATCTTGGAGGACATTTAGTAACTATAACATCACAAGAAGAACAAGACTTTATTTACTCTAAGTTTAATTCCTTGATAAAAAAAGAGGGAATTGCAATTGGCTTGACTGATGAAATCACTGAAGGTGATTGGAGATGGGTAACAGGAGAAACTTTTGAATATTCAAATTGGGATTATGGAGAGCCAAATAATCAAGGAAATGAAGATTATGCATTAATGAAAACTAACGGCAAATGGAATGATGGACATTTAGAAAAGGAAAAATGGTGTTTTATATGTGAATGGGAAGGTTTAACCGAAATTAAATCTCAGCATACTGTTCTTGAATATAAAAGCTTAAAAGCAGTTTCAAATGCAACGGTTGATTACAATGGCGACAAATTGTCGATTAAGGCGGATAATTTTTATGATGTTGATGTATCAGGATGTACGCTTATTAATTCGGCAATAATGATGTTTGCTGCTGTCCCGGTGTCAACTCAAAGTCATATTTCGGCAGTGCACTGTAATGGATTTGATGCACTTTCGGAGAAAGATAATGTTTCATTCCCAATTACGGGTACAGATCGGGATGATAACAAAGTTTTGGATATACATGTATATTCTGATTTGTCTTCATACCAAAGCATTGATATGCTTCAGGGCGGACGTGTTTTAAAGAGTAGTTCAGACGGCCATTTTCAAGTATATGCCGGCAGTTTGAATGTCGGAGCAAATGTTCAGTTTAGGGTGGTTGACTCAGACGGAAAAAAATATAATAAAATTGTATCTAATATAAAATCATTTAAAAGCGAAACAATATTTAATTTGACCGATAAGAGTTTTGATATAACTTTACCTGATTCATTGCCTCAAGTTTTGGCAGGAACAAAGATTTCTTTTGATTTATCAAAATTACCGGTAAGATACATTCAAACTGAGGATACCTTGAAAATTGGCATTGGATATTCTGCAGAATTAGGAGAAAAAGACGATAAAAGTTTTTTTGAAGAACTCAAAAAAACTGTAAAGGACACCAAAAAGGATATTGCCGAGGGTATTTCTACGGCAATTATACAAAACAGGTTTCAAAAATTTTCAGGATTCGGACTTGGAGGTTCATCAATTGTCAGTGATGGAGCTTTAGGCAAAATAAACGGTGCAATTGCCGCTTATGCGGAATTTAAATATACAAACGGCAAATGGACGGGAATCGGCAGCGAAGGTTTTATTCAAATTTCCGGAAAGATTTCAAATGAATGGCAAGCGACGGTTTTATATGTTCCTGTTGTATTAAAACTCTCAGGTGAAATCGGTGTAGATGCCGAAATTGAAATAGGATACGATAATGATCAGATTTCTTACAATTTTGATCTGGATTTTACTGTTCCCTCGGTTCGAGGCTCCGCTGGAATCGGTATTGTTCATGTTGTGGACGGTTCGGTATATTTGCAGCTTGAAAACCATGTAAAATTTTCTGCCGGACGAAAGACACTGAACTGTGTGCTTGACGGTGATTTGGGAATAAGCGGAAAATTTATTGTATTTAGCGGAGAGAAGTCTTTGTGGAAATTCTGCCAGTGGCAGTACTATCAAAAATATTGGGGAGATAATCCAACGTTAAATGCATATGCAGGCAACATTATAAATTCTGATGAGTTAATCAGCAATCAGCTTGATTCAAAAAAATACAGCCTTGACAAAAGAAAGTATTTGGAAAAACAATCGGATTGGTTAGGCGAAAAAAAAGATTCGTCATTGAACACTGCTTCAGTCATTGAGACCGAGAAATTATTGCAATCATCAATTTATGATTCATCAATACCTAAGGTTGTAACCACATCAAACGGTACTACAATGATGATTTGGACTGCGGACATTGCCGAGAGAACATCAGGAAATCAAACGGCTGTGGTTTACTCGGTTTATAATAGCACAAATAATACTTGGGGCGAGCCGAAAATTGTAAACGATGACGGAACAGCAGACGGATATCCGACAATTACTACAGACGGAAATGATATTTATGTTTCGTGGGCAAACTCTAACGCGACTTTTGAACCGGAAACTATAACTGTTAAAAAGCTGGCAGATTCATTTGATGTATGCGTAGCAAAATATAACAGCGAAAATGACAGCTTTGAGAAGCCGATTAAAATTTCAAATGATTCAATGTTTGATTTCTCACCGTCACTTTATGCCGAAAACGGTGATGTATATGTTTCTTATGTATCAAATGACGGTAACGAACCTATGATGTTGAATGGCAAAGGTTACGCTCATCTTGTCAAAATTCATAACGATGATATTATCAGTGTGTTTGAAACTGCTTCAGAGAAACCGATTATATCAGCTGTAGCGGGAAAACTAAACGGAAGAGTTAAAACTGCTTATGTTATTGATGAGGATTCGGATGTCAAAACAAACAACGATGAAGAAATATATATCAATGGAGAAAAAATTACTTCAAATCAAACATATGAGGAAAATGGCACTTTTACAAAAATCGGTAGGAATGACGCTATAGCTTATTATTCCGACGGAAAGATTTATTATTCATTTGATGCTACATCTTGGAGTACCGTTCAGGGAACTGAATCACGATTTTTATCGCCGGATTTCAAATTCATAAGTTACGGCAATAATACAACTTTACTTGTGAATACAAACCAAGCATCTAAGACAGCTTCCAATGTTTACGGTTGTACATACAATGGTGAAGTATGGTCTGATTCGGTAAAAATGACTGAAAGCGATATTGATATTAAAAACTTTGATGCTTATTTCAAGAAAGATGATACAATCGGTCTCGTGTACACTAAGGTTAAACACAATGAAACAATATCCGAAACAGTTGAAGACGGATATCAAAAAGGTAGTTTTGAAGATGAATTGGATTTATATTCTCTTGTTTACAAGGAGGACACAGATTTATCATTAAACAGCGTTTACTATGATCGTGATAATGTCATTCCGGGGGAAACATTAAATTGCAAATTGAATGTAACCAACTCGGGAATGAAAACAATTACAAAAGAAACGATCAATGTATCCGGTCTGTCAAAAAATTACACTTTTACATTAAATGAAGATCTTAAACCGGGAGAAACAAGAGACCTTGAAATATTGCTTCCTATTGATTCCACACTGAGAATGGCATCAGAGTATAATTTTGATGTTTCTTGTGAAAACGACATCGATATATCTAATAACATTCAGATAGTTAAAATAGGTTATTCCGAGCTTTCTGTATCTATACAAAGACTTGGTTCTTGCGGAAATACTTCAGCGGTTATCAATATCCAAAATAACAGCTACATTGCTGCCGGCGCAAAGATATATCTCCATAAGGATTCGTATGACGGAGCTATATTATCAATTTACAATATTGTTAATGTACCAGCTAAGTCAACAAAGTACTACTATTTGGATAATACAGAACTTAGAAAATATTATGCAACGGGAGAGTCAATCTATATTGAAATTGTTTCGGATAAGGATGAATACAGCAAGGGAAATAATTTTGAATTCTTTATGATGGAAGTACCGACATTTGATGAGTATGATTATGGGATTAATGATGATCAGACAATTAAAATAATCAAATATAACGGAGACGATACAAATGTTTCAATTCCGGAAGAAATCGATGGATTAAAAGTTTCCGAGATTGCAATAGACACTTTTGCCGGATGTAACAATATTATTCGAATTACTATTCCTTATACGGTTAAAACAATCCATTTTAGATCATTTAAAGATTGTATCGCTGTTAAAGAGTATAATGTTGATGCGAAAAATGAAAACTACTTATCTCTTGATGGTGTACTCTATGATAAGGATATGACAGATTTGATTAAATATCCTGTTGCGAGAATGGATGCGTGTTATACAATTCCGGATACGGTTTTACACATCAATAGCTATGCATTTTACAGTTGTAAAGCATTAACTGAAATTGTTATTCCGGATTCAGTAAAAAGCATAGGTAGTAATGCATTTGCTTATTGCAACAATGTTAGTGAAATTACACTTGGAAAAGAAATAACAGAAATTGATGATAGCGCATTTAAATCATGTAGTAATTTGGAAACGGTAAATTATAATTGCACCAACTGTACCCATGCAGGGGATTATTCAATCTCTAGCCCAAATCGACGTGCTATTTTCGGATATTGTTTGAAGCTTACCAACTTCAATATCGGAAAAAATGCAACAAAGTTACCAACTGCACTGCTCTGTTCATATTCATCAATAAAAAATATTACAATTCCCCGAAGCGTTACTCATATAGGAAATCGGGCGTTTTATCGTTGTACGGGACTTGAGAATGTTTATTATGAGGGAACTTTAGATAATTGGTGTGGAATAGTATTTAGAAATTCATATTCTAACCCGTGTTATTATGCTGACAATTTGTATTGTGACGGAAAGCTTGTTTCCGGAGATGTTACGATTGCAACTGATGTTAACAATTACGCATTATATAATTCGGCATCAATAACCAATGTTACTCTTACTGATAACGTTAAAAAGATTGGTAACGGTGCATTCCAAAAATGTACATCTTTAAAAAATGTCACTATTCCCGATAACGTTACATATATCGGAAGTTATGTTTTCTCAGGTGATTCGAATATTGAATCCTTTTCGCTGCCTAAATCCTTAACAACAATAGGTGATGGTGCGTTTCAAAATTGCACATTAATAGATGACATTGTTGTTCCGGAGAACGTGACGAATATCGGTGCTTCTGCATTTTACGGATGCAACAATCTCCAAAAAATTACATTGCCCTTTGTCGGAACAAGCGAGAGTGCAACCGGAGCTAACGGCGTATTCGGAAGCATATTCGGAAGCACAAGCGGTTCAACGTCCGGCACGACAAAGCAGAGCTATGATTCTTCAAACAGCTCTTACTATTATATTCCAAGCACATTGAAATCTGTTACAATTACAAAGGCAACAAAGATTCCATATGGTGCATTTGATAATTGTTCTATGATTACCGACTTGTCGATTCCAAAATCCGTTTCAAGTATTGGCGAAAATGCTTTCAGGGGTTGCACGGGACTTAAGAAACTTTCTATTCCCTTTGTCGGTTCAAGCAGAACTTCTACGGGATATTTGAGCACATTCGGTTATCCGTTTGGTTATAGCAGCAGTAGCGTTGACGGCTATACATCTCAATATTATGAATCGTCGAAATGCTATTATTATAACATTCCGTCAAGTATAGAGGATGTTGAAATAACCGATCAGTCAACAATACCGTATGGAGCATTTTATAATTGCTCAAAAATCAAAAATATTAGATTGAACAAAGTTATTACCGATATTTCAACCAGTGCATTTTTCGGATTGAGCGGAATGGAAAATGTCTATTTTGATGGATCGATAGAGGAATGGTGTAATATTAACTGTACCTCGTATAGACCGAATTATTATGCGAATCACTTATATATTAACGGCGAATTGCTTCAGGGCGAGCTTGTGATTCCGAGTACAATAACGAATGTTCCGAGTTATGCATTCGCAGGTGCAACGGATATTAGTAGCATTAAACTCAGCAGTAAGTTATCTTCTGTTGGAGCAAATGCTTTTATTAAGTGTACAGGCTTATCAAAAGTCGATTTTGATGGAACTTTAGACGATTGGGTTGATATTCGTTTTACGAATTATGCATCAAATCCGGTTTATTTTGCACATGATTTGTATATAGGCGGTGCAAAGCTCTCCGGCAAAATAGTGTTGCCTGAAAGATTAAATGTTGTGCCTAATTCTGTCTTTGCAGGTTGCAGCGGTATTACTGAAGTTATATTGAATGATAATATCACCTCAATTGAACAGTCTGCATTTGATCACTGTACAAATCTTGCAGTTATTAATATTCCGGAAACGGTTACTAAAATTTGTGAGTATGCATTTGACGGATGCAGTGGACTTGCTGAAGTTACCATACCAAATGGAGTTACTAACGTACCACGGTATGCATTTAGAAATTGCACATCGTTAAAAAAATTAACGGTTTCCAGCGAATGTACATATGGCAGAAATTCGTTTTCCGGCTGTGAAAATATTGAAAGTATCACATTGACTTGTAAAAACGGAATTATGCCGAATTTTAGCACAAGCTCTACAAATTCAAGCAAATCATTTAGAAATACTCCATGGTATATTAGTGATGCAATAAATGAGATTATAATTGAGGATGGAGTAAAGCGGATCGGTGATAATGCTTTTAGAGGAACACATGCTTCAAAAATCAATGTACCGACATCTGTTAAGGAAATCGGAAGCAATGCATTTTACAACTGCTCAAAATTAGGTGAGATAACAATTCCGGCCGGAACGAATAGCATTGGCACTTCGGCTTTTTCAAACAACACGACAATTAAATGTTATAAAAATTCACCTGCATATTTGTATGCTGTGGAGAATAGTCTGATGTATGAGTTGTTGGATGTTATTTTTGAAAAGGACAGCGGTAATATTCGCATTGATAATGCAGCCAAAAATGTGTATGGATTTGTCGATGGCTTGTCATCGTTAATTAACGATACAAGAGTTTCAGATGGATATACAATTTCGTATGATGCTGCGGAAAGAGTATTCACCGGAATGAAGATTCAAATTAAAGATTCCTCATCCAATGTTGTTGAGGAGTATTCCGCAGTTCTCTTCGGCGATGTCAACGGTGACGGATGGTATGACGGTCGTGATGCTGTTACGGTTAGTATGATTGCTAACGGTATGCTCAGCCGTGAGCAGGTCGGCGAGGCTGTTTGGATGGCGGCTGACTGCAACCATGACGGAAAGATAGATCAAGCCGATGTGGACTTGCTCAATCAGGCAGGCTTGCTTCTTTCGAGTGTTGATCAGACGAAGCCGACAGAGGAATTGCTCGAAA
>ERZ1026860.914-NODE-914-length-16663-cov-10.959477_pt1 | contig 16663 bp, 10 predicted proteins | sample MGYA00380160_ERZ1026860 | MGnify/ENA primary metagenome ERZ1026860 (study PRJEB33269, sample SAMEA4719796) | human gut metagenome | biome: human-associated habitat; feature: organic feature; material: feces | place: Cameroon | collected 2013-10 ... | reverse complement strand
GCTTCACTGTACCTTTTTTCTCTTTCTGCCTTTTGTGCTCGCATGTGGTAGACTTATTTATTTCATATACTATATGTTGTTTTCACTCCATCTGTTTTTACTTTGTTGCTATATGTTGTTTTGCTTTTACCGGACAACGCAAGCCCCTGTCTTGGTCTTTTGATTATTATTCATATATTCTCGATATTGTTTTTCCTCTTCTTCCAGCTCTGTGCCGCAGGAATCATAAAATTTGTCGCCGATTGAATGCTTCCCGTAACTGACCATATCAAAATTCTCTTTTGTGAGACAGCAACAATGATACTGCAGAAACATGAATGTGAACACATCGCATCTTTCAACTAAAAACCAATTAAATTTTTGTAACTATCAAGTTCGATATCTTCATAGAAATTATAAATCATATTTCTTCCTTTTTCCTAAGATTATGAGCATCAAAACAATCGCCGTGGGGATTTCCAACAGCAAAAACAAATACCCAAAAATATATTTGTAATTGATAACAATATTTTCTCCGTGTATTTCAATTTGCGCTAATGTTTTGAACGGAAAGAAATTTTTGACATCAGCTCTGTATTCTTTTTGATTGCCATCCTTGTTGTTTAAAAACGCAAGTGCCAATACACCATTCATCCTTTTCAGGTAGTTATTGCTGCTTCCTTTAAAGCTATACAAATCTCTATCCTTAACATTTTGCTCAATTCCAATGTTGCTTTCTTCAAAATCCTTTGTCGAAACATTCATGCTTGTATATTTTTGCAGAACATCGTCGTCAACATTAAGACTTATATCTTCGGAATACTTTCCTTTCGGCAATACCGCAAGTAAAATCGTTCCGTACAGGAGGGAAGATACAACCAACATTATGGCCAAACGTATAACAGTTCTTTTCATAACATCGACTCTTTCAACAAACATATCCGACTGTAAATGAATTTGAAATAGAGTAACCATTCTCACCTTTGCAGCTAAACGGAACTACGATTCTGTAAATTCCGCTTGATATACCGTCGAGAGATTTCAAATCAAAGAGTGTTCCCAACGTTACCGGTAATTTAACAGTATTGCTTTCGTTCGTTTCGATTGTCGCTTCGGATTGCCGCTTAAATTTTTCATAGACTACGGCGTTATATATAACATCATTTTCCTTAACCGAATACCAAGCGTTTCCAACTTTCTTTTCAAGCTTAAAAAACGAGCATTTTATCGGACTATTTGCGGCGTTTCCGACCGAAAAAGCAAATGTTAACGTATCCTCTTGATACTCTCTGCTGTTTGATGTTACAGCAATTTTGTCCGATATTGCGGATAAGCTGTAACCGCTTTTAACAAACTCCGTCGAGGGCTTTTCTGCTCGATTCTTTTCAATATATGTTTTGTTATAAATCTGAAAGCAATAAATATTTTTTGTTAATCCATAGTCAACAACGACATCGTACTCGCAGACCTCAGCGGAATACAAATCGGATAGAGTGTATAGATGACTTTCTTTATTATAATTAGCCTTGATTTTAATTCCTTTTTCGTTTGCCGCCAATTCATAAACACGAATCGGCTTATGCGGAAGTTTAAATTGGATTTTTGCATTTTCATCAAGTGCAACAACCTTTGTGTTTAAATCCAACAGATTCGCCGTCGCATCAAATTCATCTTGTAATGAATAATAGAAATACAGTTTTTCTGAATAATACTCAATAATTTTAGCTTCTCCGACAAATTCAATTTTATCTTTTGAATAGCTGCTCTCAATCGCAAAAAATCCTAAAATTACAACCGCTAAAGCAGCAATAGCTATAACAAACTTTTTCATAATCTTTTCCTTTTATAATTTATAATTTATTATAATTTTATTGTAACATATATTTATGAAAAAGCAATATTGATAAATGTCACAAATCTTACAAAATGACATAACTTGCTCCTGTTCGGCTTTAGGTTGATGTTATAATCATTCTTCAAAAAACAATGCCTCCCCTTTTTCAAGAGGAGGCATAATTCATTTAATTATCAATACCAAATCCAGCCGAAGAGGATTATTACTATAAGCCACCGGCCGAAGTTGTACTTAACGGTAACATTGCAGGTATCCGTTACGGTGTTTCCGTTTGAATCGGTTACAGTGCAGGTTATTGTTGCCGTACCTTTCGTTGTCAGCTTTTTGTAGTTTAATTTTTCATTGCATGATGTGTCAGCGGACGCTTATTTACGTCTATAACCAATGGCATTCGATAAATAGATTAACTTGTCATCCATCAAACAAGCGTATATTCACTTGAAACATTCAGCTCCTTGTGAACTTCTTTTCTGATGAAAATATAATAAATAAGCTGCATGACTATTGTTGCTATCCATGAGACAGGATAGGAAACGAACAGGTAGCCGAGCGTTCTGTTATGCGGGAAGAAGCAGTAAATCCACAAAATTCTCACGCCGACCGTACCGAGCAGACAAAGAATCATCGGAACGGTTGAACGACCCATTCCTCTCAGAACGCCGGGGAAGGTATCCATAAATCCGCAGAGGAAATACGGCACGGTTGTCAGAGCCAGAATCTCGACCGAGCATTTAATAACATTCGGGTCATCGGTGTATATGTTTGAAACCTGATTACCGAAGACATATGCCAGCACGCCAAGCGTCAGGCAAATCACAACCTGAAGAATCAAGCCGTCAATAAGAACCTTGTCCATTCGCTTGGGCTTGCGTGCACCGTAATTCTGACTGGTGAAGCTCATACATGCCTGAGTAATTGAGTTTGCACCCATATAAAGGAAGCTGAGAACATTATTCGCTGCGGTGTAGCCTGCCATTGCAATTGAGCCGAAGGAATTGACAGACGACTGCAAAAGTACGTTTGAAAAGCTGATAAGCGTGCTCTGAATACCGGCCGGAATGCCGATTCGGAAAATCTGACCGAGGTATTCCCATTTTATCCTGAGCTTTTTGAATCTGAGCTGATAAACGGCATCGGTTTTGTAAAGACAGATTAGGACGAGAACGCAGGATATCATCTGTGAAATTACCGTTGCGATTGCAACGCCGGCAACATCCATTTTGAATACAATAACGAGCAAAAGATTGAGACAAGCATTCGTAACGCCCGAAACCACCAAGAAAATCAGCGGACGCTTTGTATCGCCGACGGCTCGGAGAATCGCTGCGCCGTAATTATAGAGCATAAAGAACGGCATTCCGACGAAATAAATGCGCATATAAAGTGTTGCAAGCTCGATAACATCCGACGGGGTATCCATCAGTTCAAGTGCAGGACGGGAAAAGAAAATTCCCACAAAAATCATTAAAACTCCGCTGATGAATGCGGTTAAAATCGAAGTATGCACGGTCTCGGACATTTCCTTATGTTTACCTGCGGCATAGAATCGGGCGGCAAGCACATTTGCGCCGAGAGAAATTCCGATGAACAGATTCGTGAGCATATTTATCAAAGAGGATGTTGAGCCGACGGCGGCAAGTGACTGACTTCCGCTGAAACGGCCGACAACTATTATATCAACGGCATTAAAAAGAAGCTGCAAAATACCCGAAAGCATGAGCGGAATCGCAAAAGTAATCAGTTTGGGCATAATTGTGCCGTTGATCATGTCAATTTCATACTTATTCTTTGCCAATTCAAAATTCTCCTTCTTTTTTTCGGAAATTATTATAGTACAGTCATCTTTAAAATTCAATACAAATAACATCAAAACTTATTCGACATATTTCCCATTGTTATATTAATGATAGAGAAAAATATGGCGGCGTTTCTGTTACGAAGCACCGCCTGAATTTTATTTTATCATGCCTTTTGGGCTATCGTCTGTAAGCCGAGACCTGCAAGATCAAGATGTTCGGCATCAATTGAAGTAACCGTTCCGTCAAAGTTGACGTCCGCCGCCGCAGTTTGTGCCGCTGTTACATTATCGCCGCTGATCATTCCGCCGGCGATAACTCTTGTTATGACCGAATCTCTTCCGTCGATGTAGCCGTCGCCGTTGACGTCGCCGTGAATAACAACCGTCAGCGAATCAATCACATTACCGGAAGCATCAATAAGCCTTACGGTACAGCCTGTTGTCACATTGTTTGTGTTCTTGATCATCGTATTATTTGCGTCATAAACTCTGATATAAACGACGTCATTTTCAAAGAGTGAAACGACCTTACTAACGGTCAGGCTGTTGAAATTGAATCCTGAAACAAGATTGTTCTTTCTGTCAATAATCAATCCCGAGGTGCTCTTCGCAACGAGCTTATTTATGCCGAGCTTACCTGTATAAAGAATGCAATAGCCATCAACATAGGTATTGAAATACATATAATTATCGATTGTATCTTTGCCGGAAACAATTACGTTACCGACGGTATATTTTGCACAGTCAAGGGTCATAACGTAACGCTTGAATTCCGTCTGCTCCGGAACCTGCGACATGCTTGTGATATAGATATCGGTCGCTGCCGTATCAATATAAATAACGTTCGTCGAGCTGTAAACCGCTTCGCCGTTCTTTATCATGATATCGGTCTTTGAAGATCCGGCCGCAACGGGATCCTTTGAGCCGATGACATTGCCATTTTCGTCATATTCCTTCTCAACATAGAGATAATCATAGGTCTGAACAACTCTTGTCACTCTGCCGAGCGAATAAACGGCGTCGCCCTTGGTTGCGGATTTGTTATCGGCTATAACGCCGCCATATGTGTAGAGCTTACCGCCCGACCTGACATAAACGCTGCCGTAATTGCATTCGTTGTTTCTTATCGTTCCGCCGTAGATATACATTGTGCCGGAAACGGTGATTGCACCTGTCGTGGTGTTCTTGCAATTCTGAACAACGGACTTTTCATGCATATAAAGACTGCCGCCCGTCTGAACATTCACGGCTGCCGCACCGACAACGCCTGTCAACGCCTTGCCGCCGTCGATTATCATTAATCCGTCGGAATCCTTGCCTGCTTCATAGTCCGCCTGCGACTGCTGAACGTTATCGGCAACCGAAGTACCCAGTCTGAGAACAGAGCCCTTTTTGACATCGAACATTATTCCGTAGAATGAGCCCGAGCGGATTGCCTTGTATCCCGTATCGTCGCAGAGGAGGGTAACATCGCCGTTGACCGTAATAGTTGAGGACACGGTAGCGTTTGCAACAAGAGTAATAATCGCCGTTTCGTCCGCCGAGACCGAAGCGAAAGCGTCTGTCAAATCGGTGTACTCAACCGAGAAAGCTCCCGCCTTGCTGACTCTGGCAACCGTCGTGGTCTCCATGCTGGTTATTGTGCCGTTCGCAAGGGTGTACCAGTTGGAGTTTGAAAGGCCGAACTTCATATAGTTCGTGCTCATTGCACTGCCGCCGAGAACCTTTGTCTTTTCGGCATATGCCTGCGGAGTTATCGTCGCCGCATAGCCAGAGCATGTGAGCTTTCCGCTGATGTCAACCGTCTTGCCGCTGACAAGGTAAATATCATTTGAAGAGTCAATCTGAGCCGCCGCATCAAGAGAGAGCGTTGCTCCGTTGTAGATGGCGTTTCCAAGTGCTTTATCTGATGTGTTGCTTGAAATATCGCCGCCTGAAATTCTGACTTCTGCACCTGTTTCAATCTGAATTGCACCGCCGGAGGAATAGGCACGGTTTGAGGAAAGCGTGCCGCCGCTGATTTCAACCGTTGAATAATTCATTGCACAAATCGCTCCGCCGTAGGTCGCCTGGTTGGCGGTCATTGAAGCCTTTCCGCCGACAGCCGTAGTGGCATAAACGCTGTAGGAAGCTACAACGCCGCCCTTGAGCTTTGCAATATTTTCGGTAAATGTGCCTCCTGTTATAACAGTCTGTCCGCCGTTATTATAAAGAACCGCACCCTGAGTTGCCTCGTTTGATCTGAATATTCCGCCGCTGATATTTACAGTACCCTCAAGATTGTAAATAACGCCGCCGACCGAGGTGCCGATATTACCGCTGAAAACACCTCCGACGATCTCGGTTGTGCCCTGATTGTAAATCAAAGCACCCATTACCGTCGCCGCCGACTGCTCGGCCGTTCTGAAATCATAGAATTCAACGCCCGGCTGAACCGTTAAAGTTGCATCCTCCGCAACCTTGATTGCCGAAGCCGTTGCCGCAACCTTGCCACCGTCGATATAGAAATCCGCAGAGCTGTCATCGCCGTAAACCTTCGAGCCTAACGTCAGCTTACCCGTAACATTGAACATCGGGGCAGTAAGCGATGCCGCTCTCGAAAGAGTTGCACCGTCCTCTGAAAAAATGCCTATATCCGAAGTGATATTCACGGTCGAGTTAAGCTCCGTATCACGGATAACATAGACTGTGGGAAGAACGGTTGAACTTGTGCTTGAAGCATAGCCGATAGCCTCGGGAAGCGATTCATAATATGTGTCCGTGCGGCCGTCAATCTGAACCTTGGCAACATATTTGTTCTGAACTCTCTTTACGCTTCTGACCGAGCCGTCCTTTATCGCCTTGACAGAAGACATGTTGTACATTGAAGTGAGCTGAGGATAGTAATAGAAATATGTATCATCGGACGTTGCTCTCCAGTCGGAGGTTGAAAAGCCGATATTGGAAACGGACGAAGAACCGGTCATCTGAGCCGGAGTTTTTTCCGTTGCACCCGTTGTTAAAAGGTTTGTTTTGTATGTTCCGTCAAATATAACACCCGAAACATTTGCGCCGACCGTGTTGCCGAAAGCAACGCCGACCTGGCTTGCACCTGTTACCCTACTTGAAACATAGCAGGTTCTGACCGTGCCGTTATTATTGTAGCCGACAAGTCCGCCGACCATAACATTGCCGCTTATCTGTGCGGCCGTATTGTAGCTGTTTGTGAGCGTTCCTGCGGAGTTATAGCCGAGGATTCCGCCGACAAATCTTGCATTCGGTGCACTGATAGTCGCATAATTAAAGCATTTGTTTACAGTCGCTTTATTGCTGAATCCAACAACGCCGCCGACATTTGTGAGAAATGATTTATCGTCCGAATAATTCGTTCCGACGACACTGCCGAGCATACCGCATGTTGCTACGCTTGCCGTTGAGCCGCCGAGGTTGCCGACTATACCGCCGACTGCCTTATCGCCGCTTATTTCACTGTCAACGGCACAGTTAAGAATCGAGCCGCTCTTTACATAGCCTGCAATACCGCCGACATTCTCAATGCCGGAGATTTTACCGTCAAGCACAACCGTGTTGGTGACAGTACCCGAATTCACATAGCCGAAAAGGCCGATATTCTTGCCGCTGTCGCCTGAGGTTGAGGACGTATAAAGACCCGCGATATTGTAACCGCCGCCGTTGAAAATTCCGTTGTATCCATGAGCCTCGTCAATTCCGATAGGCGTCCATTCGATAACGCCGAAGCTCTCGTCATTGACGTTGATATTCATAAGAAGATTATCCGTAACGGTAGCATTGGCATTGGGATTTGCATCCATGCCGCTGAGCTGTCCGTTTACCAAAGCCGCAAACCAGGCAAGCTCCGAGGGCTTTGAAATAAGATATGTACCGCTTGAATTCTTTTGCGGAACGGAGCGATCGCCCGCCCAAACGTCAAGTGAAAGCATCCATGCAAGAACGGGATAGCCGTTGTTGATCTCCGTATAGTCAAAGCAAAAGTATGCCTTACTGCCGTTAAGCTCCTTAACGAATGAGGAAAGTTTCATGTCTGCCAAGGTTCGTCCGATACCTGTCGTTCCGTCAACGCCCGATGTCTCATAGCTGTAGAAGCTGCTGTCGCACTCGCTGCCGTAAACCGAACCGATTGCACCGCCGACCTCTTTGCCCGTGCTTGTAACGGGAGCAATGGCATAAGCGTCACAAATTGTTGAGAACAGGGCATAGCCGACAAGTCCGCCTACCGTGTCCTCCGCCGAAACAGAGCCGAGGAAGAAACAGCCTTCGAGAAATGCGCCGGATAGAGTGCCGCCGATTCCGCCTATATTCAGCTTGCCCGAAACAGCCATGCTGCTGTAGTTCTTTACGACAACCGTGTTACCGTTGGCATATCCCGTGATACCTCCTACACGCTGACCGCCGCTTACAGAGCCTGTCGAAAAGCACTGATTGATAACGGTATAATAGTATGACCAGCCGACAAGTCCGCCGACGCTGTTTCCCGTGCCGTAAACCTTACCGTCAAATGAGCAGTCGGAAATTCCGAGATTCTCGGCATAGCCGACAAGACCGCCGACGCTGTAGCCGCCATGGATTTCGGCATTTGTTATCTTGATATTCTTAATGCTTGTTCGGGTGTGCTGAAGAACAAATTCCGATGTCATCTTTTCCGGAACATCCGAATCCTCGTTATATTCGCTCGGCATAACGACGCTGCCGAAAAAGCCTGCACAGTCGATACCGGAATCAACATAAACGCCGCTGACGGTATGTCCGTCGCCGTCAAACGTTCCGCGGAAAGGACTTTCCTGTGTACCGATAGGCGTCCACTTGTTAGCCGTTGAGCCGGCAGTGTTGAGCTGAATATCCGCAGTCAACTTACCCTTTATGGATTGCGAACCGCTGTTAACCGCATCGGCAAACCAAATAAGCTCCGAGGCAGTTCCGATTTGATAAACTCCGCCGGAAAGAGTCGGAACGGTTCCCGCCGCCAAGGCCGAAAGTCCCGGAATCACCGAGACAGTCAAAATCATAAGTGCTATGGCAACGGACAAAATCCTGCGTTTCATAAGCAACACTCCTATTATACAAAATTAAGACAATGTCGCACAGTTGAGACATGCGAATTGCGTAGAAAAACTGACTATACCATTACATATAGTATTATAAATTATTTTTCGTCAAAGTGCAAGGCACTTGTCTTAGTGTTAATAAACAATATTAGTTGAGTTTTTTTGTGAAATATGTACTTTACTAAGTCGCAACGCACCGAGAAAGCCTGATAAGATTATTTCCATCGCTGAGTTTAATCAGCCTTCCCCTTTGAGAGAGGAAACCTTTTCGTTACCCATAGCATCTTGTAATTTTCAGTTCAAATCTCCGACACGAGCAGCCTGTGTCTCGCATAAACTCGGTCATGCTCCGCCTAAATCATCCCGTTTTCAGCATTTTTTGGCGTTTTTGTCGAGCAAATTGTGATTGACACCACCGAACGGCACAAGCGGTTGTATTTGTGAAAAGGACGTGTAAAATATAATTTTTCTGTTTAAATTTTTGCCGTAAAAGTGTATAATGTAATGGTGAATGTAATTATTAAGATAAAAGGAAGTTTATAATGTCGTATATTTTCAATTCCGCTGTTCTCGGTTCAATGTTCGCTGTGCCGGCTCAGGTTGTGGATAACTACATAAAATTAGCGAGTGCCTCTCAGCTCAAAACTCTGCTTTGGATATGCCGACACATATCCGAGCCGATTGACGCTGCCAAAATATCGCAGGAAATCGGCTACAGCGTCGGTGATGTTGATGATGCACTGACCGTAATCGCCGGCTGGGGCGTTCTTATCGGAACAGACGTTACCGTTAGCTCTGCCCCCGTTCCTTCGGAAAAGCCGAAAATTACGGAACAGCCGAAACACTTTGAGGAAATTGCCGCATCGAAGCCGTCAAGTGAGCAGATAATGACCAGATGCAAGGAAGACCCCGAAATTCTCGCAATGTTCTCCGATATTGAAAAAATGCTCGGCAAGACCCTCGGCTACGACAGCCGAAGCACTCTGCTGATGATGCACGATCACTACGGCCTGCCTATTGAGGTTATCTACATGCTCGTAGACTATTGCAAATCCGTCGGAAAAAGCGGTTTTTCCTACATTTCAAAGGTCGGAAAAACCTGGGGCGAAAAAGAAATCGACACGATTGAAAAAGCGGATGAACAAATTAAAATTCTCAATTCCTGCAACAAGCTTTGGAAAGAATTTGCCGAAATGGCCGGTATTCAGAACCCTCGCCCGTCCTCGTCGCAGTCGGCTTATCTCAGAACATGGTCAATCGAGCTGAAATTCAACGTCGAAATGATTTATCTTGCATATGAGGAGATGCTAAATCATTCAAGCAAGATAAGCTTCCCCTACATGAATAAAATTCTGATGAACTGGCATTCCAAGGGAATCAAAACTCCCGATGATATTGAGAAAGAAAAAGAAGAATACCGCAGAAAAAAATCGCCTGTTGCACAGGCCAACGTGTCATTTGATATTAACGAAATTAACCGTCGAGGCGACGCATTGCCGGTATACAAGAAAGGAAGCTGAACATGGCATACAGCAAGGAAACATATAAAAAAGCCGAGCAGGAGCTGGCCGAGAGAAGAAGCCGTGCGCTTGCCGAGCGTGAGGAGCACCATCGAATTGCCGTTGCGGCTGTTCCGGAAATTCTTGAGACCGAGGAAAAGATGTCCTCGGCAGGCTTGGCAACGATCAAGGCTCTTGGCATGGGTGCTGACGACGCCAAGGAATACATCAGAAAGCTTTCGGAAATCAATCTTGCCGCTCAGACACAACGCAGTCTGCTTCTCAAGAATGCCGGCTTTCCCGAAAACTGGCTCGATGTCCGCTACAGCTGCAAAAAATGCGAGGACAAGGGCTTCGTCAATGGGATCATGTGCGATTGCTTTAAGGAGCTTCTTAAATCTCTTGAATATGAAAAGCTTTGCTCAAATTTGCCTGTTAACAACTGCCGATTTGACAATTTCAAACTTGACTACTATCCCGAAGGTGTAGGTACAAGTCCTCGCCGTAGGATGGAAAGTGTGCTGGATTTTTGCAAAACCTACGCTGCCGAATTCAGCCAAAAATCTTCAAGTCTCCTGCTCTACGGTCATACGGGGCTCGGAAAAACTCACCTTTCCCTTGCCATTGCAGGAAAGGTCGTTGAGGCAGGCCACGGAGTTATCTATTCCTCTGCACAGAACCTCTTCAACAAGCTTGAAAAAGAGAAGTTCGGCCGTTCCGACGGCAACACCGAGGAAAATATACTCGGCTGCGACCTTCTGATAATCGACGATCTCGGAGCGGAGTTCACAACACAATTCACGGTTTCCGCACTTTACAATATTGTCAATTCTCGAGAGCTTGAAGGCAAGCCGACAATTATCAGCACCAATCTAACGCCCGAACAGCTTCTGAGCACCTACAGTGAGCGAATCGCTTCAAGGATTCTCAACAACTACACCCTGCTCCGCTTTGACGGCACAGACATCAGACAAATTAAAACGAGGTAATTTATGGATATAATTCTTGCACTGACTAATGAATTCAAATTAAAGAAATGGCAGATTGAAAATGTCGTCTCCCTCATCGATGACGGCAACACGATTCCGTTTATTGCACGATACAGAAAAGAGGCTCACGGCACACTCGACGACCAGACTCTGCGTGCAATCTCCGAAAGACTTGAATATCTTCGCAACTTGGACAAGCGCCGTGAAGAAATACGTTCTTCAATAGAGGGTCAGGAAAAGCTGACGGATGAAATCTCCGCCGCACTCGATAAGGCCGCAACCCTTGCCGAATTGGAGGACATCTACCGTCCGTTCAAGCCGAAAAGAAAAACGAGAGCTTCCGTTGCAAGAGAAAAAGGACTTGAACCGCTTGCTCGGGCAATCTATCTTCAGACGGCGAACAGTCCGTCCGCCATTAAGCTTGCAAAGGACTACATAAACGAAGAAAAAGAGGTCAGCACCGCCGATGATGCACTCCAAGGTGCAATGGATATTATAGCCGAGGATATTTCCGATATGGCAGATATCCGCCGCAGGCTTAAAAACCTGCTCAACGTCGTCGGCATTGTAAACGTCAAAGCAAGCGATAACGAAGCCAAGAGCGTTTATGAGCAATATTACGATTACTCCGAGCCGGTCAACAAAATTGCCGACCACAGAATTCTTGCGATTAACCGTGGCGAGAACGAGGGCTTTCTCAAGGTCGGTCTTGAGCTTGACCGAGTCAAGGCACTAAACGTCATCGCCTCCGAAACACTCAACGACAAGGGTTCACCCTGCACCGATACGGTTCGAGATGCAGGCGTTGACGCATATGACAGACTGATTTTTCCGTCGGTCGAGCGTGAGATTCGCTCCGCTTTGACCGAGAGAGCCGACGCATCGGCAATCAAAAATTTCTCACTCAATTTAAGAGAGCTTTTGCTTCAGCCGCCCGTTAAAGGCAAGGTTGCACTCGGACTTGACCCCGGCTACAGAACAGGCTGCAAGGTCGCAGTTGTTGACGCAACGGGACGTGTGCTTGACACAGGAGTGGCTTACATCACACACTCCGCCGCTCAGCAGGCACAGGCAAAAATTCTGATCAAAAATTTAATTAAAAAATACGGCGTTCAAATCATCGCCATAGGCAACGGAACGGCGTCCAAAGAAACGGAAATCTTCACTGCCGAGCTTCTCAAGGAGCTTGACACCGACACGGCTTACATGGTCGTCAGCGAGGCCGGCGCATCGGTCTATTCCGCTTCAAAGCTTGCTGCAGAGGAATTCCCTCAGTACGATGTTTCGCTGAGAAGTGCGGTTTCCATAGCCCGTCGCTTGCAGGACCCGCTCGCAGAGCTGGTTAAAATCGACCCAAAAGCAATCGGCGTAGGCCAGTATCAACATGATATGCCCAAGAAAGAGCTTGACAGTGCACTCAACGGCGTTGTCGAGGATGCCGTTAACAGCGTCGGCGTTGACCTCAACACCGCTTCGCCGTCACTTCTGATAAGAGTTTCGGGAATCAACTCGACCGTTGCGAAAAATATAGTCGCTTATCGTGAGGAAAACGGCGAATTCACGTCACGCTCCCAGCTTAAAAAAGTACCAAAGCTCGGTGCAAAAGCGTTTGAGCAGTGTGCAGGCTTCATGCGTGTACCCGAGAGTAAAAATATGCTTGACAACACAGGCGTTCACCCCGAGAGCTATACCGCAGCAAAGGCTTTGCTTGAAATCTGCGGCTACACGGTCAATGACGCAGCAAAGAATAAAATCGGTGACCTCAACGAAAAAATTGCTGCTCTCGATGAAGAAAAAGTTGCCGAAAGAATCGGCGTGGGTGTCCCGACAATGCAGGATATTGTCAAGGAACTTATGCGTCCCGGCCGTGACCCTCGTGACGAGCTTCCGCCGCCGATGCTCCGCACTGATGTTATGGACATGAAAGACCTCAAACCCGGCATGGAGCTTAAAGGAACGGTCAGAAACGTTATCGACTTCGGCGCATTTGTTGATATCGGCGTTCATCAGGATGGGCTGGTTCACGTTTCGCAGATTACAAATCGCTATATAAAGCACCCCTCCGATGTGCTCAAGGTTGGACAGATTGTCACGGTTTGGGTGCTCGACGTTAATATTGAAAAGAAAAGGATCTCACTCACAATGAAGAAACCTAAGGGCGTTGAATAATGAATAAACTCGACAGCAAAAACTCAAAGAAGCTTATATTTCTCTGCTCGCTGGCTTATTTCGTCAGCTACCTTACACGAATCAATTTTGCCGCTGTAATTGCGGCAATAATAGCAGACGGCTGCATCGAAAAAGCGGCGGCCGGCGCAGTCACCACCGTGGGATTCATTACATACGGCATTGGTCAGCTCATCAGCGGCAAGCTTGGCGATCATTTTGACCCAAAGAAGCTGATGACGCTCGGCTTCTTTGTAACGGCAGCAATGAATTTGCTCATTCCATTTGTCAAGGGAGCGGTTCCGATGTGCCTTGTTTGGGGCGTAAACGGACTGGCACAGTCGCTCATGTGGCCGCCGATGCTTAAAATAATGAAAACGGCAATGAGCGAGGACGATTTCAACAAGGGCTGTGTTCAGACCAACCTCGGCTGTACCATTGCAACCATTCTTATATATTTGCTCTCACCTGTTGTAATCTCCGTTTGGAGCTGGAAAGGCGTATTCTTCATTGCAACAGTCTGTGGAATTGCAATGGCAATAACATGGTACACCGTGCTGACAAAAATAGAACGCTCTGCTGACATTAAATATGTTCTTAAAAAATCCTCGGATAAAAAAAGTAAAAAGCACATTCCGGCCATGCCGATAGTTCTGCTCATCTTCACCCTTGCGGCGATATTCTTCCAAGGAGTTCTCCGTGACGGCGTAACGACGTGGCTGCCGACATATATCTATGAATCCTTCGGACTGAGCAGTGAAAAGTCAATTCTCACCAGTGCAGTTATTCCGATATTCTCATACATAAGCCTGCAAATCTGTTCAAGGCTTTATAACAAGACCGGCAGAAAGCCGTTCAAATGCGGATTTATGATTTTCGCCGTCGGTGCCGTTTCAACAATAATTCTTGTCGCCTTCGGCAGTCATTCTGTCATCCTGACAGCGGTTATATGTGCCCTCATCGTCGGCTGTATGCACGGCGTTAACCTTGTGCTCATCAGCTTTATTCCCGGAATTTACGGCAACAACGAGAACGTTTCCGAGCTTTCGGGCACGCTCAATTTCATGACATATGTCGGCTCGGCAGCATCGGCCTACGGCTTCGCTCTGCTTTCGGACAGCTTCGGCTGGAACGGCACAATAATCAGCTGGGTTGCAATCGCTTTGCTCGGCACGGCGGCAGTCGGAATCTGCAAAATAATTGATAAGGAACCTGAAAATGAACGATAAAAAATCCAAGAAAGAACAGAAAATAAGCTTTTGCCCCGTCGCCGGAAAATGCGGCGGCTGCCAATTGCAAAACATGACATATGAGCGTCAGCTCGGCTTTAAGGAGGCAAAGGTAGTTAAGCTCCTCGGCAAATACTGCCATGTTGAAAAAATAATCGGCATGGAGCACCCCTACCATTATCGCAACAAGGTTCAGGCAGCTTTCGGCTCAACGAGGGGCGGCAAAATTATCTCCGGCGTTTATCAGTCCAAATCGCACAGAATCGTATGCGTCGACCGCTGCCGAATTGAGGACAGAAAGGCCGATGAAATCATCGTGACGATTCGTTCAATGATGCCTAAATACCGTATGACGGCCTACAGCGAGGATAGGAACACAGGATTTCTGCGTCATGTACTTGTCAAGCACGGCTTCAAGAGCGGCGAAATCATGGTTGTGCTTGTCACAGGAACTGTCGTTTTTCCCGGCAAGAACGCTTTTATAAAGGAACTGCTTAAAATCCACCCCGAGATTACGACTATCGTTCAAAATATCAACAATTCCGATACAAGCATGGTTCTCGGCGAGACAGAAAAGGTGCTTTACGGCAAGGGGCATATCAATGACTCGCTCTGCGACTGTGTTTTCGGAATATCGCCGAAATCGTTCTATCAAATCAATCCCATCCAGACCGAAAAGCTTTACAATAAAGCGATGGAGTTTGCAAATCTCACAGGTCAAGAGACCGTTATCGACGCTTACTGCGGCATCGGTACAATAGGAATTGTCGCCGCCAAGAAAGCTAAGCAAGTTATCGGCGTTGAGGTCAACCGTGACGCAGTTCACGACGCAATCGCCAATGCCAAGCTTAATGATACAAAAAACATTCGGTTCTATTGTGCCGATGCAGGCGAATTTATGGTTGACATGGCTTCAAGCGGCGAAAGAGCGGACGTTGTTTTCATGGATCCGCCGAGAGCAGGAAGCGATAAGGCGTTTCTTTCCTCTGTCGTCACTCTAAGCCCGAAGAAAATCGTCTATATCTCCTGCAATCCCGAAACACAGGCAAGAGACATATCTTTCCTCATACGTAACGGATATAAGGTCAAAAAAATTCAGCCCGTTGACATGTTCCCACACACTGCACACGTCGAGACGGTATGCCTTTTGTCCAAACTTAATACAGAGCAACATATCGAGGTTGAGATTAAGATGAACGAGCTGGATTTGACCTCTGCGGAGAGTAAAGCTACCTATGAGGAAATTAAGGAGTATGTCTTTGAACATACCGGCTTGAAGGTCAGTCACCTCTATATAGCCCAGGTCAAACAAAAATACGGTATTATCGAGCGTGAGAACTATAACAAACCAAAGTCTGAAAATGCCAGACAGCCGAAATGCCCACCAGAAAAAGAAGCGGCTATCATAGATGCTTTGAGATATTTTGGAATGATATAAACTATTGTTGTTTTTGTGCTTTTCTATACAAATTTATTGTTTTTCTGTATAATTAATTGAAACACAAACAAAAGATTATCACGATAAGTATACTTACTTTTCAAAATTTACAGATAGAAAGAAGGAGAAGAATGTCTTTTGAAGCGAAAGATTATCCTATTAGTGACATTTTAAATAAAGTTGTTTTTGATATTCCTCGAAATCAGCGCAGATATGTTTGGAAAAAATCCAGTTGGCAAGATCTTTTTGAAGATGTATTGTTTTCAATAACAGAAGAGAAGCCTCATTTTATTGGAAGTATCGTTTTGAAAAAGGGTTCCAAAAAAGATGGACTATCTTATTATACAATTATTGACGGTCAGCAAAGAATAACAACTATTACGTTGTTTCTGGTTGCAATTATGAAACACTTTCATGAAAATGATATGATGGATGATTTTGGGGGAACAGTTTCGTATCTTCAGTCAAAGGATAATCGAAATCAAGATATGGTTATTCTTAATTCAGAATTTCATACGTCAATTAGTCATATCATTGCTGGTATGATTAATATCAAAGATCCTAAAATGTCAATTACTGCTTTTGTTGATACACATATTCTGTCTAAATCAAGAGATAAGCTGTCTCTTATACACATCTCCGAGCCC
>ERZ1026860.912-NODE-912-length-16699-cov-7.410719_pt1 | contig 16699 bp, 12 predicted proteins | sample MGYA00380160_ERZ1026860 | MGnify/ENA primary metagenome ERZ1026860 (study PRJEB33269, sample SAMEA4719796) | human gut metagenome | biome: human-associated habitat; feature: organic feature; material: feces | place: Cameroon | collected 2013-10 ... | reverse complement strand
ATGTTAGAAGGAATAGCATGATAGAAATATTAATAGTGGAAGACGAAAAACCGATATCAGACCTCATCAGATTAAATCTCATGAAAGCAGGCTATAGCTGCACCTGTGCCTTTGATGGTATGGAGGCAGCAGATATTCTGGAGGAGAGAAATTTTGACCTGATAATACTTGATGTAATGCTGCCGAAGTTAAACGGCTTTGAGCTTATGGAATACATAAAGCCACTTGGCATACCTGTGATATTTCTCACAGCAAAAGCCACTTTAGATGACAGGCTAAGAGGTCTCACGTCCGGTGCTGAGGACTATATGGTAAAGCCATTTGAGATTGTTGAGCTTTTAGCCCGGGTAAATATAGTGCTAAGACGTTATAATAAGATGGAGCAGCAGCTCACCTTTAAGGATATAGCTATCGATACGAAAAACCAGAATGTATCAAAGGCAGGGAAGCATATAGAGCTTACACCAAAGGAATTTGAGCTGCTTGAGCTTTTGATGCGCAATAAAAATATCACACTTTTCAGAGAAAAGATATATGAAGAAATATGGGGAAGTGAGTACTCTGTCGAGTCGAGGACTCTCGATCTTCATATACAGAGACTGCGCAAAAAGCTTGATATAGGAGACTGCCTTAAAACCGTATTTAAGGCAGGATACAGGCTGGAAGAACAGAAAACTAAAGACCTTTGAATATGGGTAAGCGTAATATGTAAAAAGAGGGATAAATGAAATTCAGGTACAAGGTATTGTTCACAAACTTAATACTGCTTTCACTTGGACTGGGGCTGGTGGGATACCTCATGATACACAAGAATTTTGAGCTGGCGAAGCAGACACAGCTTAAAAACGCTATTGTGCAGAATAATCTGGTGCAGTCCTCTGTGGAGTATGAGCTTTTGCAGCTTTTAAATTCAGTTTCAGATAATTCTGAAACTTCGAACAATAATACAGATAACAATAATGCAGATAACAGCAATGCAGAAAAGAGCAGCATTTCCGCATCATCAATAGCCGCACAGCTTCCGCAGATCGGAAGCCGTGTAAGCAGCAGTGTGCGCTCAAGGGATTCATTTTTCTACATATATTTTGATGGTGAAAAAGTATATACAGATGACAAAAGTGATGCAAGGATAAGTGATACACTTTTTAAAAATCTCACAACAGGAAACAAAAACTATGTGATTAAAGAAGAATCCCAAAAGCACTATATCTATGTTACATCGCAGAGTGTGATAGATGAAAAAAATCTCTGGATAGTAAGTAAATGCGACGCATCAGAGGCGTATACACTGCTTGATGAGCAGATAAACTATTTCAGGCTGATAATAATAGTCATATTGATTGCAGAGTCGGCAGCAATGTATTTTATCAGCAGGTACATGACAAAGCCGCTCGAGAAGCTTAACCATGTCAGCGAGGAAATAGCGCAGGGGGATTATGCCACAAGGGTAAACGTAAAAAGTCATGATGAGATAGGGCTTCTTGCACAGAAATTTAATATCATGGCGCAGGCAGTATCGGAGCATGTAGACGAGCTTAACGATATGGTGCACAGGCGTGAGCAGTTTGTAGCGGATTTTACCCACGAGATAAAAACCCCTATGACGTCAATCATTGGATATGCAGACACGATGCGTTCACTGGAGCTTCCGAGAGAGGAGCAGATGATGGCGCTTGGATATATCTTTTCGGAGGGAAAACGTCTGGAGAGCATGTCGCAGAAGCTTTTTGAGCTGATATATCTTCGCCGGCATGATATTGAAAAAGAGAGGGTTCATATGGCAGATCTTTGTGCAGAGATGGTAAAGGTTGTTGAGCCTGCATACGAAAACAGGCATCTTACTATAGAAACAGATATAGAGGATACTGTACTGACCGTGAATAGAGAGCTTTTGGTTACGGCACTTGTCAATCTGATGGATAATGCAAGAAAAGCGTCAGAAGAAGGTCAGCAGGTTGAGGTTACAGGAAAATTTGTGGACAAAATGGCTTGTAATATACTTAAAGATAAAACGGATATAGGCGAAGCCGAATCAGCAGATGACGAGAAATGTATGACGGCATATGAAATCTGCATAATCGATCACGGAATCGGAATGACTAAGGAACAGGCGGCAAAAATTTGTGATGAGTTTTATATGGCAGACAAATCCAGAGCCAGAAAAGAGGGCGGTGCCGGAATCGGAATGTCGCTTGTGGCTGTCATTTTAGAGCACCATAATGCAGTACTTTCAGTGGAAAGTGAGCCCGGATGCGGAACAACGATGAGGATTTTGCTGCCGTGGTAATCTGAACGCAATATAGATTTTAAAAAGGAAAATACATAAGATTTAAAGGAAGATATGAAAAAAGACAGCTTCAAATTAATAATAATGTCTGTTGCAGTAATCTGTATAGTAATAGCAGGCATCATGGTGCCTGGCATAGTGCTTGAGGCAAATCAGAAAAGTGAACATGATCATGTGGCGAAGGTTCCTAAAAGCTATCTGCCTTCAGGCTCTGTAATGGCAAAGGAAGCATCTGTCAATCTGAAATTGTCAGAGAAACTCTCGCTCATAGACGGGCAGTGGGACAGCACGACAGATGACGCCGCCTCTTATGAGATGGATGAGCAGGATTATCAGGCAGTTGCCACATGCAGAAAAAGCATAGAAAAGCTTTATGAAGAAAAGCTCTATCCTGTAAATCTTTCACCTGAATACTCTAACTGGTATACGTGGGAGGCAGCAGCGAAAAAGGCATCGGATAATACCTTTAACACATATACGGCATATTACTGGATAATCAGGTTTGAGAAGTATGATGGTACACAAAATCATACAATCTGGATGCTTGAGGATGGGACAATCATTATGGCAAAAGCACATATGAAGGATATTAGTGATATGAGTGAATATAAAGAGGTTTTGCAGGCAGATGATGAATCACAGGCAGAAAATGATTTGTCTGCTTACAAAGGATATTTTGACTACAGCGGGATAGATTTTTCAAAGCTTAACCTGATATCCGAGACAACAGCAGTGGAGCAAAAAAATAATGAAAGCTATGAGGTGCTGCAGTTTTTACAGGAAAATGAATATGTATATGCGGTCCATGAGAAGTGAAAAATTATAATGACAAATGCGGTTCACTATGTTACTATTATTTCAAAGCATTATATTTCTGTTGAGCGACACCACAGTACACATTTTCATCGGTGCGTATCACTTTGAAGAGGGCAGAACCACTTAATATTTTTCGACAAAGACATGGAAATTTTCAATGCTTTAAGTTACCTATCAATAGCAGGGAAAAATGGATATGTCGATTGAGATAATCTTATGTGAATGAAGCGGACTGGGGTTGCTGATGCTTTATATTGACAAGAAATTTAGTAGCATGCGATATTATATTCTCCCTGCTTACACAACTGAACAGGAGGAGAATAATGTCGGGAGAGACAAAAGAAGTTTTGGACAGTAATTATGGACAAAACGATGTAATCATCAACAGATTGATTGACAAAATGACACTGTTTGATGACAATCTGATGAGTCTTGTATTCGGGCAGAATATCGAGACAACGGAGCTGCTGCTTCGCGTAATAATGGAGCGTGATATTAAGGTTATAGACGTCAGGGGGCAGGATGAATTAAAAACCCCAATGATTGGCGGGCGGTGTATTACCTTGGATGTGCATGCAATAGATGTCGATGGCAGGCATATTGATATCGAGGTGCAGATCAATGCGGAGGGCTCGCATGTCAGAAGAGCCAGATATCACAGCAGTATGATGGATGCGAGGATGCTGCAGGAAGGACAGGAGTTTAAGGAGATTAAGGATTCCTACGTGATTTTTATTTATGATCACGATAAATTCAGAAAAGGACTGCCATTTTATCACATTCAAAGACGTGTTGATGAAACAGGCGAAGTCTTTGGAGACGGTTCACATATCATCTATGTAAATGGAAGGTATGAAGGTAATGATGATATAGGTCGGATGATGAGAGATTTTCATCAGTGCAGACCGGAGCAGATAAAAAGTGAGACATTGTCAAAAGCAGTGGCTTATTACAAAGAAAAGGAAGGACGTGGTGCTATGAGTGAAGCAGTAAGACAGTATGCAATGGAGTATGCAAAAGAGTATGCAAAGGAATATGCCAAGGAGTATGGTGAGGAACAGAAGGAAGAGGGGATTCTTCAGGGAAAAAATAATATGTTGTATTCATTGGTTTCAAAGGGAAGGTTAAAAATAGATGTAGCAGCCGAAGAGGCAAATGTCAGCCTTGGAGAATTTGAAAAATCGATGGAGGAAGCAGGATATAAAATTCCTGAATTGGTATAGTTTAATAGTTACAAGATGCGTTAAATATAGACCCGGTTTGCATAAGTATGTGCAGACCGGGTTTTTATAATAAAAATGCAATGTATGATACAAAAAGTTTACAACTGACATATATACTCATTATAACAACAGAGAGCACAAAAAAGGAGAGCCGCATATGGATAAAAGGGGTAACATATCTTCACGAAATATGAGATTATTTGCAGCAATTATGACACTCATCGAGGCGCTTGTCCTCACATCACTCACAGGCTGTGCCGGCAAAAAGGTGGATTATGGTGTGGACACGGAGGTAAAGGAGCAAAAGAACGCTTCTAAGGTATCTGATTTAAGGACTGACAAGCCATGGGTCGAAAATATAACTGTCCAGACAAAAAAAGGAGATGTAACCCTGGGAATCGATGCCAAAATACTTGTGCCGGATTGTGAAACCATGCATGTTGTTGGAGTGGAGGATGTGAAGCTCGATACGGAGTACAAGAAAAGGTTTTTAGATGCGTACTTTGGTGGTGGAGAGTATTATTATCATGATTTAGAGCATTATACAGTTGATGAATTGAATTATTATATAGATTTAAAATCCAGGGAGCTGAATGAAATGAATAGCAGGGATGATATGGATGATAGTACAAAACAGGAGCTGGCACAGCAAATGGAGCAGGATTTATCAGGTTATCGGGATTTACTGACTGATGCGAAAATCTCGTATACAATTGCTTCTGATTTACAAAGCTGTGATGAGTATGCCGGCTATAAAGGAGATACATTTTGTGAGGTAACATTTGAAGAGCATTGGGTAAATGCTTATGTCTTTAAGCTCGATGGAAAATATTACGGACCACCTTCATTTAAGGAGGAAAATTATGATAATGTCTCGCAGACATTTCAGGAGGATAATCTGACAGACAGTGCCGGAGCTGATGGAAATGAATGTACAAGAAGTGCAGCAGAGTCAAAAAAACTTGTGCAGGACTTTATGGGAAAGCTTGGACTGTCAAATCAGGTTGAGCGTGGAGAGTGCGATTGTAACTGGCTGGGATTTAATAATGGGGATGAAAACTGGGAGAGCCGCAGGAACACATTGTGGGGATATGTGTATTCGTATGGAACAGGCATTGATGGACAGGTTTTTAAGGATAGCTTTGATTCATCAGAATGTGACTCTATGCTTCCCGAGGATACGAAAGACATTACATTGGGTGACAGTATTCAGCTAACTGTTACAGACAATGGAATAATTGATGTGGTTATAGAATATCCGGTGAGTGTGACAAGCATATCCGGCGGTGTGGAGCTGCTTTCTTTAAAGAATATAGAGCAGATAATTAAGGAGCAGCTAAAAAACAATGCCGACAAATATGAGCTTGAGATAAACACAAGCTTTAACAATATGCAGCTTACATATTTCAGGCTGAAAGATAAGGATGAAACTGCAAAATACAGTTATGTGCCTGTATGGTCATTTTCGCGGCTGGTTGATTCACAAAAGAAAAATGTGATACTTGTAAATGCAATAGATGGCACAATAATCAATTCCGAGGATGTATTTTAAAATTTATGGAGAACTATTATGGGAAAGAAGAAAAAAGCAATTATGACACTCATCGAGGCACTTGTCCTCATATCACTCGCAGGCTGTGCCGGCAAAAAGGTGGATTATGGCGTGGACACGGAGGTAAAATCCCAAAATGTGGTAAGCAGTGTAAAGGATATTGACACCAATACAAGTTTTAATGATGAACTTACAGTAAATGTGGGTGGTACTGATGAAAAGGTGAAAATCACGGCAGATATCAGAGTGCCGGAATGTGATACCATGTCAGTCACAGAGGTGGAGCGCATACCATGCACCAAGGAGTTCAAGGAAAAGGTGATAAAGGCATATTTTGGTGATTCACAGGTCTATTATTATGACTATGCGCACATGACAAAAAAGGAGCTTGAGGAGATTATTGAGACTCTTGACAGGGACAACAACAGTCCGCCGGATGATGCCTCTGAGGAGATTTTGAAATGGCATGATGATATGAAGACTGAGTGCACAAAAGCACTTGAAACGGCAGCTGATGTGTGGACAGAGGCCACAGAATATGACTCCTGTGATGATTTTGTCGGAAAAATAGGTGATACCTGGTTTCACCTTCAGTTTTCAAGGCCAGATGATGACAACAGTGTGCTATCAGGCATCCAGAGCTATCCGCTTGCCAGATGCGTGAAGAGAGTTTCAGATGGGGAGTCTGATGAGCGGAGTACTATATTTGATGATGGCTATGTGAAGCAGTACTATGGACCAAAATCCCTGAAAGAGTATGATACGGTGAGGTATTTAAACGGTGACTTTATTGTTGGAGACATGCCGGTAAGCGATGACAACGAGGCAAATATTTCGGTTGATGAGGCAAAGAAGAAAGCAGGTGACTTCATGCAGGCAATAGGAATTGAGTCAATGATTAAAACAGGAGAAAGCGACTGTGAATGGGAGGGATATAACAAGACTGAGGATAATGTATATAAGGAGGGGGATATGCATAGAGCCATATGGGGCTATGCGCTTGAATATTCGCTTGGCGCAGATGATGTAGTGTATTCAAAATCACTGAATATATTTGATTATTCAGCTTATAACAGCAAATTTCGTTCTATGGACTTTCCTAATTATGAGACAGGCAGTTTCAATGTAAATGAATATGGTGTCTATAGATTTGATATAGCAGAGCCGGTAAGCATTGTGAAAAAACAGCAGAAGGTGGAGCTCTTACCGGTGTCAAATATTTATAAGATTGCAAGAAATGAGCTTGAAAGCCACCCGGATAAATATATTGTGGAAGCGGATACACAATATCGTTATCTGACACTTGGCTATATCAGGGTAAAGGACAGCTCAGATTCACAGAGATTCAGCTATATCCCGGCATGGAGCCTTGAGCTGCTGCAAAGAGGAGAGGTCGAATCGTGTCCGGTATTTGTAAATGCAATAGACGGAACAGTGATTGAGCAGGAGCAGATATTCTGAATCAGAGAGAAGTGTGCATGGAGACTAAGGAAAATTACAATGAGCACAAAAAAGGAGAGCCGCATATGGATAAAAGGGGTAACATATCTTCACGAAATATGAAATTATTTGCAGCAATTATGACACTCATCGAGGCACTTGTCCTCACATCACTCACAGGCTGCTCAGGCAAAAAAGTAGATTATGGGAATGAGAGCGAAATTAAAGAGACAAAAAATATGTCTGTCTTAGCTGATATCAGGGCAGACTCCGGCTGGAATGAAAACTTTACCATACAGACCGGTAATGGCGAGAAAACAGTATATGTAAATGCAAATATTGTAGTTCCAGACTGCGATAACATGTCGGTTGTTGAGGTGGAAAATGTAAAGATAGATGCTGATTACAAAAAGCGTTTTCTGGATTTATATTTTGGTGGGAACGAGTACTATTATCACGATCCGGATCATTATACTGTTGACGAACTGAATGAGGTCATAGAGTACTGGCAGAAAGAACAGGATGATACTTACAGGGAGTGGTTGGAACAGCGGCTGGCTGAATACAGGGATAAGCTTGAAACGGCAAAGACTACTTATACCGTGGCAAAGGATCTCGAAAACTGTGAAGTATTTGCAGGCTACAAGGGTGATGTGTTCTGTGAGGTGGAGTTTGAGGCTCACAAGGTACATGCTTATGCCTTGCATCAGTCCGGGACAGATTATGGTCCACCATCTTTAAGGAATAAGGACTATGATATCATAACGCAGAGTTTTCAGGATGAGGATCTAAAGGATAAGGCAGATGAAACCTCAAATGAGGGCAATAAATCTGCCGCATCAGCCAAAAAAGAAGCCGGGAATTTCTTTAGTAAATTGGGAATGCAGGATCTGGTGGAACGAGGTGAATGTGAGTGCAACTGGGTAGGTTTTAATACTGACAGCAAAGAAGAAAATGATTATCAGACAGCAGCGTGGGGATATATTTATTCATACGCGACCGGCATAGACGGCATCGCATTTAAGGATGGATTTGATATGGATACCTATTTGTCGGTGTATGAAGCAAATGATAGTGATATAGATGATGTTGCACTGCCTGACAGTACACTTCTTACAGTCACGGATGATGGAATAATCGATGTGCAGTTGGAATATCCGGTAAATGTAACACAGATCTATAAGGATGTGGAGCTTATTTCTCTGAAAAATATAGAGCAGATCATCAAGGCGGAGATTACGGAAAATCCTGATAAATATGATACCGCGGCAACATTCAATAAGCTGCAGCTTAGTTATTTGAAGATAAGAAGTGACAGTGAACAGGGAAAATACAGCTATGTTCCGGCGTGGGTACTGTCACGTATGGTAGACTACACCGATGAACAAAATGCTATCTTTGTAAACGCTATAGATGGCACGATCATAAGGATTGATGATCTCATATAAAATTTAGCTAATGGATCGGGTTCATATTTTGATGGAAAAGATGTGAAAAATATATGATTAACAGAAAGAAAAAATATATAAGTCGTTTGACACTTACCGCTGCAATTACCTCTCTTTTATTTTCAGGATGTGGGGCGGCACAAAAGGAGCTTGCACAGACGGACAGAGCTTCCTACGAGAAAATATCATACCAGACAGTTACGGTACAGAGCGGTTCACTCACACCTCAGACTACCATCAGTCTGAGCGCGCAGGGCTATACCAGGTTTTCCTATGGTGCGACAAACACGGAGCTTACGCTCGAAAAGGTAAATGTGGCAGTGGGTGATCATGTGAAAAAGGGTGATATACTGGTGGCTTTTAAATCCGGGGAGATACAAAAAAAGATTGAGGACTACAGCGGGCAGATCAGTCAGAATAAGCTTCTGGCAGAGCACTACAGGGCTATTATGAAAATCGATGATACTCAGGATTATTCAAGCGATATTGCCCAGCTTGATAAGGATACAGAGGTTGCGCAGCTTTATCTTGATGAGGCAGAGGAAAAACTGTCGAGATATCAGATCACGGCATCCGAGGATGGCACGATCACAGCAATGAACAATTCGCTTTTGGCGGGGGTTTTTGAACCGGGCAGCAATCTTATAACAGAAATCAGCGGAAACGGCAATTACGAGGCTGACAGACCGGAAGGTTATGACTTTAATGTAGGTGATGTATACACGGCAACAGCATCTGATATAGAGTTTGAACTTAAGGTAAAAGAGGTGGACGATAAAAAGGTTGTTTTTGAACCGGTATCGGACATGTCGGCAGTATCGGATGCACAGATATTTTCCATGGAAGTGACGCGCCCTGCTATAGAAAATGCTGTGTATGTGCAAAAGGACGCAGTACATGAGAAGGATGGCAGGTATTTTGTATACACACTGGATGAGAATGGATACAGACAGGCGGTATGGATAAGTGTCGCAGATCAGGTGGGAGACTACCGGATCATCACAGAAGGACTTAAAAGCGGGGATGAGGTGGTTTTACAGTGAAGAACATAAACCTTTTATCAATAAAAAAACTGGCAGTACTGGGGATATGTGTATCGTTTGTGGCAGGCGGCTGTGGAAAAATGACAGAAAGCAGCATACCTAAGCTTGAAGAACCTGTAGCGTTAAATGAAGCCTATAGACCTGTGGAATACAGTACGATCGGCTCCATGAAGGTGCTGATGGCTACCGCAGTTCCTAGGGATTACTGCAATTACTACAGTGCCAATGTAAATATTTCACAGATATATGTGGAGCCGGGAGATACAGTAAATGCGGGGGATGTGCTTGCAGTCTGTGATGTGGATGAGGCAAAAAAACAGTTGCAGGAATGTAAGGATGCGCTGGCGCATGAGAATGAGACATATGAGATATCCGCTCAGATCTCGGATACGCAGATCAAATTATGGGAGAGTCAGGCTGCGGATACGGACGAATTTTCAACAGAACAGATTGAGAAAAAAGAGAGCACAGAAGATGATTACAATACGCAGATTGCCACAGAACAGGAAAATCAGCGTTACGATAAGCAGCTTCACGAATACCGCGTGCAAAAGATCAATGAGCAGATGGCTTTATATCAGCAGATCGTTGATGATGGAACGCTTAAGGCAGCCCACAGCGGTCTTGTCACTTACACTAAGAAGCTGACAGGTGGAAGGTCTGCTGCGGCATACGAGAATATAGTCATTGTCTCCGATACGGATGACCTTGTGCTGGATATAAAAGATACAGCCATAAATGAGTACAAATACAGCGATTATGACAAGAAATATGTGATAGTCGATGGCGAAAAATATGATGTCACCGAGTCTCAATATACATCAGAGGTTTTGGTACTTTCGAAGATAAACAACCGCTATCCGGATGTGTGCGTGGAAAGCAGGGAAAAGCTGTTTCTTACGGCAGGACAGACGTATCCGGTATATTTTGAAAAGACAAAAGCAAATCAGGCACTTGTCGTGGGAAAAGATTCCATCTATAAGGATGGCGATACCAGATATGTCTATGTGAAAAATGATGAGGGCGGCCGCGAGAAACGTATCATAACAACAGGTGAGTCTGACGAAAACTATACACAGGTCACAGAGGGCTTAAAAGAGGGGGAGCTGGTCTACTATAATTCTACAGATCAGGTTCCGACAAGGTACAGCAAATATACGGTAACAAGGTCTGACTTTGATATAGCAAACTACGGTGTGAGCTACAGCAGATCTGACGCAGGGACGATAACCGAAACCTGTGATTATGAAGGGCAGATCGTATCGGTCAATGTGAAGCAGGACGATACGGTAGAAAATGGGATGCTGCTTTACGTGGTGGATACCGGAGAGGGCAAAGCTGCCATAACAGAGGCAAAAAATGAGATTGACTCGGAGAATGAATCCTATGCGCACAAGATCGCAGATTACGATAAACAGGTAAAAGATTTATCTGAAGGTGGTAGCAGCGCAGAAGAAAATAACAAACAGGATGAAAAGCCGGATACAGCATATGAAGAGCAGCAGTTGAAATTGAACTTACAGCTGCTTGATCTGCAGAAAAAACTTGCCGGTGCAGACCACACCTATCAGCTTTCCCGGCTACAGTCAGCATATGACAGCATAAGCGCAGGAAATGACGGCAAAGGAAATATTTCAGTATATGCCAAAAATGACGGAAAAGTTTCAAAGGTGAGTGTCAAGGCAGGAGATAATGTGGAGGAAGGCTCAGATATCCTGCAGATAACCGGAAATTCGACGGATGTACTGCAGGTCCTGGTAAAGGATAGCAATAACTATAAAGTATATAAGGACAATATAGCAGATGTGGGAGAGCGCGTATCACTTGAGCTGGACGGTACAACAATCTACGGAAACTGTATCGGTTTTGCAGGTTACGGCAGGGAAGCTCAAAAGGGATATATAAATCAGGATGATAAAGGTGTGCATATTACAGGAAACACAGATTCGGGATATGGAAATGCAGCATTTTATATAAAACTTGACAATGGAATACCGGATGATCTTACCAGGGCATCTGCTGTAAAGTTTTCTTATGTTTCTTTTAAAAAGGTGGTAGTGGTGCCGACTTCGATCATACACAAGCAGGTCAATCCTATGGACAAAGATGATATATCATACTATGTGTGGAAAATTGATGGGGACAGCGTGGTAAAGCAGCCGGTAATATTGGGCGATTATACATCAGGCAGCAATACACTTGTGCTTTACGGTATTGATGAGGGCGATGAAATATGTTTGGCTTCGTAATTAATAAATTAAAAAACAGAAAATGGTTAAATTTGTGTCTGCTTATGGGAGTGGCTTTGTTTATAGCACTTTTTGTGTGCCACTCTATGTTTGAAAAGGGTGCGGGAAATCAGATACTCGACAGACTTTTTACGGATCATGCCACACAGCAGAATGAGTTTCCTGCACAGATGAGCCGCGAGGGAACATATGCGGTGGCAGATTATCCTGATTCGCAGTCAGTACTTGATAAGCTGTCAGGATACGAGCAGAAGTGGACTGAATATGTGGATATAAACAAGGTTTCCTCACAGCAGCTTATCACACTCCCAGGAGGACGCGCGGATACAGAGTTTGGAGGACCTAACAATTATTTTACAATAGGATATCTGCCGGGACTTTCGGAGTATGCGGATGATGTAAAATCTCAGACTGGCACAGCCACATTCGAATGCTGTATAAGCGAAAAGACAATGGATCACTACGGACTTGTAGCAGGTGAAAAAATCTATTTACATGTACCTGATGGCAGTGGGAAAAAGGAAATTTCTTTCGTTATATCACAGATCTGTAGTGAAAAAGATATAAACGATCCATATTGGGCCAAGACGCTTTCGGATATGGGCGATGTGATATTTGTTTCGCAGGATGTTTTTGACGAAATGATGCAGTATTACAGTGAGGACAATATCAGCTACAGTGATTTTATCATGCTGGATTACAGGCAGATCAACACGGAAAATGCCTCACTTTATGACGGGTATATGGAGCAGTTTAAGGATGCTGACAAGCTCTACAATGACAACATCCGTGATACGCTGGAGCGCTTTTTTACACAACAGAAGACGATAAAGCTGATGCTTTGGGCGTTGGAGCTGCCGTGTCTTGTGCTTTTGATTTTATTTATAAGAATGATATCTGTACAGATACTTTCGCTCGAGCAAAATGACATACTTGTTTTAAGAAGCCGCGGTGCGACAAAATTACAGGTATTTATTTTGTACTTACAGCAGTCGGGAATAATAGCGTTTGCGGGCTGTGTACTCGGAATAGTACTCGGATATATAATGTGCCGGGCTGCCGCATCTACAGACGGATTTTTAAGATTTACGGCAAAGGATATAAGCACTTACAAATTTGTATGGCAGATGCTTGTCTATGCGGTGGCAGCGGCAGTTATCATGGTGCTGTTTATCACAGTTCCGGTGTGGAAAAAATCAAAGGATGCCATATCAGAGCGCAGCAGTAGGGGACGAATATCAAAGAAAAAGCCTCTTTGGGAGAAATGCTTTATAGACGTTATACTTTTGGCTCTGTCAGCATATCTGCTTTACAATTACAACAAGCAGAAGAGTACGCTTGCGATATCTGTTCTTGAGAACAGGAGCATAGATCCTGTCATGATACTGGACAATTCGCTTTTTATATTTGCAGCGGCACTTTTGTGCGTAAGACTTACCGGACTTGTTATTCTGCTTGTGGACAGGCTCTTTAAAAAGCATTTTTCTCCGGCAATGTATGCATCATTTTTACAGCTGAAACGAACCAGATACAATCAGGGATTTCTGGCAGTATTTCTTATCATGACAGTGGCTGGCGGTATTTTTGACGCGAATATGGCGCGCACCATGAACAGCAATATGGAAAAACGGATCGTCTACAATGTGGGCTGTGATGCGATATACAACGAAGATTTCAGACTCAGGATACAGTACAATAAAAATGGCTCTGTAAACTGGATGTATGACGAGCCTGATTTCGGTAAATACGAGTCGCTCAAAAATGAGGGCATCTGTGACGGTGTCACGCGTGTGCTTGAGGACGAGAGGGTAGACATTTCCGCAGGCAGTGGTTCGGTTTCGGATGCATATCTTATGGCGATAAACACAAAAGAATTCGGTGAGACTGCGAAATTGCAGAGTGACCAAAATGATGATATTAATGACGCTCACTGGTTCAATTACCTGAATGAGCTGGCAAAAGAGCCGGACGGAGTCATCATTTCGTCAAATCTGGCAAAAGATCTGGGACTTAAAGTTGGTGACAGCTTAAATTACTCAAGGTATGTACCGGAGGCTGTCGATGATGATCAGATCTACGCATCCGAGAATGCAAAGGTATGTGCCATAGTAAAAGGTTTTCCGGGCTACGAGCGTTACACCTATGAGACAGATGCAGAAGGAAATGTGACCGAGCAGGAGAAATACCTGATCGTTGCAAATTATGCTACGGTTGTGGAAAAGTTCGGCATGACACCGTACAGTGTGTGGATGAACCTGTCAAAGGGAAAAACGGTGGATGATATATACAAAAATATAACATCCGCGCAGCAGCTTATAGAAGAGAATAAAAACTCAGCCACAGTGCAGATCACAAACGGTATGTTTACATTAAGTTTTATACTTTCACTGATAGTGTGCTCAGTAGGATTTTTGCTGTATTGGGTTATGACACTAAAACAGAGGGAGCTGCAGTTTGGTATATACCGCGCAATGGGAATGAGAATGAGAGAGGTAAAAGCAATGCTTTTAAACGAGCAGATATTTTTATCATTTCTGCCGCTTCTTGCGGGAGCAGGCATAGGTATAACTGCAACAGCGATGTTTGTAAGGCTCATATCGATCATATATCTGCCGCAGAAACACAATATCGGAGTAAATGTATATATTTATCCATCTGATATGCTGGAGCTTACAGGAGTACTTTTCGTGGCTGTAGCCGTATGCTATGTGGTTATCAGCAGACTGCTTAAGAGTATGAAGATAGCACAGGAACTGAGGCTTGGAGAAGATAGTTAGCAGATAAAAATGATTTTGTGGTAGTCGGTAGAAGGTTTTTATAGCATGGTAAATGAGGTCGTGACATATGGAAAATGCGATAATTGCTCAAAATATAAAAAGATATTTCAAGGCGGGAGATGGTACAACAGTCCACGCACTTGACGGAGTATCCATGGAGATAAAAAAAGGAACACTTGCCATCTTAAAAGGGCGTTCCGGCTCCGGAAAGACCACACTTCTTAATATCCTTAGTGCGCTTGATATGCCGACAGAGGGAAGTGTGCAGTTTCTGGATAAAAATCTCGAGCAGATGACCGAGAAAGACCGGGAAATGCTAAGGCGGTATGAGATGGGATTTGTATTCCAGTCTATAGCACTAATTCCCACGATGACGGCATATGAGAATGTGGAATTTGCCCTTAGACTTGCGAAAAATAAACGTCAGATACAAAAGAATTTGACTGAAATGGATAATGACATTGGAGATGCAAAAACCGATGTGATAAATGAGAATACGCATGACAGAGTATCAGAGCTGCTGGAGCGTGTCGGACTCTCAAAGCGCATGAACCATATGCCGGAACAACTATCGGGAGGTGAGCAGCAGAGAGTTGCGATAGCGCGCGCTGTGGTTCATCGCCCGAAGGTGGTCTTTGCGGATGAGCCGACAGGAGCACTCGATACCGCTTCTGGATTTGAAGTCATGCGATTGTTCCGTGAGTTGATAGACGATGAGGACATCACAATAGTTATGACCACGCATGATCCGAACCTGATGGAGCTGGGAGATGAAGTGTTTGAGCTTAGTGACGGCATAGTAATTTAAATTAAAAGGGGGAAAACCAGATGATAAATTGCGATGGACTGGTAAAAATATATGAGACAGACGATAAAAAGGTGATGGCACTGGAGGGGCTTGACCTGACGGTGGAAACAGGGGAGATGCTTGCGGTAATAGGAAAATCCGGCAGCGGAAAATCCACCCTTTTAAATATGATAGGAGGACTGGAAACACCAACGGCTGGAGTACTCACTATTGACGGAAAAGATATTTCCACATATTCAGAAGCTGAAATGGTGAGATACCGCAGGGACAAGGTGGGCTTTGTATGGCAGAAAAGTGCCAAAAATCTGTTCCCATACCTGACTGTGCTGCAGAATGTCGAGGCAGTGATGATGTTTGAAAATACCGGAAATACCGATAATTTAAAACACGGAGAAATTATAAAAAAACGCAAGGATAATAATAAAAGCTATGCCCTTAAACTGTTAAATGCAGTGGGATTACAGGAGCATAAGGATAAGCTTCCGGCTCAGCTATCGGGAGGAGAGCAGCAGCGCGCAGCGATAGCGGTGGCACTGGCAAATAAGCCGGACATACTGCTTGCGGATGAGCCGACCGGAGCCGTGGATACAAGGACTGCTGATACAATCTATGAGCTGTTTCATAAGCTGAACAAAGAGCTTGGTATAACCATCATCATAGTGACACACGATATGGCACTTGCAGGTCGTGTAGACCGCACAGTGCTTATATCTGACGGAAAGGTAAGTACGGAGAAATTGAAGAAACACCCTGCAATGGAATATACGGTATTGGACAAGGCGCACAGGATAAAACTCACTGATGAGATGCTTGAGGCAGCGGGGATAGAGTCTAATAAGGTCAGGGTTGATGTGCAGGATGGAAAGCTTGTGATATCGCGTATTTAAGACATATTAAACGTTTAGTGTTATAGAGCCTTTTTATCTCACGGTTTGGTATTGGCTCTTGCCATATCATATTAAAATTTATGGCATCTATGGTTATAATTATTTTGTTTGAAAAATACTGTGAGTTTGTCTATAATTGGGTTATAGATAATTTCAAGAGGTATAATAC
>ERZ1026860.905-NODE-905-length-16779-cov-19.661863_pt1 | contig 16779 bp, 12 predicted proteins | sample MGYA00380160_ERZ1026860 | MGnify/ENA primary metagenome ERZ1026860 (study PRJEB33269, sample SAMEA4719796) | human gut metagenome | biome: human-associated habitat; feature: organic feature; material: feces | place: Cameroon | collected 2013-10 ... | reverse complement strand
GCTCTTGGCTCTCCCTTTGGGAGAGCTGTCACCGCAGGTGACTGAGAGGGCGCACATCGTCAGCTCTGTTGCTAAAGTATTAGGTGCAATGAGAAAGCTTTCCGTCACCTCAAAAAGCTCCCCCCCTTCGGGGGAGCTGGCACGCCGTCAGGCGTGACTGAGAGGGTTGGCGTCCCCTTGGGGGAGCTGGCGAACGTAGTGAGCCTGAGGGGGTACAATAAGGATTTCAGCTCGTCCCGGTTGCAATTCCGCTGCAAAAGTTCTACAATAGAGGCACATTATAGAATATGGAGGGAAAACCTATGGCTTGCACTACCATTCTGGTCGGCAAGGCAGCATCGTACGATGGCTCTACCATGATCGCCCGCAACGATGACTCCGGCTCCGGCCATTTCACTGCTAAAAAATTCACCGTGATCCACCCGGAGGATCTGCCCAAGACCTACCGCAGCGTCCTTTCCCATGTGGAGATCCCCCTGCCGGAGGGCGCATTGCGGTTTACCGCTATGCCCAACGCTGTGGAGGGCAAGGGCATCTGGGCAGCTTCTGGCGTCAACGCCGCCAATGTGGGCATGACCGCCACCGAGACAATCACCTCCAACCCCCGCGTGCTGGGGGCAGACCCGCTGGTGGAGTATCAGCCCGCCAAGGGCGAAAAGCCCGAGGTGCCCGGCGGCATCGGCGAGGAGGACATCGTCTATCTGGTGCTGCCCTATATCCACTCTGCCCGCGAGGGCGTGCTGCGTCTGGGCAGCCTGCTGGAGCAGTACGGTACTTACGAGATGAACGGCATCGCCTTTCAGGACGTAAACGAGATCTGGTGGCTGGAGACCATCGGTGGTCACCACTGGATCGCCCGCCGCGTGCCGGACGATGTGTATGTGGTCATGCCCAACCAGCTGGGCATCGACAGCTTTGATCTGGAAGATGCCTTCGGCGCACAGGAAAACTACCTCTGCTCTGCCGATCTGCGGGAGTTCATTGCCAAAAACCACCTCGACCTCTCGCTGGACGGCGCGCTGAACCCCCGGGACGCCTTTGGCAGCCACGATGACGCCGACCACGTTTACAACACCCCCCGCGCATGGTATATGCTGCGCTACCTCAACCCCCGCACATGGGTGTGGGAGGGTGCCGACGCCGACTACACTCCCATGTCCGATGACCTGCCGTGGTGCATGGTGCCGGAGCGCAAGGTGACCCCGGAGGACATCAAGTATATGCTGTCCAGCCACTATCAGGGCACCCCTTACGACCCCTACCTGAGCTACGGCGACAAGTCCGCAAAGGGCGCGTACCGTTCCATCGGCATCAACCGCAACGACTTTATGGCGCTGTTGCAGATGCGCCCCGACCAGCCGGAGGAATCCCGCACTGTGGAATGGGTGGCCTATGCCTCCAACGCCTTCAACACCATGGTGCCCTTCTACGCCAACGTGGAGCGCACCCCGGAGTATCTGGCAAACACCACCGGCACCGTGTCCACCGATAACTTCTACTGGACCAGCCGCCTGATTGCCGCCATGGCAGATGCTTCCTATAATAAGTCCCTGTTCCATCTCGAGCGCTACGAGGAAGCCGTGCTCTCCGCTGCCCGCGCACTGGTGAACCGGTACGACGCAAAGCTTGCTGCTGAGCCGGATGCTGCCCGCCGCGCCGCCCTGCGGGAGGAAGCCAACACCGCCATTGCTGCCATGCTGCAGGAGAAGGCTGCCGACACGCTGGACAAAGTCCTGTTTGAGCTGAGCAGCCAGATGAAGAACGCCTACTCCCGCTCAGATGCCTGATTGAAACCAGTCGGGCGCCAAAATCGGTCACGACCGGTCACATAAATGCAGAAAAGACCACCGCATCCACAAGTGCGGCGGTCTTTTTTGGTAGGAAAACACTCTTGTATCCCACATATTAGCAACTGTACACAAAAATCGGAGCGATTTTTTGTGAACGAAAATGGCTGAACATGATTGATTTTGACGGAAATTTTGCTATAATAAAGCTACAGACAACCAAAACACGCCAAGACCGTGCAAAACCGGTCAGGCGTGGGAAGGAAAGAAGGGGAAAGACACCATGCTGGCAGAGGAACGTTTTGCACTGATCTTAGAGCAGCTGAACGAAAAGCGCACCGTGACGGTGCAACAGCTGTGCGAGGCTCTGCACACCAGCGAATCCACCATCCGGCGTGACCTGACCGAGCTGGACCGGCAGGGCAGGCTGACCAAGGTGCACGGAGGGGCTACCCTGCCGGACAGCCGCTTTCTGGCAGACGAACCCACCATGGAAGCCAAGGAGACGCTGGCTGTGGCAGAAAAGCGCAGCATTGCGGCCGCCGCCGCAGCGCTCATCACCGCCGAGGATTTTGTGTTTATTGATGCAGGCACCACCACGCTGGAGCTGGTGCGGGCGTTGACGGGGACGGCACTCAAAGCCACCTATGTGACCAACGGCGTGGCGCACGCCCGGCTGCTGGCGCAAAAGGGCTGCCGGGTGTATCTGCCCGGCGGACTGCTGCGCCCCCAGACCGAAGCCATCGTGGGCGCTCCGGCGGTCAGCAGCATCCAGCAATATAACTTCACCAAAGCATTTATGGGTGCCAACGGCGTGGCGCTGGAAGCGGGCTTTACCACCCCGGACCCCGAGGAAGCAGCGGTAAAAGCCGCAGCCGTCCACCGCGCAAGGGAAAGCTGGTTCCTTGTGGATGATGCCAAGTTTGCAAAGATCTACCCGGCGGTCATCACGGATCTGCACGGCGGTGCCATCCTGACCAACCGCTGCCCGAATCCCAAGTATAAGCAGCATACCTTTGTAAAGGAGGCAGAAGTATGATCTATACCGTTACCTTTAACCCGGCCATCGACTACGTTGTGCGCTTGGACGCACCGCTGGAGGTGGGCGCAGTGAACCGCGCCAAAGGCGAGGACTGCGTGCTGGGCGGCAAGGGCATCAACGTGTCCGGCGTGCTGGCGCAGCTGGGCTGTGAGAGCGTGGCGCTGGGCTTTGTGGCCGGTGAGACCGGCGCATGGCTGGAGCGCGGTCTGGCCGCACAGGGGCTCAAGACCGACTTTGTGCATCTGGAAAACGGCATGACCCGCATCAATGTCAAGATCAAGGCGGGGCAGGAGACCGAGCTGAACGGCGCTGGCCCTGCCATCCCGGAAAGCGCGTTGCAACAGCTGGAAGCCCAACTGGACAAGCTGACCGAGGGCGATATCCTCATTCTGGCAGGCAGCATCCCGGCAAGTCTGCCGCAGAGCGTCTACGAGCGGCTGCTGGCGCGGCTGCAGGGCAGGGGCGTGCGTGCAGTGGTGGACGCCACCCGCGACCTGCTGGTGAACGTGCTGCCCTACCACCCCTTTCTTATCAAGCCTAACAACCATGAGTTGGGCGAGATCGTGGGCAAGGTGCTGACCACTGACGCCGAGATCGTGGCCGCTGCCCGTACTTTGCAGGAAAAGGGTGCCCGCAACGTGCTGGTGAGCATGGCAGGGGACGGTGCGCTGCTGCTGGACGAGCAGGGACAGGTGCACCGTATCGGCTGCCCCAAGGGCAAGGTGGTCAACAGCGTGGGCGCAGGCGACAGCATGGTGGCCGGTTTTGTGGCCGGGTATCTGCAAAGCCGCAGCTACGCGCAGGCGCTGCGTCTGGGCACCGCCTGCGGCAGCGCCACGGCCTTCAGCCTTGGGCTTGCCACAAAGGAAAAGATCGAAGAGCTGCTGGCGCAGCTTTGATGGGATAAAAGGAACAAAGGAGGAACGTTTATGCGTATCACCGAGTTATTTACCGCACAGTCCATTGCGCTGGACGAGGCGCTGCAGACGCAGGAGGAGATCCTGAGCCGTCTGGTGGAATTGCAGGCTACCCACGGCAACATCACCGATAAGGAGGCCTACAAAAAGGCACTCTACGCCCGCGAGGCCGAGGGCTCTACCTATGTGGACAACGGCATCACCGTGCCCCACGCCAAGACCAATGTGGTCACCCGTCCCAGTCTGGCCGCCCTGCGGCTGAGCACTCCGGTGCAGTACAACGCCGAGGATGACGGTACCACCGACCTGCTGTTTGCCATTGCCGCCCCGGAAAACGGCAGTCTGCATGTGGACATGCTGGCCCGCATGATGCAGATGTTGATGAACGAGGACTTTGTGGAAAAGCTTAAAGCCGCCAAGACCCCCAAGGAGTTCTTGGAGTGCATCGACGCGCAGGAGGAAGCACAGTTCGGCGCAGAGAGCTTTACCCAGCAGGCCATTCCGCAGGACGGCTACCGCATTCTGGCCGTGACCGCCTGCGTCAACGGCATCGCCCACACCTACATGGCCGCAGAAGCACTGACCAAGGCCGGTGACAAGCTGGGTCTGCCCACCAAGGTGGAGACCAACGGCTCGGACGGCACAAAGAACATCCTGACCCGCGCCGAGATCGCCGCCTGTGACGGCATCATCGTGGCAGCGGAGAAAAAGGTGGACACCGCCCGCTTCGACGGCAAGCCGGTGCTGTTCACCCGCGTAGATGACGGCATCCACAAGCCGGAGGAACTCATCAAGAAAATCGCCCACGGCGAGGTGCCCGTGTTCCACGCCGAGGGCGGCGCAGCAGCCGAGGAGGACGGTTCCGGTAAGGACAGCTTTGGTCGCAGCCTGTACAAGAACCTGATGAACGGCGTTTCCCACATGCTGCCCTTCGTGGTGGGCGGCGGCATCATGATCGCGCTGGCCTTCCTGCTGGATGATTACAGCATCAACCCTGCAAACTTTGGCATGAACACCCCCGTTGCCGCCTTCTTCAAGACGGTGGGCGGCGCAGCCTTCGGTTATATGCTGCCCATTCTGGCAGGCTTTATCGCTATGTCCATTGCCGACCGTCCGGGCTTGGCCGTAGGTTTTGCCGGCGGCGTGCTGGCCATGAACGGCACCAACTTCACCGACCTTGCCGCAGGCAGCACCACCGGCATCTCCGGCGGCTTCCTTGCAGCGCTGCTGGCTGGTTTTGCAGCGGGCTACATCGTGCAGTTCCTTAAAAAGATCACCGAAAAGCTGCCCGCCAGCCTGAACGGTATCCGGCCGATGCTCATCTACCCGCTGGGCGGTATTCTCATCGTAGGTGCGATGATGTGCGCCGTGAACCCTGTGATGGGCATGATCAACACCGCCATGACCGACTGGCTGAACGCACTGGGCGGCAGCTCCAAGGTGCTGCTGGGTGCCATTGTGGCCGGTATGATGAGTGTGGATATGGGCGGCCCGGTCAACAAGGCAGCCTACGTCTTTGGCACCGCAGCCCTTGCCTCCGGCAACTACGAGGTGATGGCCGCCGTCATGGTGGGCGGCATGGTTCCTCCCATCGCCATTGCCCTGTCCACCACCTTCTGCCCCCGCAAGTGGACCCCGGACGAGCGCCGCAACGGCATCGTGAACTACGTCATGGGTCTGTGCTTCGTGTCTGAGGGCGCTATCCCCTACGCAGCAGCCGACCCGCTGCGTGTTCTGCCCAGCTGCGTTGTCGGCTCTGCGGTCGCCGGTGCACTCTCCATGACCTTCGGCTGCGCACTGCGCGCACCCCACGGCGGCATCTTCGTGTTCCCGGTGGTGGACCACGCTGTGCTGTACTGCGTGGCGCTGGCTGTGGGCAGTGTGCTGGGTGCAGTGATCCTGAGCCTTGTCAAAAAGACCCAGCCTGCCGAGGCAAAGTAACAAGCCATTCTCTTTCTCCATTACGGATAAGTTCTCCATAAAAGCAAAGGGGGCTGCCGCACAACGCGGCGGCCCCTTTTGCATTTTCCGACCGTCTGCTGCAAAAAGATGTTTTTTGCACCGGACAGTTCCCCGGCGGTGGAAAATGTGCTATCATAGAAATGATAAGAATGTGTAAGACCCTGCTTTTGCGGGGAGAAAGGAAACAATCAGTTCCATGCGCAGACAAAGCTTCTGGAACCACCGGTTCACCCGCACCCGGATCAAAAGCGAGAAGGTCCAGCTGCCGGAGATGCTCTTCGGCTATATTCTGGGCCCTATGGGTGCTTCCATCTCAGGCAGTATTTTCGGCAGCATCCTGCAAAGCTACTTTACCGATGTGCTCCGGCTGGATCTGCGGTTCCTCAGCCGGTTGCAGCTGGTGTCCACCGTGCTCATCGTGGCGGCAAACCTTCTGGTAGGGCAGCTGATCGAGCGCACCCGCGCCACGGCGGGCAAGGCAAGGCCGTGGCTGCTGCTTTCGGTGTTTACCTTTTCCTCTGCCAGCGTGCTCATGTTCATCGTGCCCTTTCAGGGCATCGCGCGCATGGTGTGGATCGCCGTGGCGTACAACCTGTACTACTCGTTTGCGTCCCCCATTTACAGCACAGCCAGCAGCATCATGCTCTCGGTATCCACCCGGGACAGCCGTCAGCGCGGGCTGCTGGCCTCCATCAACAGTATGGTGGGTCTGGGCGTGATGGGCACCTGCAGCATGGTGTTCCCCATGCTGGTGTCCTTTTTCCTCCGGGAAAATATCCACCGCTGGTTTTTCACCATGCTGGGGGTGGCGGTATTCACCGGGCTTACCATCTACTTGCAGTTCGCCTTTACCCGGGAGCGCGTTACCGAGGAGCGCCGCATTCTGGAAGGCCTGTACGGGCCGGAGGATGAATTTGAAGCCGCCCGGCAGGCAGAAGCACCCCCGCCGGAGCCTGCACCGGTGCAGCAGGTCTCGCTGCGCCGCCAGCTGCGGGCGGTGGCTGCCGATCCCATGTGGTGGCTTATCCTGGGCGTATGCGTGCTGTTCCAGTGGAGCGGGTCTTTAAAAAACAGCACCATGACCTACTATTGTAAATGGGTGGTGGACAACACCTTTTTGGGCAGCGCCGGTGCGTGGGGCGCGTCCCAATCGCTGCTGACCATGATGGGTGCGCTGCCCATGGCGCTGGCCTCGGTGCTGCTGGTGCCGCTGACCGACCGGTTTGGCAAGCGCAAGGTGTGCGGCTGGTTTCTGCTGCTGGGCGCTACGGGCGGCGTCCTTGCGGGGCTGGGGCAGGGCAGATTGATCCCTGTTGCCATCGGCGTTGCGCTCAAGTGCTTCGGCTCTGCACCTACCTGCTGTCTGCTGCTTGCCATGGTGACCGATGTGGTGGACCATGTGGAGGGGCGCAGCGGCATCCGCACCGATGGACTTACCATGTCGGTGTACAGCTCCCTGTCCGTGGCGGGCGGCTCGGTGATGAGCGCACTGTTCAACGGGGTGCTGGCGCGCACCGGCTATGACCAGTGCGCCAGCACGGCGCTGGGCACTGCCGCCCAGAATGCCGCCGTGCGCCATGTGATCGCAGGCGGGTATATCTGGGTGGAAACGCTCAGCTATGTGGCGGCGGGGCTTTTGCTGCTGGCCTTCTGGAAGGTGGAAAAAGACCTTGCCGCCCGGCAAAAAACCTGACCCCAAACGGCATCTGCAACAAAAAACAGAACTCTGCACCGCCCAAAACGGCCTATCCTGCCGGAATTGTGTTCTGCGCTTTGTTTTGCATTGCGCCCCACCCCGGGCTGTGGTATACTTATGTTTGTGATTTTTTAGCCCGGATATGGTGTGCCGGGCCACCAGAGAGGAAACGAACGATGAAAATAGGATTTGACAACGACAAATATCTTGCGATGCAGTCTGAGCATATCCGCGAGCGCATCAAGAAGTTTGACAATAAGCTGTATCTGGAATTCGGCGGCAAGCTGTTCGACGATTACCACGCTTCCCGCGTGCTGCCCGGCTTTCAGCCGGACTCCAAGCTGCAGATGCTTTTGCAGCTCAAGGAGCAAGCCGAGATCGTCATCGTCATCAGCGCCGAGGACATCATCAGCAGCAAGGTGCGCGGTGACTACGGCATCACCTACGATCTGGATGTGCTGCGCCTCATCGATGCTTTTCAGGAGGTGGGGCTGTATGTGGGCAGCGTGTGCGTGACCAAGTACACCGCCGCCGCCGAGGTGGAAGCCTTTGAAAAGAGGCTGAACAGTCTGGGCATCCGCACCTTCCGCCACTACAAGATCCCCGGCTACCCCAACGACGTGGCCCGCATCGTCAGTGACGAGGGCTACGGCCGCAACGAGTACATTGAGACCGAGCGCCCGCTGGTGGTCATCACCGCGCCCGGCCCCGGCAGCGGAAAAATGGCGGTCTGCCTGTCCCAGCTGTACCATGAATATAAGCGCGGCGTCAAGGCCGGTTACGCCAAGTTTGAGACTTTCCCCATCTGGAACATTCCCCTGAAGCACCCGGTCAATCTGGCCTACGAGGCTGCCACCGCCGATCTGAACGATGTGAACATGATCGACCCCTTCCATCTGGAAGCCTACGGCGTGACCACCGTGAACTACAACCGCGACATCGAGATCTTCCCGGTGGTGAACGCGATGTTCGAGCTGATCGCAGGCCAGAGCCCCTATAAGTCTCCCACGGACATGGGCGTGAACATGGCCGGCAACTGCATCGTGGACGATGCAGTCTGCTGCGAAGCCTCCCGCAAGGAGATCGTCCGCCGGTACTACAAGTGCCTGTGCGAGCAGAAGATCACCGGCACCGCCAAGGAGAGCGAGCGCTACAAGCTGGAGCTGCTGATGAATCAGGCCGGGCTGACCATGGGCGCACGGGAAGTGGAAAAGCAGGCACACGCCCGCAGCGAAGCTACCGGCGGCGCACCGGCTGCTGCCATTGAGCTGAGCGACGGCACCGTTATCACCGGCAAGACCGGCCCGCTGCTGGGTGCTACCGCAAGCGCCCTGATCAACGCGCTCAAGTATCTGGCGGGCATCCCGCAGGAGACGGATCTGGTCAGCGCTGCCGCCATTGAGCCCATCCAGACCCTCAAGACCAACTATCTGGGCGGCAAGAATCCCCGCCTGCACACTGACGAGATCCTGATCGCTCTGTCCAGCTCTGCTGCTTCCAGCGAGCTTGCCGCAGCAGCCATGCACCAGCTGCCCAACCTCAAGGGCTGCGATGTGCACTCCACCGTGCTGCTTTCCAGCGTGGACAGCAGCACCCTGAACCGTCTGGGCATGTATCTGACCTGCGACCCCGTCTACGAGGAAGAGGACCGCAAGTACCATAAGCTGTAAAGATACAGCCGGACTATCTTGAATGGCCGCCGCGTGCGCTCTGGCCATTGTTTAAGGAAATAAGATTTGTATGATTTGTGGCTCAGAAACGCCTGCGGGCGTTTCTGAGCCACTTTTTCACAGTTGGGAGTTGTGACCTTTTTCGTCCTGCGTTCCCAAAGGCCGCTGCGCAAGCAGCATTTTGTGCTGTTGCTTGCCAGTTGTCCACAGTTGTGGTACACTTGTTCTGCTTAATTTTTATAGCGAATAGGAAAAGAGGAACAACAATATGGAACAACAACACAAGCGCAGCGCGTTCTCCGGTAAGATCGGGTTCGTGCTGTCGGCCGCAGGCGCTTCGGTGGGTCTGGGCAACATCTGGCGCTTTCCGTATCTGGCAGCCAAATACGGCGGCGGCATTTTCCTGCTGGTATACATTCTGCTGGCAGTCACCTTTGGCTATACCATGATCGTGGCCGAGACCGCACTGGGCCGCATGACCCACAAAAGCCCGGTCAGCGCCTACGCCCACTTCGGCAAGGGCAGGGGCATCCGGTTTGGCGGCTGGATCAACGCCATTATCCCCATCCTGATCGTGCCGTATTATTCGGTCATCGGCGGCTGGGTCATCCACTATCTGGCCGAGTACCTGTGCGGCCGCGGCGGAAATCTGGCGGCGGACGGCTACTTCTCCGCCTTTATCACCAACGGCTTGCAGGCCGAGCTGGCGTTTTTGCTGTTCAGTCTGTTCACGCTGGGCATCATCTTTGCCGGTGTGCGCAACGGCGTGGAGCGCGTCTCCAAGGTGATGATGCCGGTGCTGGTGGTGCTTTCGCTGGTCATTGCGGGCTACTCGGTCACCCGTCCCGGTGCGCTGGCGGGTGTAAAGTATTTTCTGGTGCCTAACCCCAAAAACTTTTCTTGGATGACCGTGGTCACCGCCATGGGGCAGATGTTCTACTCGCTGTCCATTGCCATGGGCATTCTGGTTACCTTCGGCTCTTATATGAAGAAAGACGTCTCCATCGAGGAGTCCACCGAGAACGTGGAGGTGTTCGATACCGCCATTGCCATCATGGCGGGTCTGATGATCATCCCGGCGGTGTTCGCCTTCTCCGGCGGCGACCCGGACACCTTACAGGCCGGCCCTGCGCTGATGTTCATCACCATTCCCAAGGTGTTTGCCAGCATGGGTCTGGGCACCGTGGTGGGCGTGCTGTTCTTTGTGCTGGTGCTGTTTGCAGCCATTACCAGCTCCATCGCCCTGACCGAGAGCGCCGTTTCCACCTTTGAGGATGAACTGGGCTGGGACCGTACTCGTTCCACCGTGCTCATCGGCGCCATCATGGTGGTGCTGGGCAGCCTTTCGGCACTGGGCTACGGCCCGCTGGCCGGGGTGACCGTGTTCGGGATGCAGTTCTTGGACTTCTTCGACTTCCTGACCAACTCGGTCATGATGCCCATTGCAGCCATTGCCACCTGCCTGCTGGTGTCCCGCGTCATCGGCGTGGAGCAGATCGCGCAGGAGGTGGAGCAGGACGGTCAGCGGTTCCGCCGCAAGCCGGTGTTCAATTTTATGATTCGCTGGCTGTGCCCCATTTTTGCAGCCATCATTCTGGCAAGCTCGGTGGCAAACGCCTTGGGCTGGATCGCCATGTAAACGGTACGATTCCGTGGATACGGCTCACAACGCTCCACTTTTGCAGCTTGACCCAGAGCAAAAGCCTTCACCCCTTGGGGACAGATTTCCCCCGTCCGGGGGAAGCCTTCAGTCGGAAAATTGATTCCCATGTTTATGGCAAGAGGACTCTTGAATTTTTGCCACAGAACCGGTATGTTGATACTGTCCGTCTGACACACAGCATTGCTTTTATAATATAAGGAAACTTTATGGAAAAACGCAGCACGCCCTCTTTGCAGATCACTGACCGCTTTGGTGCACAGGCGGCTTTTGCCAGCCTGCGCCTGCCGGATGGCACCGAAGTCAGCGTACCGGCAGAGCACGCCGCCGCCATTTATGTCAACGAGCAGCCCGCCTTTCGGGTGGTATGCACCCCGGCGTTGCTGCCGCAGCTGGCCTTGGGGCGGCTGCTCACCGAAGGGTGGATCGCATCTGCGGACGAGGTGGAGCAGATCGCCGTCTGTGCCGAGGGCGCAAAGGTGCAGGTATATCTGCGCCACCCGCTGGCTGCCCGCCGCGCCGCCGCGCAGGAGGTGGCCAGCTGCTGTACCGATAATATCGCGCTGGGCAGTCCGGTGGAGTTACAGCCTTTGCGCCCTGTGCCGGGGCTTGCCTTGCAGCCGGAATGGGTGGAGCGCCTGACCGCCGCCATGCACGCCGGGCTGCCGCTGTACCGCGCCACCCGAGCGGTGCACAGCTGCTTTGTGCTGCACAGGGGCGAGATCGTTTTTGCCTGCGAGGATCTGGGGCGGCACAACGCGCTGGATAAGGCGGTGGGCTGCGCGGTGCTGGCGGGGCTTCCGCTGGCAGAATGTGTGCTGTACACCAGCGGCCGGGTACCGCTGGATATGGTGCGCAAGGTCATCCGCGCCGGGGTACCGGTGCTGGTAAGCAAGAGCATGCCCACCGTGCAATCCGCAGAGCTTGCGGCAGAATACGGCTTGCAGCTGGTGTGCGGGCGCAAAATCCCTAAAGTTTAAGCAAATATTACAAAAAGAATAGTTACAAAACGGAAAAGCCTGTCCGTTTCTGTTGACATACTTTGCGTGCGCATGTTAATATATTATCGAAGAGACCGCTCCGCTGTTGCAGCAGCCAGAGCGGCCTCAATTGTTGTCCGGGGTTACCCGGCAAAATAAAAAACAGGCAGGTGATAACATGAAGCAGGCAACCAACCCGTTTGCGCCCGTACCGCTGTGGCGCAAGCGGCTGCCGGGCTATGCAGCCATGGGCGTTGCGACCATCGCCTTGGCGGTCGGTCTGACCACCTTGCAAAGCGCACGCACCACGGTTGCCGGTACCCTGCTGCCGGTGTCGGAGGCGGATGCAGCCGCCTATGGCATCAGCGCAGTGTACCAGCTCGACGATGGCAGCTACCGCGTGGAAGGCTCTCAGAAGGGCTTCCAGAGCGATGTGCAGGCTGCCGTGACCATTGACGCCGAGGGCAATGTTTCCGCAGTAGAGATCCTCTCGCAGGACGAAACGGAAAGCCTTGGCGGCCAGTGCGTCAACCCGGAGTTCACGTCCCAGTATCAGGGCGCAGCGCCCTTCACGCTGGCGGGCAAAAGCTACACCGTAACGGACCCCGTTACCGGTGCCGCCTATGCCGCTGCCGGTGCAGTGGAGGAGCAGCCCGCTGCTGCCGGGGATTTTGACCCCGCACAGTGGCGCACCTTCGATACCTCTCCCGAGGCCGAGGCTACCCGCAAGATGTATGCTGCGGGGCTTACCCTCTCGGCGCTGAATGGAGAGCCTTTGGACGATGAGCTGGCCCCGCCGCTGGATTCCAGCGCAGAGGCCGTGGCACGGCGCAAGCTGTACGCAGCCATGCTCAGCAAGAGCGCACTGGACGGCGAGCCGATGGCGATCCCCTTTGCGGACCTCTCGGCAGAAGAGCAGTCCAAGGTGCGTCTGGAGCAGGCCAGCCTGACCACCACCGGCAATGCGTCCGGCGCCGTCAGCGCAGACCTGACCGAGGTGGACGCCCTTTCCGGCGCGACCATCACCTCTTCGGCTGTGACGACCATCGTCAACAACTCGTATTTCTATGTGACCGAGGTGCTCTGCGCAGAGTGACCTCAACGGAGGAATGGAACCTATGGCAAAAACTGATTTCCTGACGGCTGACATGACCCGCCGTCAATTCATGAAGATCTCGGGCAAGAGCCTTGCAGGGCTCACCCTGTCCGCTTCCATGCTGTCCCTGTTCGGCTGCTCTCAGCAGCAGGTGGATTCCGGCGCAGTGGCCACTTGGGCACTGCCCCAGGGCCTGCTGGTGGTCAACGCAGACCTGTGCACCGGCTGCCAGCGCTGCGAGATCAACTGCACCCTGACCAACGACGGCGTGTGCTCCTCTTACATCAGCCGCGTCAAGATCCAGCGCCGCCTGAATCTGGACGGCGCAGGCAACGGCCTGCTGTCCGGTACGGATAACTGCTGGGTCTACTTCCCGGACACCTGCCGCCAGTGCGAGGACCCCGCCTGCGGCAACGCCTGCCCGCAGAAGGCCATCACCACCGACAGCCGCGGCATCCGCGTAGTGGATACCGACAAGTGCATCGGCTGCGGTGCCTGCCATGAGGCCTGCCCGTGGCACATGCCCACCGTCAACCCCGAGACCGGCAAGTCCTCCAAGTGCATCGCCTGCGGTGCCTGCGTGGCAGGCTGCCCGTCCGGCGCTCTGTCCATCGTGGATTGGGATGCCGTTACCAGCGCAGCACAGGCTGCATACTTGGATCTGTAAGGAGGAACTACAATGGCTGAAAGTTATGGCTGGGCAGGCAAGATCCTGCGCGTCAACCTGACCACCGGCGAGATCACCACGCAGGATGACGAAAAGTACCATAAGTATATCGGCGGTATGGGCATGGCCTACCGCATTATGTATGAGGAAGCTCCCATGGAGCTGGACCCCTATGATGAGAAGGCTCTGGTCATCTTCGGTGTCGGCCCCCTGACCGGCGCAGGCGTGCCCTGCTCCGGCCGTATGAACGTGACCTTCCGCTCCACCTGGTCCAAGGGTCACTCCATCGTTGACGCACACATGGGCGGCCACATCGGCTCCATGCTGAAGTATGCCGGTTACGACGGCATCGTGGTCAGCGGCATCTCCGAGAAGCCCGTCTACCTGCGCATCGAGGACGGCGAGGTCTCTTTGGAGGATGCAACCGAGATCTGGGGCAAGGGCACCTTTGCTGCCAACAAGTGGATGGTAGAGCAGAACGGCCGCGAGTTCGAGACCGCTTCCATCGGCCCCGCCGGTGAGAATCTGGTGGACTACTCCACCCTGAACACCAGCTTCGGCAACTCCGGCGGCGCCGGTCTGGGCGCTGCCATGGGCAACAAGAAGCTGAAGGGTCTGGCCATCCGCGGCACCGGCAGCGTCAAGGTCGCTGATCCCAAGAAGGTGCTGGAGCTGTCCAACTACATGATCGGCAACCTGATCGGCGGCAACAACAACCACAACGTGCCCGCACAGCCCCAGAGCTGGGCAGAGTACAGCGCCACCTCCGGTAAGAACCGCTGGTCCGGCGCTCCCGGCCGTATGTGGAAAAAGGCTCCCGGCGGCCCCGTGGATACCGGCGAGCAGCCCTACTACGATATCAACAAGGTGGCTCTGCGCTGCTTCAAGGGCTACTTCGACTTCGGCGCTCCCGCTGCCGAGTACACCGTGAAGAACGGCGGCTGCTCTTCCTGTCCCATCCGCTGCTACACCGAGTATGATGTGGACCCGCTGGCAGATTACGATCTGCCCACCCACAACTCCAACACCTGTATGCCCGTGCTGTACGGCACCCGCGTCTACCCGGACGGCGTGCACGACTTCAAGTACGAGGGCGACGGCACCATGGTCATCAATCTGGCATGGTCTCATGCTGTGGACGATATGGGTCTGTGGGACAACTACGGCAACCTGAACCGCGACCTGCTGTGGATCCTGCGTATGCCGCGCGAGGAAGCCACCAAGTACATCAGCGAGGCCGAGTACGACTCTCTGCCTTGGGAGTGGGAGAAGGCCGGCGATCCCCGCTGGGAGGTCGAGCTGATCCGCCGCATGGCTTACGGCGAGGGCGATCTGTCCGTCATCGCCAAGGGCACGCTGGCCATGATGGAAAAGTTCGGCCTGCCCAAGAGCTGGCTGGACCGCACCGATGGCGCTACCAACTCCAACCTGATCTACAACGGCTTCCCCAACCACCACGGCCCTGCTGAGGCATGGCAGGTGGGTATGCTGTACAACCTCGTCTATAACCGCGACTGCATGATCCACGAGATCGTCTGCGAGACCGGTTCCGGTGCTCCCTATGAGGTGACCAAGAAGGTCATGGAGGACTTCTTCGGCGAGGGCTGCTACGATAAGGCCAAGGCCTACACTCCCATCAACGAGAACAAGGCAAAGCTGGCTGCCTACTGCGTTAACGATAAGAACTTCCACGACTCCGCTACCCTGTGCAACTGGATGTGGCCCATGACCCAGTCTCCCTCCAAGGAGCGCAACTACCACGGCGATCTGGACCTGCAGGCAGACTTTATGACTGCTGTTACCGGCGAGACCTATACCCAGGCCGGTCTGCAGGAGGACGGCGCACGCATCACCCAGATGTTGCGCGTGATGACCGCCATCAGCTTCCAGCAGAACTGCGGCAGCGCAAACCTGCGTCAGGAGCACGATGCCATCTGTGATTGGGTGTTTGATAAGGACCCCGACTTCAAGGCATTTGAGGAAGGCACCACCAAGCTGGACCGCGCCGACATGGAGAAGGCAAAGGATCTGTTCTACGACATCTTCGGCTGGGACCGCACCACCGGTGTGCCCACCCGCGAGACGCTGGAGAAGTATGATCTGGCTGACATGGCCGATGATCTGGAAAAGCGCGGCATCTACGCCCAGAACACCGCAGCAGCTGAATAAATTCCATAGAAAGAGGAAAAATCGTCATGTTGTTTGGCAGACGTAAACCCGGCTACACCACCACGGTGGATGGCAGCGTAGACCCGGAACAGGCCGTTCTGGAACTGCAAAAGGCAGAGCTGGCCGCCAAGAAAAAGCCCAAGGCAGAGGTGTTCGACATCGACGCTGCAAGCGAGACTGCCCGCCGCCTGAAGGAGACCGGCAGCACCTTTGACGGCAGCGCCGCCAAGACCGGCGAGGACGTGATCGCCGCAGTGGAGAGGGAGACCGCCGAGCTTGCCGCAAAGCAGGCCGCCGAAGCCGCACCCGAAGCCGCCGAGGCTGCGCAGTCCGATGCTGCAAAGCCGGAGCTGCTGGATTTTCTGGCCGGTGAGCCGGAGGCGGAAAACGATCCCTTTGCGGATCAGCCCACCAAGACCGCCCCGGAGCTGCCGGAGCTGACCCCGGCACAGGAGTTGGCCGGTTACATCCGCGCCCGCTCTGCGGCTGCGCTGCTTACCCCCCACGCTTTGCTGCTGGAGGAAGTGGAAAACGCCGACGAGCTGCTGGCGCAGATGCCCGCAGACCCCCAGTGCACCGATATCGTCACCCGCGCGGGTGCAAAGGACAACTACTACTATTCCAACGCCAATATGAGCGATAACTACGCTATGATCGCGCAGCTCATCGAGGACAAGGATCTGTGCGTGATGTTCGCCGAGATGGTGCGGTTCAACGCCCGCATCTACCCCAGCGCCACCCCGCTCAGGTACTTCCAGCGCTCCCCCTACGGCCTTGCGCCGGAGGTCATCGAGCAGACTTGGAAGGCCATGCAGGAGAATCCCGCCTATGCCGATATCGAGGAGCTGACCAACAATCAGAATGAGCGGTTCCTCTTTTCCACCAAGCACCTCACCCGCCGCTACGCTAAGGCCATCAGCGACGTGGACGAGTTCTGCGATTAAACCAACCTACAATTGAATCAGGGTATAAGAGCTTCTTTGAGCAAAGGTGTCTAAACTCTTACAAAGAGCAGGACACCGCGCCGCAATGCTGCACCCGCAAGGGCGGGCATTCAAGGGTGGCGGGGGAAACCCCACCGCCTTCCCGCAGAAGAAACGCTGCAATTTGAAAAAAAGAACTCCTCCCATCTT
>ERZ1026860.900-NODE-900-length-16814-cov-17.266364_pt1 | contig 16814 bp, 13 predicted proteins | sample MGYA00380160_ERZ1026860 | MGnify/ENA primary metagenome ERZ1026860 (study PRJEB33269, sample SAMEA4719796) | human gut metagenome | biome: human-associated habitat; feature: organic feature; material: feces | place: Cameroon | collected 2013-10 ... | reverse complement strand
GATATTTTGTGGATATCTCCGATGTATCAGTCTCCGATGGTGGATAACGGTTATGATATTTCCGACTATTATGCGATCGATCCGATGTTTGGATCGATGGATGAGATGAAACAATTGATCAAGGAAGCAAAGAAAAGAAATATGTATATTCTGATGGATCTTGTTGTGAATCATTGTTCCAGTGAACATGAATGGTTCCAGAAGGCAATGGCAGATCCAGAAGGGGAATATGGATCATATTTTTATATCAAAGACGGGAAAGATGGGCAGCCACCGACCAACTGGAGATCTTATTTTGGAGGCAGTGTCTGGGAGAAGATCCCGGGGTATGACAATAAGTTTTATTTGCATTCTTTTGCAAAAGAACAACCAGATCTGAACTGGGAGAATGAGACCGTTCGTGAGAAGATTTATGAGATGATCTGTTGGTGGATGGAACAAGGACTTTCAGGTTTTCGGATTGATGCGATCATGAATATAAAGAAAGATCTGACATGGAGTGATCTGAAACCAGACGGTCCAGATGGACTCGCAGATGTATATAAGATCACAGGAAAAGTCGAAGGAATCGGAGATTTCTTGATGGAGATGAAGCATCGTTGCTTTGAACCATATGATGCACTGACCGTTGGGGAGGCTATGTTTGTAAAAGAAGATATTCTTCCACAATTTATCGGTGAAGACGGATATTTTTCTACGATTTTTGCATTTGAACCATGCCATGCCTACCGAAAAGGCAAAAATTATATGAACTATGACTGGCCGCAGCCATTTGATGAATGGAGAGAGGAAACTTTTCATAATCAAGAGATCATCGCCAAGGCTGGATTTGAAGCGAATATCATTGAGAACCATGATCAGCCAAGAGGAGCAAGTCTGTTTATCCCAGAAGAAGATTATGGATTTTACAGTTTATCAGCACTTGCAACGATCATTTTCTGTGAGAGAGGTCTGCCTTTCTTATATCAGGGACAAGAGATTGGGATGAGCAATCGTCGATGGCAATATGATGAATTTAATGATCTGGAAACGATCAATCAGTATCAGATCGCATGGAAGGCAGGAATGTCCAAAGAACAGGCATTGGAGATCGCAGGACATCACAGCAGAGACAATGCGAGAACACCAATGCAATGGAGTTCGGAAGAAAATGCAGGATTTTCAAAAGGGAAACCTTGGATGCCAGTTAATGAAAACTATAAATTGGTGAACGTCGCAGAAGAAGAAAAAGAATATGGATCGATTCTGAATTTTTACAAGAGACTGATCGCATTTTATAAATCAGAAGAATATAATGAGATACTAACATATGGGGATTTCAGACCAATGTATGAAAAAGAAGATCATATTTTTGCATACAGCAGGTCTTATGGATGTCAGAAACTGGTATTGATCTGTAACTTCAGTTCTAAGGAAAAAGATATTGAATTATCGGAAGACTATGAAAATGTTATATTTGTGAATTATGAACAGACAACTGTCATTGGAAATACGTTAAAAATGAAACCGTATGAATGTGTTATTTATGCGATGCAGATTAAAAAAGAATCCTGAACGATCAGGATTCTTTTTATCTTTTAGTAAAAATCTGGACAGTGGAGCGTGTCAAGTGAAAAATTTAAAAAGAGAAAAATTGAGTGATTTTTTAGGGCTGACAGATATTTTTTCTGTCAAAAATGTAGTAACAAACTAAAAAACGCCGCACGTCCAGACAAGATTGCCCAGACGGCCGGCGATTAATGATCATACTCCCATGTGGTTGATTCCACGTGCTCCGTCAGTCATATGACCTCATGGATATTAGGTTACTATAACTGGTCAGATTCGTCAACCCTGAATTTTAAGAAAATGTTATTGATATTGTATAAATTTTCAGACAATTAGAAAGAGGTTGTGTATAAAAAGAAAAAAACAGGACATCCTCTGAATATGAGTAAAAAAAACATGATCAAAGGGATTCTGTTTCTGGCCATAGCATGTATGATTTTTGTGGCAGGACAAAGAAAATCCAATAACATAATACAGCAAAATCTGAAAAGCAATTTGATTCGGTTTCATGTGAGAGCTAATAGTAACAGCAGGCTGGATCAGACATATAAATTGAAAGTAAGAGATGCCGTGATCGATCAGATCAGTCCAGAACTGAGTGAAGCAAAAACGAAGGAAGAGGCATTTAAAATCTTAAAAATGCAAAAAAACAGAATAAAAAATACAGCACAGGAAATATTAAAGAAAGAGGGAGTGAAACAAAAGGTAAACGTACATTTTGTACAAGAAAAATTTCCAGAGAAAAACTATGGCCAATATACATTTCCAGAAGGTATTTACGATGCAGTAAGAATCGATCTAGGGGCAGCAAAAGGGCACAACTGGTGGTGTGTCATGTTCCCGGATCTATGCGTAACAAAAGATGACAAGGTAAGGATTAACAATACAGCAAGAAAAAAGATGGAGAAACTTCTAGGAAAAAAGACGATCAGAAAAATAACGAAAGATAAATATCTTGGATGGTTGTTTGAAGCATAAGAAAAACGGAGCTGATACAGATCGTATCAGCTCCATTTTAAGTTCTTGATTTTATTCTAATGGTTTCTTTGCAGAGATAAGAAGTAAACGTTTCTTCTTATATACACGGAATTTGGTAAGCCCTGCATTCTTAAAATATTCTAAAGTTTCATAAGTAGAATGTCTGCGATCATCACCAGAAGTCAGATAGGATGGGATATTAGAAACAATTCGCAATGCCTCAGGAAGGGCAGATTCTCCAACATAAAGTCTTCCGCCAGGAACTAAGACACGAAATGCTTCATTAACAAACTTCTGTGGATCTTTAAAGGTGTGGAAATCGTCACATACAGTGATCACACGAAAGCTGTTGTCATCAAAAGAAAGAAAATCACTGTAACCTGTCTCAAAATGAAGTTCAGGCCAAGTCTGCTTTGCGATAAGAATCTTATCCTCAGATTCATCGATACCATATCCTTCAACGTCCTTCCAGCGTGTCAGTTCATGTAAAAAGGTACCATCACCGCAACCGACATCTAGTATATTATCTGTATCTCTGATACATATTTTCTTGATCATTTCATCCCGTAAAGCATCTCTCATAAGAAACTCCTTTCGTATGCCTTGTGGTTTGTATGTCGTCTCTTTATTAACTTCCATTATACCAGATTCTGGTATATGTGGAAAGAAGAGCACTAATTTTTGATTATAACATAGAAGAAAAATTTGTCAAATAATCTTATGGATGTATTCGGTTAACATGAAAACAGGATATGTGTTATACTTATTTACAGTGAATACGAAAAAAGGAAAAAGAAATTTATGAAGAAGAAAAAGCACATAGTAACTGGTATTCTGGCGCATGTGGATGCCGGGAAGACAACACTATCAGAGGCAATTTTATATACAGCAGGGAATTTGAGAAAAATCGGACGTGTGGATAATGGAGATGCATTTTTAGATACTTATGAACTAGAACGATCCAGAGGAATTACCATTTTTTCTAAGCAGGCAGAGGTTTCAATGAATGAGATGGATCTTACTTTGCTTGACACACCAGGACATGTGGATTTTTCTGCGGAGATGGAGAGAACCCTGCAAGTGCTTGATTATGCGGTTCTCGTGATCAGTGGAGCAGATGGTGTGCAGGGTCATACTTTGACATTATGGAGTCTGCTTGAGAGATATAAGATTCCAACATTTTTATTTATTAACAAGATGGACCAGGACGGAACACAAAAAGATCAGTTGTTACAGAAATTGCAGGATCGTTTAAGCAGCGGATGTATCGATTTTGGAGAAAAGGGCAGTGATGAGTTTTATGAGATGATCGCTATGGAAGATGAGGCGTTGTTGGATCATTATCTGGAATCAGGTGAGATCACGGAATTCAAGATCCGGGAAATGATCACAGAACGTAAGATTTTCCCATGTTTTTTTGGTTCAGCATTAAAACTTCAAGGAGTCAATGAATTTCTGAGTGATCTTGCATTTTATACAGAAGAAAGAGAATACCCGGAGGAATTTGGTGCACGTATATTTAAGATCACAAGAGATGAAAATGGAAACCGTCTGACACATTTGAAAGTAACAGGTGGAGATTTAAAGGTAAAAACAGTTATTACAGAAAGTGATGAAAAGATCAATCAGATCCGTATCTATTCAGGAGAAAAGTATGAGACAGTGAATGAATTGCAGGCAGGAAGAATCTGTGCGGTTACAGGACTTTCAGATACGATCCCTGGGCAGTGCCTTGGAGCAGAGCAGGGCGGATATGAACCTGTGTTGGAGCCAGTACTTACTTACCAGATGATATTGCCAGAACAGACAAGTGCAAGCGTGATACTTCCAAAACTTCGTCAGCTGGAAGAAGAAGAACCAGAACTTCACATCATCTGGAATGAAGAATTACAAGAGATTCAGGTGCAGATCATGGGAGAGGTTCAATTGGAGATTCTAAAGAGTCTGATCAAAGAACGATTTGATGTAGATGTGGAATTTGGACAGGGAAATATTGTATACAAAGAGACAATATCAGATGTTGTAGAAGGTGTTGGGCATTTTGAACCGTTAAGACATTATGCAGAAGTACATTTGTTGATGGAACCTCTGGAGAGGGGAAGTGGAGTTGTTATCGACACACAGTGCAGCGAAGATGTATTGGATAAGAATTGGCAGAGACTGATCATAACACATTTATTAGAAAGAGAGCATAGAGGGGTTTTAACAGGAGCACCGATCACAGATATCAAGATCACGCTGGCAGCAGGGCGGGCGCATCAGAAGCATACAGAAGGTGGAGACTTCCGTCAGGCGACATACCGTGCAGTAAGACAGGGACTTCGTATGGCACAGAGTGTTTTATTAGAGCCATATTATAAGTTTCGGCTGGAAGTTCCACAGCAGATGATCGGAAGAGCTATGACAGATATTGAAAAGATGCAGGGTACATTTGATACACCAGATACTGCAGGAGAGATGTCAGTGCTTCAAGGAATAGCACCAGTTTCTACGATGCAGGGATACCAAAAAGAAGTATTAGCATATTCCAAAGGTATGGGAAGGTTATTTACAACTCTAAATGGATATGATATCTGCCATAATGAAGAAGAAATCGTAGAAGCCAGTGGGTATGATCCAGATAGAGACCTTGAAAATCCATGTGGATCTGTTTTCTGTTCCCATGGAGCCGGGTACAATGTCGCATGGAATGAAGTACCAGAACATATGCATCTAGAGAGCGTTCTTGCGAAAGAAATCGAGGAAGAGGAATTTGATGAACTGACACAGCGCAGGGCTTATATTGAGGAAGAATCAATCGATACAGAGGAAATCGATCGGATTCTTGAACAAACATTTTATGCAAATCAGCATAATAAGAGTAAATGGAAGAAAAAGAAAACAGCAAGACTTGTGCAGGATTATCATACATCTGCAGAAAAATCATCGGTAAAAAGAGATATGTCCAAGAAATATCTGTTGGTTGATGGATATAATATCATTTACGCATGGGATGATCTGAAAGAATTATTAGATACAAATGTAGATGCAGCCAGAGGAAAATTACTTGATGAGATGAGTAATTATCAAGGAATGAAGGGTATGGAGCTGATCGTTGTATTTGATGCATATCGTGTGAAAGGACATGAAACAGAGATCACAGATTATATGAACATTCATGTAGTCTATACAAAAGAAGCAGAAACAGCAGATCAATATATTGAAAAATTTGCCCACAGCCATGGACGAAAATACGATGTAACGGTTGCAACATCCGATGGATTGGAACAGATCATTATCCGCGGACAAGGCTGTCGTCTGCTTTCCGCAAGAGAATTAAAGAGAGACTATGAAGAAGCAAAAGCACAGATCAGGACAGAATATCTGGAGAATCAGAAAAATGAGAAAACTTATATGATGGATGGAATATCCTTGGAGAAAGAACAGCCAGAGAAGGAAAACTGATCATACAAAAATGGAGGCAGTAACATGGGGAAGATTTATCTGGAAGGTGCAGATAATACGAGAGACCTTGGCGGATTAAAAACGACAGAAGGTGCAGTGATCAAAGACAAACATCTGATCCGCAGCAACCGTTTATCGAGGATTACGCAGAAGGATAAGATTTTACTGGAAACAGAATATCATTTACAAAAAATTCTGGATTTAAGAACACCAATGGAAGTAGAGCAAGAGCCAGATCTGGAAGTGGCGGGAGCTGTTTATGAGAATATTCCATTTTTTATGGAAAGCATGGTGGGAGTCAGCCGGGAGCAGGAAACAAGAAAACAGATGTTACATATGGAAGAATTTCCAGAGATGTCAGATATTTATAAGATGATGATCAAAGAAGAATTTTGCAGAAAGCAGATTTCACAGGCAGTCAGAGAGATTATGAATACAAAAAATGGTGCGGTTTTATGGCATTGTACAGAAGGAAAAGACCGTTGTGGATTGTTGTCAGCGACCATTTTATTTTTGCTTGATGTGTCTGAAGATGACGTGATGGAAGATTATTTAAAGACCAATAAAGCTGCGATCACAAGAGTAGAAAAATTAAAAAAGAAACTTCATTTAGCGGGATTTCATCGCGAAAAAATCGAAAAGTTAGAAGGCTATTTTGTGGCAAAAGAAGAATTTTTAAATGCAGCACTTAAAACGATGAAAGAACAATATGGTTCTATTAATCAGTTTATGATCAAGGGATTAAATATTTCCATGCAGCAAAAAGAAGATTTTAAACAAAAAGTATTGGAGTAGACAATGGAAGAGAAGAAGAGAACAATTGTTATGTTTGGGGATTCCCTGACCGACTATTTTCCAATGGAAAAATTAAAAGATATGAATGCGCAGTTCATTAACAGCGGAGTTGCAGGGGATACGATCGCAGAGATGGGTGCAAGACTGGCTTATGATGTATTTCCATATAAACCAGATGTCATTATCATGCAAGGTGGTGCAAATGATTTCCTGATGTCATTGTATCCAGGAGCAAGAGCATTAGCAGAACGATTGATCAGACTTGCACGAAGAATTCGGGAGCAATTGCCAGATACAAAGATTTATATTGAATCTATGTATCCGGCATATACCAAAAGGATTGGATTGATGCCGTCCTGGGCAGAAGGGAAATCCAATGAAGAGATTCAAAAGATCAATACAGAAATACAAAGATTGTGTGAAGAAGATAACTTTGAGTATGTTGATGTGTTTGGTAAATTGATCGGAGAAGATGGGCAGTTGTCGAGAGAGTATACGGTGGACGGAATACATTTGCAGGAAAATGCCTATGATGTTGTAGCTGCGATCATTTATCATTTGATGGAAGGTTAATGAGCAACCTTCCAAATTATAATTTCAATACATCCAGATCTTCAGGTATATAAAGTGTCCCAGTATAATACTGCTTGCCTTCCTTCATATATTTTTCTTGACGATGCAGCATATTTTTATCTTCGGTATGCCATAGAACCAGATTTGGAATCTTTAGATGCTCTGCTAATTCACAGGCATCTTTTACCGTACTATGGTGTTTTTCATAAGGTTTAAAAATATCTATCTCACCATACACACAAAATGCTTCATGAAGCAGCCAGTCAGAATCTTTTACAAAATCATAAAGAGATTCACGATAAGGCTCATCTCCAGGAAAGGATACTTTTAATCCATTTTCCATAACGGATGTGAAACCAAACTGTTTTTCTTTTGTAGAGCCGATATCAAAGAATGTAAAAGAATCTCCAAGAATCTGAATCGTATCTCCATGTGTAATGACATGAAATATAATACGTTCATCAAAATGCTTATAAAATTTCTTACCAACGGTAAGTTTTGTCAGCGTTTTGATTGTATGAACCAGTTCTTCATGACAGTAGATTGTCAGAGTTCCATCATATGTACCTTTGTTCATAGAAGTAGCGATCATGCGGATCATCCAGACCATTCCTAAAATATGATCGTTATGAGCATGTGTCACAAAAATATTATGAATGCTTTCAAGAGGAATTCCAGCTTTGTCAAGCTGAGATAGAATTCCATTTCCGCCGCCGGCATCGACAAGAAAGTATTCCTCACCTTTTTGCATGGCATAACAAGTGTTATAGCAATGAATTGCCTGCGCATTTCCAGTTCCTAAAACGATCAGTCGTTCCATAAAAATCTCCTTTATATGTCATCATAAGTGTATAAAATCATCGTATCTTTCTGCATTATATTACATTTTTGGAAAGATGGAAAATTCCTTTTTGCGATTCTTGATATTTCCTGTCAGTCAGCTATAATAAGGATAGTGTATACATGGGTAAAGAAAGGCAAAGGAAAAGACGATGCTTAAGATACAATACAGAGATGCAAAAGATGGAGGAATCGAAGTTCTTCGTTGTTTCAGCAAAGAAGATCAAGTAGAGATTCCTTCGGAAATTGAAGGAAAAAGAGTTACGAAGATTGGTGATTATGCATTTTCTGCGCATAAACGAAAAGAAGACGAAGCAAAAGAGATTATGATCGGTGAGGACTTTTTAGGCAGTGAAGATGAACCGATGTTTTGCGGAGAGGCAGTAAAAGAAGTTTATCTGCCGCCGGATACTGTGGAAATAGGGAAATATGCATTTTATGGATGTGTAAATCTGACAACACTTAGGTTTTCAGATTCTCTTTTAAGAACAGGAACAGGAATTTTTACAGGATGCAAGCTGCAAAAGATCTACTATGATGTTTATGAGGATAAAAAAAGTGCTTTAAGAGACGTTGTAAGAGATACTCGTTTTCCATTGCAGGTAAATATCCGCTATAAAGCAGAAGAAAAACAAAGCCGTTTATTTTATCCAGAGTATTATGAAGAGGCTGTGGAAAATACACCAGCAAGAATTGTGGAGACACATTTTCATGGAACGGGATATCAATATCGCCAAAGTTTTTTGCGAGGAGAGATCGACTATCGTAAATATGATGATATTTTTCCAGTGGCAGCAGTTCAGGAAGATCTGGATATTGTATGGGAGATATTAGCTGGGCGTATGTTGATGCCATATGGGGTATCAGATTTTGCATGGATGCAATACGAGGGCTATGTAAAGCAGAACCAATGTGAGATGATGAATTATTTAAAAGAAGAAGATCAGATGCCATTTATCAATTTGATGGCAGAGAAGAATTATTTTAGTAAGGAAGGAATCGAAGCAGCGATCGACTGGGCATCCAGAAAGCAGAAAACAGAACTTTTAAGTATTTTGATGAACGAACAGCATAAGAGATTTCCAAAGAAAAAGAAAACATTTGAATTATAGATAAGATAAAGGGAAATGAATAATGGAAGAAAATATCAATGAGCGTCTCAGCGAACTTGGAACAAAGATCCTTGCGACGACAAGAAATGAATTATATATCCATATGCGTTTTTTAGATGTGGCATTAAGCAGTTTTGCTTATGTGATCGATCCTTCTGTAAATGGTGTTGGAACGGATGGAATGTGTATATTTTATCATCCAAGAGCTTTAGGAGGCATGTACAGGCAAAACAGAGTCCGGATGAATCGTGCATATCTTCATATGGTGCTTCACTGCATTTTACATCATGTGACAAGAAGAAAAGGAAGAGATAAGACTCTATGGAATATTTCTTGTGACATCGCAGTCGAATCAATTATTGATCACTGGCATTTAAAATGTATCCATATGGTGCAAACAAGGTTGCGAAAAGACATTTACGGGCAGCTTGAGAAGAACCTCAAAGTATTGACAGCCGAGGGGATTTATCGACAGTTGGTTTCTTTTGCATTAGAAGAGAAGAAAATAAAAGAATTGCAGATGGAATTTCGGGTAGATGACCACCAGTATTGGCCAGAAGATCCAAAACAAGATCTTCATCAGGAAGTAGAAAATAAATGGAAGAATATCAGTGAAAAAACGGAAACAGATATGGAGACATTTTCCAGTGAAGAGTCACAACAGGCAGGGGATCTGATCGGACAGGTACAGGTAGAAAACAGAGACCGTTATGATTATCGTGAATTTTTAAGAAAATTTTCGGTTTTAAGAGAAGAAGTCAGTGTGGATCCAGATTCGTTTGACTATATATTTTACAGTTATGGGCTGTCTATGTATGGAAATATGCCGCTGATCGAACCGCAGGAGTGGAAGGAAGTAAAGAAAGTTGAAGATTTTGCCATCGTGATCGATACATCGATGTCATGTTCCGGGGATCTGGTAAAGAAATTTCTGGAAGAAACATATGGTGTGTTAACGGAAGCAGAGAGCTTTTTTCATAAGGTGAATATTCATATCATTCAGTGTGATGAGATGGTACAAAACGACCAGAAGATCACAGACGAAAAAGAATTAAAAGAATATATGGAACATTTGGAATTGATCGGAGAAGGTGGGACAGATTTCCGACCGGCGTTTGAATATGTGAATCATCTGATCGAACAGGGGGAATTTTATCATCTGAAGGGATTGATCTATTTTACAGATGGAAAAGGAACTTATCCAAAGAAGAAACCACCATATCAGACAGCATTTATTTTTATGCAGGAAGAATACGAAGATGTGGATGTACCGCCATGGGCAGTTAAATTGATCGTCGATGCCGAAGATCTTGATGAAGGAGAAGAAGAACATGAATATTAAAAGAGCAAAACAGGAAATCAAAGATTCCATTGAAGCTTATCTTACAAAGGATAATTATGGGGAGTATAAAATACCATCCATCAGACAGCGTCCAATCCTTTTGATGGGACCTCCGGGAATTGGAAAAACACAGATCATGGAACAGATCGCAAGAGAATGTGAGATCGGATTGGTAGCTTATACGATCACGCACCACACAAGACAGAGTGCGATCGGTTTGCCATTTATCAGAGAAAAAGAATATGGGGGACAAACATATTCTGTTACAGAATATACGATGAGTGAGATCATTGCATCTGTTTATGAAAAGATTGAACAGACTGGAAATAAAGAAGGTATTTTATTTATCGATGAGATTAACTGTGTATCTGAGACATTGGCTCCAACAATGCTTCAGTTCTTGCAGTGTAAGATGTTCGGAAATCAGAAAGTACCAGATGGATGGATCATCGTAGCAGCAGGAAATCCACCAGAATATAATAAATCTGTCAGAGATTTTGACGTAGTTACTTTGGACCGTATGAAGAAGATCGATGTGGAAGCAGACTATGAAGTGTGGAAAGAATACGCATATCAGGCAGGAATCCATCCAGCAATCCTTGCATATCTTGAAATCCGTAAAGAATATTTCTATCGTATGGAAACAACAGTTGATGGAAGGGCGTTCGTTACAGCCAGAGGATGGGAAGATCTGTCTCAGTTATTAAAAGTTTACGAAGAACTTGGAAAAGATATTGACAGAGAAGTGATATTTCAGTACTTACAGCACCTGAAGATCGCTAAAGACTTTGCCAACTATTATGAATTGTATAAGAAATACAAAGAAGATTATGGAATCGAGCGTATTTTAAAAGGTCAGTGGAATCAGGAAACGATCGGCAGATTAAAATTCGCAGCATTTGATGAGAAATTAAGTGTTGTCGGATTGTTAAATGGAAAATTGTCCGAAATGTTTGCTGAATCTTATCGACAGGATGCTTATGTTACGGAGTTATTTGGCTGGCTGAAACAACTTAAAACAGGCAAGACATTAAGTCAGGTAGTCAAAGAAATCCATGAGGACTTCGATGAGAAGAAAAAGACAGAAAAACTTGGAAAAGCACAGGAACATATGCTGCTCGATGTGATCAAGACTCTGGAGTCATATGAACAGATCAGCAAAGCAGAACATTTAGAAGCAGAAGCAGAATTTGAACGTGTGAGAGAAGAATTCAAGAAAGAACCAGCAAAATTAGAACAGCAGATAGAGAATACAACCAAAGCACTAGACAACGCATTTGACTTCATGGAAGAAGCCTTTGGACAAAGTCAGGAAATGGTTGTATTTGTGACAGAACTGAATGTTAATTATTACAGTGTCTGGTTTATCAAGGAAAATGGATGTGATAAGTACTACCAGTATAATAGAGGGCTGTTGTTTGATGAACAGCAAGCGGAGATAATGGCAGAGATGGATGAACTGGAGAGAAAATTTTAAACTAAAAAAATCAATCACAGTCTTCCATTCTTCTAAGTTCAGGCAGCACAGTACAAAGCATTGTAACGAAGCAAAGGCCTCCACCGATCACATTAGAAACAGGTTCCGCAAGGAATACTCCGGAAGTTCCCATATGCAATACATAAGGCATGAAATAAGTTAATGGAATAACAATAAATACCTTACGAAGCAATGAGAAAAAGATCGCATGTTTCTTTTTGTTTAAGGATTTAAATACTGTCTGTCCAATATACTGCAGATCCATAAAGATAAAAGCAGCAAAATACTGATTCAATGCAGGAATGGAATCTTTTACAAGTGCAGGATCAGAGCTGAATACACGGATCAATGTACCAGGAGCAAAAATGATAATACTCCACATAACGGCTGTATAGCATAGGATCATAGCAGACATAACGATCATAGCCTTTCTTACACGAGTTGGACGTCTGGCACCATAGTTATAACTTAAGATCGGGGAGCCGCCTTCATTCATGGCATAAATAGGGGTTTCCACAAGTTGTCGTACACTTGATACGATCGTCATGACAGAGATATAAATATCTCCGCCAGTTACAGAAAGTACATTGTTGCAAACAATACTTACCAGACTGTTAGTTAACTGCATGATAAATCCGGCAGTTCCAAGGCTGATGATATTTTTGGCATATCCTAAACTCTCTGCCAGCTCATTTTTATGAAGAAAACGTACCTTTAATTCTGCTTTTTTTGTAAGGAAAAATAATACAAAAGAAGCAGAAAGACATTGTGAGATCACAGTTGCGATCGCAGCACCCCGAACGCCAAACCCCAATACAAAAATAAAGAATGGGTCAAGCAGTAAGTTGGCAATGGCACCGATCGCAACAGAAAACATTCCGATGGTTGAATATCCTTGTGCATTAATAAATGGATTCATACCAATGGCGATCATAGATGGCAGTGTACCGATCAGATAGATCATCATATATGGAAAAGCATAAACGAGAGCATCCTTGGAAGCCCCGAATAATATCAAAAGCGGGCGTGCAAATAAAAGCCCAATGAGCATCAATACGACAGCACTAAAACAAACCATAGTAAATGATGTATTCATGATATGGACAGCCTGTTTATTTTTCTTTTGCCCGCGGCTGATCGAAAATAAAGGAGCTCCGCCACTTCCAAATAAGTTAGCAAATGCAGTAATGATCACAACCAGCGGAAAGCATAGTCCAACAGCACCAAGTGCAGCTGTTCCGATATGTGGGATTCGTGCGATGTAAATACGGTCAACAATGTTATATAATAAGTTTAAGATCTGAGCAACAAGCATAGGAAGTGCAGCTGCAAAGATATTCTGGGTTACAGACCCATTTTCAAAATCAATTCGTTTCATTTTTAAAATCATCTCTTTCCAGTTTCATTATATTTTTATTTATCATGGTAGCATCCCATTTATTTTATTATAATATAAATTAGGAGAAAAGATAAAGCGAATATGTTATGATAAAAACACCATACAAATATATAGCAAAGAAAGGGCAGGTGAAATATGAATCAGACGATCAGCATTGGAAAACAAGATTTTGTCTCATTACGAGAAAATCATTATTTTTATATTGATAAAACAGATTTCATCCGACAATGGTGGGAAAATGCAGATGATATCACATTGATCACACGCCCGAGAAGATTCGGTAAAACACTGAATATGAATATGTTAAACTGCTTCTTTTCCAGACAATATGAGAATCGAGGAGATTTATTTAAAGGTCTTTCCATCTGGACAGATCAGAGATATCAAAGGTTACAAGGAAGTTATCCAGTGATTTTCATCAGTTTTGCAGACGTAAAACAAAATAATTATAAGGATGCAATTCAGAAAATAAAGAATATTATTGTAGATGCATACAGACAGCATCGTTATCTTAACAAAGAAGATTGCTTTACCGAAAATGAAAAGCAGCAGATGATGGAAATCACAGAAAAGATGGATGATGTGACGGCTCAAGATGCATTAAAGAATCTTTCCAGTTATCTAAATCTTTTATACGGCAAGAAGGTATTGATTTTTCTCGATGAATATGACACCCCAATGCAGGAAGCCTATATCAATGGATACTGGGATGAATTTACTGGATTTATGAGAGGGTTATTTAATGCAACATTTAAAACCAATCCATATCTTGAACGAGCCGTCATGACAGGAATTACAAGGGTATCAAAAGAATCTGTATTTTCAGACTTAAATAATCTGACAGTGATCACGACAACATCCGATCAATATGCAGATTGTTTTGGATTTACAGAAGAAGAGGTATTTAAAAGCTTAGACCAATTTGGAATGTCAGACAAGAAACAGATCGTAAAACAATGGTATGATGGGTTCTCATTTGGACCATTCAAAGATATTTATAATCCATGGTCCATCACAAATTACCTGAAAGAGAAAAAACTGCGCCCATACTGGGCATCCACAAGTTCTAACGGATTGATCAGTAAATTACTGCAAAGTGCATCAGCAAATATGAAAACTCAATTAGAAGAATTATTAAATGGAAAACAGATCATAGTAAACTTTGATGAACAGATCATATTTGGACAATTAGAGCAAGATGAAAATGCTGTTTGGAGTTTACTTGTAGCAAGTGGGTATTTGAAAGTAGAAGAAATTGAATACAAAGGAATGACATTAGAACCATGGTATCATCTGGCTGTCACCAATCTTGAAACGATCAGCATGTTTTCTAATATGTTCAAAGGTTGGTTTGCAACGGCATCAGCAAACTATAATGAATTCATTAAAGCAATGCTGGGTGGTAATGTAAAAGCAATGAATCTTTACATGAATGACATTGCACTTGCGACATTCAGTAGTTTTGATGTTGGAAAACATTTCTCGCAAAGAAGCCAGCCCGAACGATTTTACCATGGATTTGTACTGGGACTTTTAGTGGAAGTTAGAGATCTATATGAAATCCGCTCAAACAGAGAAAGTGGATATGGAAGATACGATGTTATGCTCATTCCAAAAACAAAAGAAAATGACGGTATCATTTTAGAATTCAAAGTAAAAGAATCCGAAGAAAAGACGTTAGAAGAAACAGTACAGACGGCATTGGCACAGATAGAAGCTAAGAAATATGACACGGAACTTTTACAGTTAGGAGTAAGCAAAGAACATATCAGACATTATGGATTTGCATTTGAAGGGAAGAAAGTGCTGATAGGATAGAAGTAAGTGATAGAATACGGAAAGAGGTGAGAAATAAAATGGGTCATTATCTAAATCCAGGGACAGGATTATTTGAGATGTCTCTTCGGTCAGAAATTTATATTGATAAAAGCAGACTGATTGAGCAAACAAATCGATATATAAAAACACAACAAAGATATTTATGTGTCAGCCGGCCAAGAAGATTTGGAAAATCAATGGCATTAGATATGTTAGCGGCATATTATGACAGAATGGAAGACACACAAAATATATTTGATAAGTTGGAGATCTGTCAATCACAATCATACGATCAACATTTAAATCAATACGACGTTCTCAGAATCAATATGCAGGAATTTCTAAGTGCATCAAGCAATGTAGACGAGATGTTAAAATTACTTCAGGCAAGACTGATTAAAGAATTGAAAGAAAGATATACAGAGATTGTAGAAGGAGATAATCTTGTATTTGCAATGCAAGATATTTATGCAAAAACAAAATGCCCATTTGTAATTCTCATTGATGAATGGGATTGTTTGTTTCGGGAATATCAGCAGGATCAGGAGGCACAGAAACGATATTTGGATTTTTTGCGTTTATGGTTGAAAGATAAAGAATATGTAGCACTGGCATATATGACAGGAATTTTGCCAATTAAGAAATACGGATCACATTCTGCATTAAATATGTTTATAGAATACTCTATGACAGATCCCGGAAGGCTGGCAGAATTTTTTGGATTTACAGAAGAAGAGGTAGCTAAACTTTGTGAAGAATACGGAATGGATTTTGAAGAGGCAAGAGCCTGGTATAATGGATATCATCTTTTAACTCATAGTAAAAATAAAAATAAAATCTACGCAATGTACAGTCCAAAATCTGTAGTAGAAGCAATGATGAGGCATAAATTTGGAACTTACTGGAATCAGACAGAGACTTATGAGGCATTAAAAATCTACATTCAAATGAGTATGGATGGATTAAAAGATGCAATTATAAAAATGCTCGCAGGTGAAAAAGTAACAATTAATACAGGGACATTTAGCAACGATATGACAACATTTTCTTCAAAAGATGACGTATTAACGTTGTTGGTTCACCTTGGATATTTGAACTATGATAGTGAAAATGAAATGGTATGTATTCCGAATAAAGAAGTATCCAAAGAATACATGAATGCAATTAGCACAATGGACTGGCATGAAGTAACAGATGCAGTGCAAGAGAATACTATACGATCATTCGAGAACTGCCAACAGGAAAAGGGTTTGCAGATATATGCTTTCTCCCACGAAAAAAATATGCAGATAAGCCAGCCATGATCATAGAATTAAAATGGGATAAAACTGCACAAAGTGCAATCGCTCAGATTGAAGACAAGAAATATGTTGATGCATTGAAAGATTATAAAGGAAATATAATTATAGCTGGAATTAATTATGATAAAAAGACAAAAGAGCATTGTGCGAAAATAAAAATGTTAAAAGCAAGTAAAATAGATTGATT
>ERZ1026860.897-NODE-897-length-16865-cov-4.928198_pt1 | contig 16865 bp, 16 predicted proteins | sample MGYA00380160_ERZ1026860 | MGnify/ENA primary metagenome ERZ1026860 (study PRJEB33269, sample SAMEA4719796) | human gut metagenome | biome: human-associated habitat; feature: organic feature; material: feces | place: Cameroon | collected 2013-10 ... | reverse complement strand
GCTGAGCGTCTGCTGGCGGCCCTGCGCAGCTGCAAGCTGCCTGCCGCCCCCCGGCGGGACCAGTGGCTGACCGACCATGGCCAGCCCACGCCCCCCACCCCGCTGACAGCCGAGGAGCTGCTGCGCCGCCCGGCCATAACCCTGGCGGATCTGGATTCCCTGTGCCCCGATCTGTCCCAATACGCCCCGGATGTGCGCACCCAGGCGGAGCTGGGCGTCAAATACGACGGGTATCTGAAAAAGCAGCGGGCCCAGGTGGCCCGGGCAAGGGCCATGGAGGACTGGCTGATTCCGGAGGATATGGACTACTCCGCCATCGAAAGCCTGCGCATCGAGGCCCGGCAAAAGCTGGCGGCCAAGCGGCCCCAAAGCCTCAGTCAGGCCGGGCGCATTCCCGGCGTAAACCCGGCGGATATCGCTGTTTTGATGGTGTGGCTCAAGCGCCTCAGCGAACAGGCAAAATAGCGCCAGATTGTTCATTGACCGCCGCCGCAAAAACGGCTATTCTATTTGCCGGCCCCCCTTATACCTTTTTGCAAGGAAGGATTTATGCGCTACAAAGAAAACAGCGGCGAGCTGGAAGCCCGGCGCGCCCAGGCGCTGGAAACCGCCTTTCAGATGTTTGCCCAAAGCAGCATTGAAGCTGTCAACATGGCGGATATCGCCCGGGCCTCCGGCATGGGCATGGCCACGCTGTACCGCTATTTCAGCGTAAAGCGCAGGCTGGTCATTGAACTGGGCACTTTGAAATGGCGGCAGTACGCCCACGATGTGGAGCAGCGCCGCCAGGCGGCCAACGGCGACGGCATGACCGCCATTGACGAATTTGGCTTTTACCTGGACTGCTATGTGGATTTGCTGGACCACCAGCCGGACCTTTTGCGCTTTAACGCCAATTTTGACCAGTACATCCGCCACGAAAAGGCCCCTGTGGAGGAACTGCGGGACTATTACGACAGCGTGGGCTATTTTGCCGCCGCCTTTGACCGCATTTATGCCCGTGCCCAAACCGACCATACCCTGCGGCTGGATGTTCCCAAAAAGGAAATGTTCTTCAGCAGCTTGTACGCGCTGCTGGCCATTGCCCAGAAATATGCCGCCGGTCTGATTTATCCGCCGGACAATTCCTTTGACTGCCGTCACGCCCTGGTAACCCAGCGGGATCTGCTGCTCAGCTGGATACGGGCATAACCCCATCCGCCGCTTTGCGCGGCGCGGCAGGCCGTCAAAAAAGCTCGCCTGACGGCGATCTTTTCTGACGGAGGATTGATTGACGGAATGTTTTCGGCAAAGCCGAAAACTCCCCGCCCGACCGGCAAAGCCGGTCGATACGATTCCAGTCAGAGGGGCTGCTGCCCCTCTGACAACTCCCCGCAGAGAGTCCTTCTACAGTCTGCTCCGCCGCTTTGCGCGGCGTATTTCTTCCCTTAAAATGATAAACGGATATCCGTTTATCATAGCCGTAGGAACGGGCCGTCTGATCAACAGCCTGTTCTGAACCGGCGCTGCCCGTTGGGGCATAGGCGGCGCAGCCTCCACACGCCGTCTGGACCTGCGCAAACGGGTCCTTTTCCCCAAAGCGGAGCCGTTCCACCTTGCCGGTGTGGCTTCGCTTTTTGTGTTGCCATTTCCGGTGTAAGCGTAACAAGTTTGCAATTTCTTCACATTTTGTGCAACAAAACGCCACTTTTATTCGTCATACTATATGTGAGTGAGGTGATCGCATGGCAACCATTTTGATCTACGAACCCAACCATATGCTGGCGCAGAGGCTTTGCGACTCCCTGAAGAAGGAGAAATACAACGCGATCCGCTGTGACGAAACCGATTTAAACCCCACCGCCCTGAAGGAGGAAAAAGCTCCGCTGGTCATTTTGGACGCCCAGATGAAGTGGACCGTCTGCCGGCCGATGCTGGAAACCTTTTCCCGCCGGGGCTGCCCCATTTTGTTTTTAACCGGCGACCGCAAAATGCGCGCCCATCTGCGGGCGCTGTACGCGGGCAACTGTGATGTGCTGGCCGCGCCTTTCAGCGGCAAGGCCCTCAAAACCTGTGTGGCCCATCTGCTGGGGCAAAGCGCCCCCATGGCCGATTTGTCCCTGGACGAAACGGAACGGGTGGCCCTGCTGGACGGACGGCGTGTGGAGCTGACCGCCCAGGAATACGCCCTGCTGCTGGCCCTGATGGAAACCCCGGACACCCCCGTCAGCCGGGAGCAGCTTTTGCGCACGGCCTGGGGCTACCAAAGCATGGGCGAAACCCGCACCGTGGACGTGCATGTGCAGCGCCTGCGCAAAAAGCTGGGCAACGACTACATCGAAACCGTCTACAAATGCGGCTACCGGCTGCGTCTGGCGTAACGTAAAAAAACCGACAAAAAGAGGCCGTGCTCGTTTCTTTCAGAGCACGGTCTCTTTTTGTACCCCCTGGGGAAGTTGTCAGAAGCCTCTCTGACCGGAATCGCAGCGACCGGCTTTGCCGCCCCCCTGATTGGCCGCCAGCGACCGTGAACAACGCTTCGCCGGTTCGCAGGAAACGTGCTGCGGCACAAGGCTTAGGGGCTCTGCTCCTAAAAACCCGGCAGGAGACAGCGCCTTCTGCACCTCCTCTTTTTTTGACATTCTGCGTCTGTGCCCTTCCTTATTCAGAGCACAGCCTTTTGTTTGCTACATCCGCAAAAACTGCCGGGTACGCGGGTTTTGCGAATCAAAAATCTGGCTGGGGCTGCCCTGCTCCACAATCACGCCGCCCTCCATAAACACCACCTGGTCGGCCACATCCCGGGCAAAGTCCATCTCGTGGGTAACCACCATCATGGTCATGTTGTCGGCGGCCAGCGCCCGCATCACGCCCAGCACCTCCTGGGTCAGCTCCGGGTCCAGGGCGGAGGTGGGCTCGTCAAAGCACAAAATTTCCGGGTCCATGCACAGCGCCCGGGCAATGGCGACCCGCTGCTGCTGCCCGCCGGACAGCTGGCCGGGGTACTGCTCCGCCTTATCCAGCAGGCCCACCTTGTCCAGCAGGGCGCGGGCCTTGTCAACAGCCTGCCCCTTGGGCATCTTTTTCACCCGCATGGGCGCGTCAATCAGGTTTTGCATCACATTCATGTGGGGAAACAGGTTGTACTGCTGAAAGACCATGCCCATGCGCAGCGTCAGCGAGCGCAGGGTTTTCTCGTCCGAATAAACCAGCCTGCCGTTTTGCATCCGGCACATGGGTATGCCGTCCAGGGTCACTTCGCCGCTGTCGATGGGTTCCAGCTGGTTCATGCAGCGCAAAAAGGTGCTTTTTCCGCTGCCGCTGGGGCCGATCAGCGCCATTACCTCGCCCCTGTTCAGGGTCAGGCTGATGCCCTTCAGCACGCCCAGCCCGTCAAAGCCCTTGCAAATGTTTTTGGCCGTCAGCATATTGGCCCCTCCTTTCAGCGGCAGCGGTTCAACCGGCACTCGGCCCGCTTGCACAACTGCTCCGCCACGCCGTTGAGCACCAGATAAAACAAAATGGCCATCAGGTACGGCTCAATGGAGGACGAGCTGGACACCTGCTTTTTGGCCACGGTCATCAGGTCCACCACGGCCACGGTGGAGGCCAGCGCCGTATCCTTAATCAGGGTAATGATTTCGTTGGTCACCGGCAGCAGCACCTGCTTGACCACCTGGGGCAGGATAATGCGGAAAAAGGTCTGCCCCCGGGTATAGCCCAGCACCTTGGCCGCCTCCCGCTGCCCCACCGGCACGGCCTGTATGCCGGAACGGAAAATTTCGGCAAAATAAGCGGCGTAGTTAATGACAAAGGCAAAAATCACCGCCGCGAACCGGTCCACCTTAAAGGGCAGTATAACAGGCAGCAGAAAATAGATAAACATGATTTGCAGCATCAGCGGCGTGGACCGCATGATGTAAATGTAAAACGATACCGGCCAGCGCAGGGCGCGGCTGCGGCTCATGCGGCCCAGCGCCGCCAGCATGCCCAGCGGAATGGACAGCAGCAGCGTCCAGAAAAAAATGCTGAGGGTCGTGCCCGCGCCGTCCAGCATCAGGGTAAACAGCTTCCACAGCCGGGCCGGGTCGTTCAAAAACTTGATCGTCATCTTTCCGCTCCTGATTGAAGGGATATCGCGCCAGGCCTTTGCCGCCCGGCGCGATTCAGACTGTCGAAAAACCCTTTTCGGGGAGTTGTCAGAGGGGCTGCGGCCCCTCTGACTGGATTCGTATCGACCGGCTTTGCCGGTCGGGCGGGGAGTTTTCGGCTTTGCCGAAAACATTCCTCCAGTCCTTCGTCAGAAAAGATCGTCGTCAGACGAGCTTTTTTGACGGCCTGTATCGCGCCGGGCCTTTGCCGCCCGGCGCGATTGTTTTTTACGGCACCACGGTAATGTCCTTGCCAAACCATTTTTCAGAAATGGCGGCCAGACTGCCGTCCGCCTTCATTTCCTTCAAAATTTCCTCTACCTTGTCCTTCAGCGCCACATCCTCCTTGCGGAAGGCGACGCCGTAATTATCGTCCGCCAGTACCACGGCGGCAACCAGATCGGTGGCGCCCATACCGGCAATCTTGTATTCGCCCACCACCTGGTCTACCAGCACCGCATCGCAGCCGCCCGCCTGCAAATCCATCAGGGCGGTCAGGTAATCGTCATATCCCAGCACATCGGCAAAGGTCGCGGTCAGGTCCGCGTCGTCCTCCAGCAGTTCCTCCGCGTAGGAGCCGTTCTGCACGGCCACCACCTTGCCCGCCAGATCCTCCAGCGAGGCGATGCCGGAGCCCTCTTTGGCATAAAAAATCATCTGGTTGTTCAGGTAGGGAAAGGTCATCGCCATGCTGGCCTGGCGCTCGTCCGTAATGGACAGGCCGTTCCAGATGCAGTCAATGTTGCCGCTGGCCAGCTCCAGTTCCTTGGAATCCCAGGCGATGGGCTGGGCCACAAATTCCACGCCCAGCTTTTGGGCCACCACCCTGGCCACGTCAATATCAAAGCCTGCAATGTCGTTGTTTTCATCCCGGAAGCCCATCGGGGGAAAGCTGTCGTCCAATCCAAGGATAAAGGTGCCCTTGGACTGGATATTTTCAACGGACGTATCCTCCGCCAGCGCGGCGGCGGACAGCAGCAGCATCAGGGCCAGCAAAGCGGCAACGATCTTTTTCATGGGTTCTTCCTCCTCTTTATTGCTTTATCGCGTTAACACGATAGTATAATAATACACACATAGCTTCCTGTCAACCCCTTTTTTCACAAAAGTTTTTTCAAATGGCACGGCCGCCTCCGCCTTGTGCCCTCCGCCCCCAGGATGTATAATACAGGTACGGCATTTTCTTTCATACTTCAGGAGGTTTTCCCATGCAAAAGCTATCCCCTCGCCTTTGGTTTACGCTGATTCTGGTGGGACTGATGGGTCAGTTCGCCTGGACCATTGAAAACATGTATTTGAATGTGTTTTTGTACAACACCATTTCCACCGACCCGGGCTACATTGCCGCCATGGTGGCCTGGAGCGCCGTGGCCGCCACGGTTACCACCCTGCTGATGGGTGTGGCCAGCGACCGGCTGGGCCGCCGCAAGCCGTTTATCTGCGGGGGCTATCTGCTGTGGGGCGTAAGCACCGCCGCCTTTGGCTTTATCACGGTGGAGAACGCCGCCCATCTGTTTCCCGCCGCCAGCGCCGCGGCCGCCGCGGCCATTCTGGTCATCCTGCTGGACTGCGTCATGACCTTTTTTGGCTCCACCGCCAATGACGCGGCTTTTAACGCCTATGTCACCGACCAGATTCCGGACGACCGGCGGGGCCGGGTGGAAAGCGTGCTGGCGGTACTGCCGCTGGTATCCATGCTCATCATTTTCGGCCTGTTTGACGGCATGACCCAGGCGGGCCGCTGGAAGGAATTTTTCCTCATCTTTGGCGGGCTGGTCACCCTGACCGGACTGATCGCCTGCTTCCTGCTGCCGGAAGCACCTGTGGCAAAGAAAAAGGAGCCCTTCTGGCGGCAGCTGGCCTATGGCTTCCGCCCATCGGTCATCCAAAGTCACGGGGCGCTGTACCTGTCCCTTGGGGCCATGTGCGTTTTTTCCATCGCGGTGCAGGTGTTCTTTCCCTACCTGATCATTTACATGCAGCACTACCTGCAAATGGACAATTACGCCATTGTGCTGGGGGTGGTGCTGGTGGCCGCCTCCGTGGTCAGCATGCTGGGCGGCAAATGGATTGACAAATGGGGTGCCTGCCGCTTTGCCTTCCCTGCGGGGGTGCTGATGCTGCTGGGCCTGCTTGCCATGTACTTTGCCCGGGGCATGGCCTTTGTCATGGCTGCGGGCTCCGTCATGATGAGCGGCTATATGCTGCTGACCGCCGCCCTGACGGCGCAGATTCGCACGCTGACGCCGCCGGATAAGGCGGGACATTTTCAGGGCATTCGCATGATCTTCGGGGTCATGCTGCCCATGATTATCGGCCCCGCCATCGGCGCGGCGGTCATTCGCGGCAACGCACAGACCTATGTGGAGCTGGGCCAGGTCAAAACCGTGCCCACCCCGGGCATTTTTCTGGCGGCGGGGGCCGTGCTGCTTCTGCTCATTGTACCCGTGACCCTGCTCAGGAGAAAGGAGGTATAACCCATGCTGATGACTCCCTTTGGCGAAAATCTGGACAAAAGCCGGGTGCTGCCGGAATATCCCCGGCCCCAAATGCGCCGGGAAAGCTACCTTAACCTGAACGGCCTGTGGGAATACGCCATCACCCAAACCAACGAAGTACCGGAGGTATGGGACGGACACATTCTGGTACCCTTTTCCCCGGAAAGCGTCCTCAGCGGCGTAAACCGCACCTTGCAGCCCGGCGAAACCCTGTGGTACCGCCGCAGCTTCGACCGTCCGGAAGGACCGCGGGTGCTTTTGCACTTTGGCGCGGTGGATCAGGAGGCGGCGGTGTTTGTCAACGGGCAGCAGGCGGGGTATCATATGGGCGGCTACAATGCCTTTACTTTGGACATTACCTCCCTGCTCCGGCAGGACAACACCCTGCTGGTGCGGGTGCATGATGATACCGACGCTACCTGCCATACCCGCGGCAAACAGAAAACCAGGCGGGGCGGCATCTGGTACACGCCTCAAAGCGGCATCTGGCAGACGGTGTGGATGGAATCGGTGCCGGAAAGCTACATCTCCGGCCTGCACTTTACCCCTCTGTTTGACGAAAGCGCCGTGGAGGTAACCGTACTCAGCGGCAGCGACGCCGCCTGCCAGATGCAGCTGGAGGGGCGAACCGTCCCCCTGACCGCCAACCGGCCTGCCCGGGTGCCCATGCCGGATTTTCACCCCTGGAGCCCGGAGGATCCCTATCTGTACGACTGTGCCTTTACCCTGGGCGACGACCGGGTGGACGGCTACTTTGCCATGCGCAAAACCGAGGTGCGGCCGGACGCGTCCGGTACGCCCCGGCTGTTTTTAAACGGAAAGCCCTGTTTTCACAACGGGCTGCTGGATCAGGGCTACTGGCCGGACGGCCTGTACACCCCGCCCAGCGACCAGGCCATGATTTACGACATCCAGACCGCCAAAAAATTGGGCTACAATATGCTGCGCAAGCATATCAAGGTGGAGCCCCTGCGCTGGTACTATCACTGCGATCGTCTGGGCATGCTGGTATGGCAGGATATGCCCAGCGGCGGCGGGGCCTACCGCCTGACCACCATTTCCCTGCCGCTGATTACCGGCGTGCATCATAACGACCACAACTACCGCGCCTTTGCCCGTCAGGACACTCAGGGCCGCCGGGAATACCTGGACCAGCTGCGGGAAATGACGGACCAGCTGTACAGCGTGCCCAGCATTGTGCTGTGGGTGCCCTTTAACGAGGGCTGGGGACAGTTTGACGCGGCGGCGGTAACCGGCCTGCTGCGTTCCTGGGACCCCACCCGGCCTATTGACCACGCCAGCGGCTGGCACGATCAGGGCGCGGGGGATTTTCTCAGTTCCCATGTGTACTTTAAGCCCTATCGCTTTCGCCGGGACAAGCGGGGCCGGGCCGTGATTCTAAGCGAATTCGGCGGCTACAACCTGCGGGAAAAGGGCCATTGCTTTAACGATGTGGACTTTGGCTACAAAAAGCTGCCGGATCAGGCCGCCCTGTGGCAGGCCTACGAAAATCTGTATGAAACCCAGATTCTGCCCGCCATTCCCAGGGGGCTGTGCGCCACGGTTTACACCCAGCTGACCGATGTGGAGGACGAATTGAACGGCGTGCTCACCTATGACCGGCGGGTGGTCAAGCTGCCCGAGGACCAGCTGCGCCGCCTGAACCGGCGCGTTCTGGCTGCGTCGCCCAAGGCTTGACTTTGCCTTTGCTTTCAGCGTAAGATAGACCTTGTTTAAAGGAGGATGACCCCCATGAGTGAAATGCCGATTTGCCCCCGCTGCCATAAAACCGCCCAGACGGCGGACGCCGCCTTTTGCGCCTATTGCGGCGCGCCTATGAAGCAGGCCCCCGCGCAGGAGGTGCCCGCGGAAATTCAGGCCCTGCTGATTCGTCTGGCGGATACGCCCGACCCCAAAAAACGCTACGAACTGCTGACGCAGGCCCAGCAGCAGTACCCCGACAGCCTGCCCATTGCCCGGGAGCTTTTGTACCTGGGCCGGCTGCACGAACGGGGCGGCAAGTATGTGGATTTTTCCGTTATCAAATGCTACCTGCTGCACATGTACCTGACCCCCAGCGATTTTAAAGAGGACAAAAAAACCGCCATGCGTCAGGAGCTGTTCCACCATCCCCAGCTGCAGCGCTGCCAGGAACTGGCCCCGGACGCGGACGACTTTACCCGGGAATACCTGCGTCACCTCAGCGCTGAATTCTCCGGCCTGTTCCTGAAGGGCAGCAGCACCTATATGCGGTCCTTCTTTGGTCTGCGTCTGGGCGGCCGCCCGGAAAAGCTGCTGGCAGAGCCCGCCTCCCGGGTGCTGGCCAATATTCACGGCGATACCGATCTGGACGGCGACGAGCGGGAAATGCTGTACCAGTGCTTCTATCAGGGCTATATAAAGGAGATTGGCGGCGAAAACGAACTGAACGCCAAGCTGGACCAGTATCACCTGCCCATTCCGCCCAAGGCCTAAAGAAAGGAGCCAGGCATGTCCCAGCATACCCAGCGCCAGTCGCTGCTTCACAACCTGCTGCGCGCGCACCCCAAAAAGGCCGCCCCGCTTCACCCCCAAAGTCCCCTTACGGACGAGGAAACGCCGCAAAAAAAGCCGTCCAAATTCCGGCGGATTCTGGTGCGGGTGCTTTTGTGCCTTCTGCTGGCTGTCACCGTGGCGTTCGCCTATGTGTTTTTGCTTCTGGGCGAGCCGGACGAGGACGCCAAGTATGTAAGCCGTCAGCCGGAAAGCCAGATCACCATGCCCATGAACGCTCTGGAAACCCCGGGCGAGGCGGATGTGCAAAATCTGGCGGACACCTTCGGCCAGTCGGTGCTGAACCTGTACGGCGGCCTGACCATGCAGAAGGCGCGGGTATACGACACCGCTTTCGGTGGCGGCTACGCCCGCCGGGTAACCCTGACCTACGCCTTTGAGGACGGCCAGACGCTGACGCTGGAAAGCCTGCGCCCCACCAGCGCCGCCAGCCTGATTGACCAAAGCGGCTACCGGCTGGAGGCCGGCAGCCTGTACGCCATTGGAGGGCTGAACGCCGCCCGCATGGATAACAGCCGGCAAAGCTGCGTTTTCGCCCAGAGCGATTCCGCCGTCTACGCGGTTATCTGCCCCGCGTCCCACACGGACGACCTGCCGTCGCTGCTGAAAATGACCACCCTGACCGCCCCCAGTTACCACGAATGAAGGAGCTTCCATGTCTGAACCAAAGCATTCCATGAAAACCAGCCAGCTGATCCGGCGCTTTCTGCCCTTTTTCCGCAAATATACGCCCATGCTGGTATTCGACCTGTTCTGCGCGTCCCTGACCACCATTTGCGAGCTGGTGCTGCCGCTGATTGTGCGCAATATTACCACCCTGGCCACCACTGACGCGGCGGCACTGACGGTTACCTATGTGCTGCGGGTGGGCGGCCTGTACGTCCTTCTGCGTCTGATTGATTCGGTGGCCAGCTTTTACATGTCCTCCCGGGGCCACATTATGGGCACCTATATCGAGCGGGACATGCGCAACCAGCTGTTTGAGCACCTGCAAACCCTGGGCTTCGCCTATTACAGCAACGCCAAGGTGGGCCAGATTATGGCCCGCATTACCAGCGACCTGTTCGACGTAACCGAGTTTGCCCACCACTGTCCGGAGGAATTTTTCATCGCGGCCATCAAAATCATCGTTCCCTTTGTGATTTTGATGGGCACCAGTCCTTTGCTGACGCTGATCATCTTTGCCATGCTGCCCCTGATGCTGGTATGCACCCGGTTCTTCAGCAGGCGTATGCGGGCCGTGTTTCGGGAAAGCCGCCATCAGGTGGGCGAAATCAACGCCCAGGTAGAGGACAGCCTGCTGGGCATTCGCGTGGTCAAGAGCTTTGCCAACGAGCCCATTGAAATTGAAAAATTTCACGAACGCAACGACGAAATTGTCCGCATCAACCGGCGCAAATACCTGTATATGGGCGGCTTCGCCACCACCAACCGGGCCTTTGACGGGCTGATGTATATTGTGGTGGTCATCGCCGGGGCGCTGTTTATCATCGACGGCAGAATTACCGCGGCGGATTACATCGCCTACCTGCTGTACGTCAATACGCTGCTTACCTCCATCCGCCGCATTGTGGACTACATGGAGCAGTTCCAGCGGGGCATGACGGGCATCGAGCGCTTCTGCGAACTCATGGACGAACAGCCGGATATTGTGGACGCGCCGGACGCGGTGGAGCTGACCAACGTGCGGGGCGACGTAACCTTTGACCACGTCAGCTTCCACTATAACGACGATTGCAAAAACGTGCTGGCGGATATCAATTTTGAGGTCAAAGCCGGCGAGCGGGTGGCCCTGGTAGGCCCCAGCGGCGGCGGCAAAACCACCCTGTGCAACCTGATTCCCCGGTTTTACAACGTATCCGGCGGCCGCATTCTGGTGGATGGGCACGATATTACCCACCTGACCCAGCACAGCCTGCGGGAGGCCATCGGCATGGTGCAGCAGGATGTGTATATGTTCAGCGGCACGGTCTTTGACAACATCGCCTACGGTATGCCCGGCGCTACCGCCCGGCAGGTGGAGCAGGCCGCCCGGCAGGCCGGGGCCCATGATTTTATTATGGAACTGCCCAATGGGTACCAGACCTTTGTGGGCGAACGGGGCGTAAAGCTGTCCGGCGGGCAGAAGCAGCGCATTTCCATCGCCCGGGTCTTTTTGAAGAACCCGCCCATCCTGATTCTGGATGAAGCCACCAGCGCCCTGGATAACGAAAGCGAGCGTCTGGTGCAGCAATCTCTGGAGGATTTGTCCAAGGGCCGCACCACCTTTACCATCGCCCACCGGCTCACCACCATTCGCGGCGCGACCACCATTTGGGTGCTGACGGAAAACGGCATTGTGGAGCAGGGCAACCACCAGCAGCTGATGGCTCAAAAGGGCATTTACTATCACCTGTACCAGATGTATATGGAGGATCATGTGCAATGAACTGGCAATATGGCGTTCACCCGGCGGTTTTGCGTCACGGGGACCCTGCCCGGGCCATGGAGCGTACCCGGGCCGAAGGCCATGACAGCCTGCGGCTGCTGGCCGCCCCGGAGCAGGAGACGGATTGCCGCCGCCTGCTTACCCGCTTTGCCGGGGAAACCCCGGAGGGCCTGTGGTTTGAAACGCCCCTGACCCCGGACTGTCCCATGCTGCCCATTCCCATGCACCCTGCCTACCGGCACGGAGATATGACCCCCTGGGGCGGAACCCAGCTGCGGGACGTGTATCACCGGGCCATTCCGGATGAACGAACCGGCGAGGCGCTGGAAATCAGCGCTATTCCCAACTTGGAAAGCACAACCTCCACAGGGGAAACGCTGCCCCAGCTGCTGGCGCGGGAGGGCCGCCGTCTGGCGGGCGACTGCGCGTGCCAGCCCTTTCCCCTGCTGCTGAAGCTGCTGGCGGCAAAACAGTCCCTGAGCGTGCAGGTACACCCGGACGACGCTTACGCCAGCCTGCACGAGCATAAGCTGGGCAAAACCGAGGCATGGGTGATTCTGCACGCGGACGAAGGAGCCAGCATCCTGTACGGCATGCGTGACGGCGTTACCCTGGACGCATTGCGCGCCGCCCTGGAGGGCGGGCAGGATGTGGAGCCGCTGATTCAGCGCGTTCCCGTCCATGCGGGCGATGTATACTATATGCCCAGCGGCATGGTGCACGCCATTGGCGGGGGCATTCTGCTGTACGAAATTCAGCAGTCCAGCGACGTTACCTACCGCCTGTGGGATTTTAACCGCACCAACGCCAAAGGCGAAAAACGTCCCCTGCACATTCGGCAGTCCCTGGATGTGATCAATCCTGCCCTGAAAGGTGCGCGGGCCCACATGCCCGCCGTAGGGGGCAACCAGCTGACCACCCTGCTGGACGTACCCGCCTTTCGCCTGAAATGTGCCAGCGTAAACGGTTCGCTGCCTCTGGAACCAACACCCCATACCTTTCGTATGCTGACGGCGCTGGATTGCCTGACCCTGAGCTGGCCCGGCGGCGCGCTGGACCTGCACCCCGGCGACAGCCTGCTGCTGCCCGCCTCCTGCCCCGCCGTAACGCTGACAGGCCGCGGCCAGGCGCTGATCAGCCAATGCTGACAGATAAACGACCCCCTATATGAGAGCGCTCGTCCTCAAACATGACTACGCTGGTTCACGAGAAATGCGTCACGCTGCAAGCCTTAGGGGCTCCTCCCTTAAAACCCCGGCAGGAGGCAGTACCTCCTGTACCTCCACTTTTTCAATAACCTGAAACGCCCCCAGCTTTTTTATTGCTGGGGGCGCTCGTTATTTACATTTGTTCAAACAGCACGCGCATCAGGTCGGTGCCGTCCATCAAAACGGGTTCGCTTTCCATTTCCCGCTCGCAGAACTTGCGCACAGGCGGCTTTCGTCCTTCCGCCAGCGCCTTTCGTACCACGCGGCTGTCAAAAATGGCGTAGGGAACCGGGCTGCCGTCATGGGTGCGGGTGGTCAGCAGGGTGGGATGGTCGCTGAGCACCAGCAGCCGGAAATCCTCGCCACGGTCCATCAGCCGCTGAATCAGCGGCACCACGACCCGGCTTTCCACATTCTGAATGGCTTCCAGCTTGCGGCCCAAATCGCCCGCGTGGGCCATTTCATCCGGAGCCTCCACATGGACGGCGGCGAAATCATCCCCGGCGGCCAAAGCGTCCAGGGCGCACTGCACCTTGCCCTCGTAATTGGTGTCCAGGTCGCCGTTGGCTCCCTCCACATGCGGGGTTTTTAATCCGGCCAGGCCGGCAATGCCCCACACCAGCGGCACGGCGCTGACCACCGTGCCCCAGTGCCCGTATTTTTCCTGAAAAGAGGGCAGCTCCATGGCTGTGGCTGCGCCCCAGGGCCAGATCATATTGGCGGGCAGCTTGCCCTGAGCCGCGCGCCGCCGGTTCACCGGGTGATCCTTCAGCAGTTCATAGCTGCGCAGCATCAGGGCGCGGATATCCCGGCACATTTTGCCGGCGGCAGCGTCGTCCGTGTCCCTGAGCATATGGGGCAGGTGGGGCTCAATTGCCTGCTCCAGCACGTTATGGGGCTCGGTCAGCCGCACGGCGGCCAAATCCGTGGCGGTGGTTTTCATCACGCCTACATGGCGAAAGGTATCGGTTACGGTAATTTCCAGCCCCGCATCCCGCATCATGGCGGCAAAGCCGGGGTCGGCAATCAGGTCGTTCATCAGGGCAGTGGCTTCCTGCCCGTGAATATTGCCGCCATTGTGGCTGTGGATCACCAGCGCGCCGGTATCATCCGGCGTAACGGCGCACAAATTCACCCGAAAGCTGACGCAGCCCTGGGGAACCTTCACCCCCATACCGGCGGCCTCCAACACGCTGCGTCCGGTGTAATAGGTCTTGGGCGAATAGCCAAAGATGCTTAAAATGGCGGTATCGCTGCCCGCAGGCAGGCCGTGAGGCACCGTCAGCGCCCGGCCGCACTGACACCCGGCGCAGCGGTCAAACGCGGGCAGGACCAGCGCCTCCAGGGGCGTTTTGCCCGCCAGCTGGGGCAGATAGGTATCAGCCATGCCGTCTCCAATCACAAGTACATATTTCATGATCAAGCCGCCTTCTTTCCTTGCTCATTGAGCGTAAATGATATCGTCCCGGAGCCGGTAAAGGGTCGCGCCGTACTTTTTGCGGCAGAAAGCGTCCACAAACCAGTCGATTTCCTTTACCGCGTCGTACTGCACATAGCCGTACCGCTCGCCGTTTCGTTTTTCACCCTTCATGTTGCTGTCACACCAGCGCACGGTGTCGGTGTCCGGGTCGTAATCGGCGATAAAAATCATGCTGTGGGCCCCGATGCCGTAATAATAATTGGCCGCCATCTGGAAGTAATCGCCCCGCTGCACCTGCTGCAAAAATTCCCGGGCCAGCTGGCGGTTTTCCTCCCTGGACCTGTCGGGGTCATACCGGAAGGAAGCCGCCACATAGAAGGGGTTGCCATCCTCGGCGGGCACGTCCTTCCATTCCACGCCGTACACATAGTCCCTGCACTGGTCCTTGGGCAGGTTATCGGGAATGACCAGTTCCACATCCGGGTATTCGGCCATGCGGTACTTGGCCGCGTTTTGGCGAAACAGGTACACGGTAAAATTCTTGCACACGTAAATATCGCCGCTGTACTGGGCCCGCTGGGCCTTGCCATGGGCCTCGTCAAACTTTTGCCTGGCAAGGGCGATGATATCGTCAATAAACGCCTGCCGGGCCTGGTCGTCCCCAACGGGGGCGGCTGCCGGTTCCGTATCGGTCAGGCTTACGTCCTCCGCGTCGCCAAAGGTTATCACCGCTTCCCCCAGAGCCGCGGCGGGACAAAGCAGCATACATACCAGAGCCGCGCACATCATGCGGCGAAAAAACATAGGCTCCGCCTCCTTCAGGATTTCATTTTACACAATCCATGCTGAAAAGGCAACCTGCCCCCTGTGCATAAACCGTATTTTTACAGGACACACTACCGGCAGATTCCACCATAAAGGAGCGCGCCCCATGAAGAATATGGAACATCGAGCCTTTCAACGCAACATGCTGTGGGTATTTCTAGGCGCCGCGGCGCTGATGATTATCGCCGCAATCACCCTGCTGCTTCCCTCCTCCAGCACAGCCCCGGCGGAGCTGCCTCCCGCCCGGGCCGCAGACAGCGCCGGAGACACGCGGGTGCAGGAGGGGTGCGAGCTGTACCAGACCCTGACCTATACCCGCTGCGACCATGTGGTAACCCGCCGGGTCACCGCCCCGGTGGAGCTGCTGGGCAAAAACCGGGACGATGTGGCCGCCCTGTACCCGGAATGGCGCATTACCCAGTTTGGCCCCAGGCTGATCAAAATGGAGCAGCAGCCGGATTTGTTCTGCCCGGACCATAAGGTGCTGATGCCCGGCGGCGACGGCATGCTGTGCGTGTTTGAAAACAAATATGGCGACGCGCTGGCGCTGGTAAAGGAGCTGGACCTGCCCTTAACCGCCCTGCCCGCCGCCGGGCAGGAGGACGTGGAGCAGGGCATGGGCTTCAGCACGTTAGAAGAACTGGAGCAGTGGCTGGAGAACATGGAATCATGATTACGGTTTTTTTTCGCAGTCTGCTGCTGGTTTGCTTCGCGGTGCTGGCCATGCGGCTGATGGGCAAGCGGCAGATCGGCCAGCTGCAGCCCTTTGAGCTGGTCATCGCCATCATGATCGCGGATTTGGCCTCCACCCCCATGGAAAGTCTGGATATTCCCCTGTGGCGGGGCGTTTTGCCCCTGATGGCCACAGTCATCCTGCACCAGCTGTTTACCCTGCTGTCGCTGAAAAGCCAGCGGCTGCGGGCGTTTTTCAGCGGAACGCCCACCGTGATTATCCGGGACGGCTGCATTGACCATCAGGCGCTGGAAAAGCTGTGCTTTAACCTGAACGACCTGCTGGAGGAGCTGCGTTCCAGCGGCATTTTATCCCCTACGGAGGTAGGCACGGCCATTATGGAAACCAGCGGCAAGCTCAGCGTATTCCCCACCGGACAAAACCGGCCGATCACCCCAAAGGATTTGCGGCTGCAAACCGGCTATGAGGGCATTCCCCTCACGTTGGTGCTGGACGGACAGGTGGAGGGCGGCAACCTGACCCTGTGCCGCAAGGACCGGCCCTGGCTGGAACGCCAGCTGCGCCAGATGGGCTTTGCCCAGCCCAGTCAGGTGCTGCTTTGCTACATCGATACCGACGGCCAGATGACCGCCCACGGCTACCAGGGCCAGCCGCCCGTCCGGGCAAAGGCCCTCGCCTCCCGGGAGGTGGTGTGGTAAATGCGCCGGGCCATCACCCTGATCCTTGCGCTGACGGTGGTCTGCCTGAGCCTTGGCGCCTGGCTGGACCTTTTGCAGCGCAGTACCGCCACCCGGTATATTCAATCCTTTGAGCAGGTGCGGTCCCAGGTGAAGGCCGGGCAGATGGAGCCGGCCGCCGCCCTGCAAAGCGAACTGACCGCCCTGTGGCAGCACGACGCCAAATGGCTCAATTGTTTAATCAGCCACCACCACACCCGGGCGGTAAACACCGCCCTGCTGAAGCTGTCCACCGCCATGGAAATGAACTGGCAAACGGAAACCCTGCAAGCCCTGGACGAGGTATACGACGCGCTGGGCGATATTGAAAGCAGCGATTTTCTGGCGCTGGACAATTTGCTGTAAAAATCGCGGCTTGAGGAGCTTTTTCCT
>ERZ1026860.891-NODE-891-length-16919-cov-6.022948_pt1 | contig 16919 bp, 13 predicted proteins | sample MGYA00380160_ERZ1026860 | MGnify/ENA primary metagenome ERZ1026860 (study PRJEB33269, sample SAMEA4719796) | human gut metagenome | biome: human-associated habitat; feature: organic feature; material: feces | place: Cameroon | collected 2013-10 ... | reverse complement strand
TGCGGTGGTCGGTGCAGCGGTCCTGCGGGAAGTTGTAGGTGCGGATCTTTTCGCTGCGGTCGCCGGTGCCCACCTGCCCGGCCCGGTTGGCGTTGATGGCATCCTGCTGCTCCTTCTGCTTTTGGGCCAGCAGGCGGCTGCGCAGGATCTCCAGTGCCTTATCCTTGTTCTGGAACTGGCTGCGCTCGTTCTGGCACTCCACCACCGTCCCCGTGGGGATGTGGGTGACGCGGATGGCGCTGGACGTTTTATTGATATGCTGGCCGCCCGCGCCCGAAGAACGGAAGGTGTCGATGCGCAGGTCCTTCATATCCAGCGCAAAGTCCACCTCCTCGGCCTGCGGCATCACCGCCACGGTGGCGGTGGAGGTCTGGATGCGGCCCTGACTCTCGGTCTCGGGCACCCGCTGGACGCGGTGGACACCGCTCTCAAACTTGAGGCGGTTGTAGGCTCCCCGGCCGTTGACAGCCACCTCGGCCTCCTTCACGCCGCCCAGCTCCGTCTCGTTGAGGTTGAGCACCTCCCACTCCCAGCCCCGGCTCTGGACATACATGGAGTACATCCGAAACAGGCTGTGGGCAAACAGGGCGGCTTCCTCGCCGCCGGCCCCGGCACGGATCTCCAAAATCACGCTTTTATCGTCGTTGGCGTCCTTGGGCAGCAGCAATATTTTGAGATTATTTTCCAGTGTTTCCACTTCTCGGCTTTTTTCGCCGTATTCCTGCTGTACCATTTCCTTAAAGTCCGCATCGAGGGCCTCGCCTTCGAGCAGGGCTTTGGCCTGGGCAAGATGATCCCGCGCGGTGGTCAGGCTGCGGTAAGCTTCCACAACGGGCTCCAGCTCGCGGTATTCCTGCATCAGGCGGCGGAACCGGGCCGGGTCGGCCGCCGTCTCAGGCTGGTTCAGCCGGACGGAAAGCTCCTCGAACCGATGGCTCACCGCCTCCATTTGGGAAAACAGTTTGGACATATCGGGCAGTTCTCCTTACATCATAAAACAGTTTCCTGAATGTGCGTTCTGGGCCGCAGGGCTACTCCTGACCGGGTTTGAGCACTTTTTTGATGTTCTTTTCAATTTTTGCGCGGGGCAGCATGACCTCACGGCCGCAGCCCGTGCAGCGGATCTTAAAATCCATGCCCACGCGCAGCACCTCAAAGCGGGCCGAGCCGCAGGGATGCTTTTTGCGGGTGAGGATGGTATCCCCGACTGCAATATCCATAAAATCAGTTCCCTCCTGCTTGTACAAAATGGTACAGGCCGTATGCGGTGCGCCTCCTGTGGAGAACGCGCCGCATACAGATATAGTATAAACCAAATGCGTACAAAATGCAAATATCTGCACACCCCGGCGCATACAGTGGTATCACTCCGCCCGCATACGCCGGGCCGCAGGCAAAAAACAACGACAGAAAGAGGAATGAAAGATGATGCAAACGTTCCGAACCGAAAGCAGCTACCGCAGCGCCAGCCGCCTTTCCCCCACCGAGCTGCGCGCCGCCATGGCAAACCGTGAAATTTTGCAGAGCACCGCGCTGGCCTTTGATACCAGCCGACAGCTCCGCTTTGAGCTGGGCGGCGTCAAAGCCGTTATGCCCTTTGCCCAGTGCGCCGACGGGGCCGAGAGCGGTGCCGTGCGAGACATTGCCGTGCTGACGCGGGTGGGGCGGCCCACCTGTTTTATCATTGAGGCCTTGCAGACCGACGAGAACGGCCAGCCTTACTACCTGCTCTCCCGGGCCGAGGCCCAGCGGATGTGCAAGGCAGAGTATCTGGACGCCCTGATCCCGGGCGACATTCTGCCCTGCGCCGTCACCCACATTGAGCCCTTTGGAGCCTTTTGCGATGTGGGCTGCGGCATCAGCGCCCTGCTGCCCATCGACTGCATGTCCGTCAGCCGCATCTCCTCCCCCGCCGACCGGGTGAGCGTGGGACAGCAGATCCTGTGCGCCCTCAAAAACCGGGACGTGCAGGGCCGCTTTGTCCTCACCATCCGGGAGCTGCTGGGCACCTGGGAGGAAAACGCCGCCGCCTTTACCGCAGGCGAGACCGTGGTGGGCATCGTGCGCAGCGTGGAGGAATACGGCACCTTTATTGAGATCGCCCCCAATCTGGCGGGCCTGGCCGAAAGCTGCCCCGACCTGCGCCCCGGGCAGGCCGTGAGCGTCTACATCAAAAACATCCTGCCAGAGAAGATGAAGATCAAGCTGGTCATCGTCAACCATGCCCTGAACCAGCGGCATCGGTTCGAGCTGCGGTATTTCATCACCGAGGGCCACCTGGACCACTGGCTCTACTCCACCCCGGGCAGCCACAAGCGCATTGAGACGGATTTTACGGTTGCGGCTTGCAATCCGGCGTAAAACCTTTTATACTAGAGGAAACAAAATTGTCCGAGGGAGATGTGTGAAACGATGGCCTCCAACGATGCTTTTACTGCTGGCGTGCGCCCGGGCGGGCTGACGAACAGTACCGAGATCCGCCTGCTGCTGTGCTATCTGGTCAAAAATGCCGGGCCCATCCGCCGCACAGAGATCGAAAACGCCCTGATGGAAGAGGCGCTTGTCAATTATTTTGAGATCGGCTCCTGTCTGGACGATATCACCCGCCAGAAGCTGGTGTGCGTGAAGCCCGGCCCCGACGGGGTGGAGCGCTACTCCATCACCGAGAAGGGCCGCAAAGTGGCGCAGGAGCTGGCGTACGATCTGCCCCGCAGCGTGCGGGAGCGGGCCGTGGCCGCTGTGCTGCGCAGCCAGACCTGGGCCCGCAAGGAGGCCGAATACAGCGCCCGCATCTCTGAGAAGGCCGACGGCCACTGTTCCGTCCGCTGCACCGTCAAGGCGCTGGATCAGGAGCTCTTCTGCCTCGACCTCGGCACCCCGGACCGCCTGAGCGCCGAGCTCGTCAAAAAGCAGTTCATCCTCAACGGCAACGAGATCTACCAGATGCTCATCACCAAGCTCACGGAAGAAACGAAGTAAGCCCCAAAACACCGCACCCCCGCCTCCAGTCCGTTTTCGACTGGCTGCGGGGGTGTTTTTTGCGTTTTTTGTTTCAAATGCGGCAGAAACTTCGTTAATTTTTCTACTTTAGCAAAGAATCTTGAACGCTGTGGGGGCTTTATGGTATCCTGTCCCATGTGAGTATATTTTGAGGAGGATCTACCCTATGTTCCCGAGCATCCCAAACCCCAATTTCAAGCTCCATGTGGGCTGGCGCAACATCAAAACGTCCATCACGGCCATGCTGGTGGCCATCGTCTACTGCCTTGTCGGGCGCAACCCGGCCTTTGCCTGCATCGGCGTCATCTTCGGCCTGGGCTATGATATGGAGGATTCCATCAAAAACGGCGGCAACCGTCTGTTCGGCACCCTCATCGGCGGCCTGCTCTCCATCGTCGTCTTCCGCTTTTACCTGATCTTCTTCCCGCAGGGCGGGCACACCGTTTTTCTGGCCGTGCTGCTGGGCTTTGCCATCGTCATTCTGATCTTGCTGTGCAGCTACTTCTGGCCGGGCGGCGTACAGCCGGGCGGCGTGGTGCTCTGCATCGTGCTGTTCAGCACCCCTGTGGCCAGCTACATTCCCTACGCGCTCAACCGCATTCTGGATACGTCCATCGGTGTCATCGTGGCACTGGCGGTGAACTATTTTCTCCCCCGTGAGCGGGTCGTCTGCTGGTGGGAGAAGGTCACCGGCCGGGAAAAGACCGCGAAGTAACAGTCACTGTTTGCCCAGCTGCCAGAAGGCCACGGCGCTGGCCGCCGCTACGTTCAGAGAATCCACCCCGTGCGACATCGGGATCTTTACCGTGTAGTCGCAGGCGGCAATGGTGGAGCGGGCCAGCCCATCGCCCTCCGTGCCCAGCACGATGGCCAGCTTCGGCTCCGCCGCCAGCTGCTCGTCATCGATGCTTACCGAGCGGTCGCTCAGTGCCATGGCTGCGGTCTTGAAGCCGAGGGCGTGGAGCTGCTCCATCCCCTTTTCCGGCCAATCGGCGGCCGTCTCGCCGAGCTGCGCCCAGGGCACCTGAAACACCGTGCCCATGCTCACCCGCACCGCCCGGCGGCAAAGCGGGTCGCAGCAGGAGGGATTGATGAGGACGGCGTCCATATTCAGCGCCGCCGCACTGCGGAAGATGGCCCCCACGTTGGTGGAGTCCACGATGCCCTCCAAAACGGCTACCCGGCGGGCATCCCGGCAGAGCGCCTCCACCGAGCAGGGCGCGGGACGCCGGAAGGCACAGAGCACGCCCCGGGTCAGCTCAAAGCCGGTGAGGGCTGCCAGCAATTCCCGGTCGGCGGTGTAAACGGGCGCATCGCCGCAGCGGGCCAGAATCTCTGCCGCTGGGCCGGTGATCTGCCTGCGCTCCATCAACAAAGAGAGCGGCTGATAGCCTGCATCCAGCGCCCGGGAGATCACCTTGGGGCTCTCTGCAATGAAGATGCCTTTTTCCGGCTCCAGACGGCTGCGCAGCTGGTTCTGGGTCAGCCGGGCGTAGGGGTCCAGCTCCGGGGCGTGAAAGTCCGTGATCTCGATGATATTCGGCATAAAAAGCTCTCCTTTGGCTCTGTGTTTGTTTTGTTGTGCTCCTATTCTAGCACAATGCGCCCCGCAATGCAAAGTAGCGGCATGCGTTTTTGGTATGGCAGGCATACCCAAACCGCCCCCTTGTACTTTGGGCGGAATGCGCTTATAATAGCTCCTGTGCCCAATATTTCATTGGTTGTAAATTCTATTATATTATATAGAGATCGAGGTGGAACCCCATGCAGTCTCAACCGAATCCCCGGCACGAACGCCGGGGCCAGATGTCCGAGTCCTTTCTCACCGCCGTTTTTCTTTCCCTTTCCGGCGGTTTGCAGGACGCCTACACTTACTTTTTCCGCGGCAAGGTGTACGCCAACGCCCAGACAGGCAACATTGTGATGTTGAGTGAGAGCCTGTTCACCGGCGACTGGGCAAAAGCATTTCATTATCTGGTGCCTCTTGTTGCCTTCGCAGGCGGCATTCTGGTGGCCGAGCTGGTGCGGGAGAAGTTCCGCACCGTCCGCGCTCTTCACTGGCGGCAGATCATCGTGCTGGCGGAGATCCTGCTGCTGTTTATGGTGGGCTTTTTCCCTCAGGAGCTCAACCTACTGGCCAATGCCTTCGTCTCCTTCTCCTGCGCCATGCAGGTGCAGACTTTCCGCAAAGTGAACGGTTACGGTTATGCCAGCACCATGTGCATCGGCAATATGCGCAGCGGCACCGAGGCGCTTACGGTTTGGCTGGTGAACCGTGACCGCAGCGCCCTGCGCAAAGTCTTCCACTATTTTGGCATCATCGTGCTGTTTGCGCTGGGTGCAGGCCTTGGCAGCGTGGCTGTCAACCAGTTTGCCACCCGGGCCATCTGGTGGTCCTGCCTGCTGCTGGCCGTCGCCTTTGTGCTGATGTTCGTCAAGGAAGAGATCGAAGAGAACCCCGCCATTGAAAAAGACCTTACCGTCATCCGGCAGGAGGCAGGCGAGATCGACGCCCTGCTGAAGGAAGAGCTGCACGAAGAGCACGAGAGCTGGAAGGATACGCTGGAACATAAAAACTGAGATTGCACCTTTTCGCCGATTGTGCTATACTGTTTTTATTGTGTATTGAATCAGGGAAAGGGACTTGAAAATGAAAAAAGGGTTTGACAACGACAAATATCTTTCCATGCAGTCGCAGCACATCCGGGAGCGGATCGCGCAGTTCGACAACAAGCTCTATCTGGAGTTTGGCGGCAAGCTGTTCGATGATTACCACGCTTCCCGCGTGCTGCCCGGGTTTGAGCCGGACTCCAAGCTGCAGATGCTGCTGCAGCTGAAGGACCAGGCCGAGATCGTCATCGTCATCAGCGCCGAGGACATCGTGGCCAGCAAGGTGCGCGGCGATTACGGCATCACCTACGATCTGGATGTGCTGCGCCTCATCGACGCCTTCCAGGGCGTAGGGCTCTTTGTGGGCAGCGTGTGCGTCACCAAGTACACCGCCGCGCCCGAGGTGGAGGCTTTTGAAAAGCGGCTGAACAGCCTTGGCATCCGCACCTTCCGCCACTACAAGATCCCCGGCTACCCCAACGACGTAGCCCGCATCGTGAGCGACGAGGGCTACGGCAAAAACGACTACATCGAGACCCAGCGCCCGCTCGTCGTCATCACGGCCCCCGGCCCCGGCTCCGGCAAGATGGCCACCTGCCTTTCCCAGCTGTACCACGAGCACAAGCGGGGCGTGAAGGCCGGCTATGCCAAATTTGAGACCTTCCCCATCTGGAACCTGCCCCTCAAGCACCCGGTGAACCTTGCCTACGAGGCTGCTACGGCCGATCTGAACGATGTGAACATGATCGACCCCTTCCATCTGGAAGCCTACGGCAAGACCGCCGTCAACTACAACCGCGACATCGAGATCTTCCCCGTGGTCAACGCCATGTTTGAGCTGATCGCGGGCAAGAGCCCCTATCGATCTCCCACGGACATGGGCGTGAACATGGCAGGCAACTGCATCGTAGATGACGCAGCCTGCTGCGAAGCCTCCCGCAACGAGATCGTCCGCCGCTACTTCAAGGCCCTGTGCGACCAGAAGATGAGCGGCAGCGACCACCAGAGCGAGCTGTTCAAGCTGGAGCTGCTGATGAACCAGGCCAGTCTGGCCCCGGGCAGCCGCCCCGTGGAGCAGGTGGCCCACACCGTCTCCGAGAAGACCGGCGGTGCGCCCGCCGCAGCCATTGAGCTGCCGGACGGCACCGTCGTCACCGGCAAGACCGGCCCTCTGCTGGGCGCAGCCTCCTCTGCCCTGCTGAACGCGCTGAAGAAGCTGGCGGGCATCGACCAGGAGGAAGACCTCGTCTCCGCCCGTGCCATTGAGCCCATCCAGACCCTGAAGACGAACTATCTGGGCAGCCGGAACCCCCGCCTGCACACCGACGAAATTCTGATCGCGCTGTCCAGCTCGGCTGCCGAGAACGAGACCGCCGCGCTGGCCCTCCATCAGCTCTCCAAGCTCAAGGGCTGCGACATCCACTCCACCGTCATCCTGTCCAGCGTGGACATGGACACCCTCAATCGGCTGGGAATGTATCTGACCTGTGAGCCCGCCTACGAGGAAGAAGACCGCAAGTACCACAAGCGCTGAGCTGCGCAGAACCTGCGAGAGAAAAAATCACCCCTGCACGTGGATCGCGTGCAGGGGTGATTTTTCGTAAAGCCGAGAACGATCGGGAACCGCCCGATCTCATCCGGCTTTTGCTTTTTATTTTAGACGAGGGTGATGCGGCCTGCGCCGTAGGGGTTCTCGTAATCCAGCAGGTAGCCGGGGTAATCGGCCAGCGGGCTGTTGGCGGAAGCCAGATGCGGCAGACCGTTGGCATCCACGCCGCCAAACATCATGGCATAGCTGGACATGACGAGGTAATCCTCGGAGACGTAGTCCTTGATGAGCTCGGCGCCGTCAAACATGGCAAAGCCATCGCCCAGATTGCGCAGGGTATAGTTCATGCCGGCGAGGGCGTACTTCTTGGCGGGGTCCAGCGGGACATAGGTGCCGGAAGCCTTATCGTAGATCTTGACGTTCTGGACGCGGGGCGTGCCGGTGGCGCTGCCCTGCCAGACGTTCTTCTCATCGGTGGGGACGGTGTTGGGCAGAGCGGTGTGGATCTCGTAGGTCGCACCCGCAACGTGCAGGAAACCGCCGTTCTCATCGCCGGAACCTGCAAAGCGGGCTGCGAACTCCAGGGCATCCTGGATCTGCTGGCCGGTGACGGACATCAGGCAGGCCACATTGCCGAAGGGGCTGACGGTCTTGCAGGTCTTGAAGCTCCAGGCACCTGCGGGCACATCGGTGCGGATGCCGCCGCCGTTCATCACAGCCAGGTCGCAGTGCAGCTCTTCGATCTCATTGAAATAAGTATAGATGCCGTCGGCCACAAAGTCGCCGAGGTTGGTCTCGTTCATGCGGATGCGGCGCTTGCCGGTAGCGGGATCGCTGATGTAGAACTCGGTGTCGCCCACGGCGATCTCCTCGCCCAGCATATCATCGACGTTCTTCACCCACTCTGCAGCGATGGCGGCCACAGCGGGGTCTGCGCCCTCGTAGGCATTCACCAGCTGAGTGGTGATGGTGCCGTCCGCTGCCACGGTCATGCAGCCGACATTGGCGAAGTAAGAGCCCGTCTGGGTCAGCACCACGGGGCGGCCTGCGGCATCGGCAACGGTCTTCCCTTCCATAACAGTGTGAGAGTGGCCGTCGATGAAAGCGTTGAAGCCGGTGGTGTGGGCAATGACATCCTCACTGGTCCAGGGTGCAGAGGAGGGATCGACACCCAGATGGCCCAGACCGATGACGCAATCCGCGCCCAGTGCCTTGGCCTTGTCCACGGCCTTCTGCACAGCGGCATACAGCTTTGCGCCGTCGTCGCCGCCCAGAATATCATAGATGTACTTGGTCTGGCTGGCATTCATGAAGTAAGCCGGGGTGGACTTGGTAAAGCTCTCGGGGGTGGTGATGCCAACAAAGGCCACAACGGTGCCCTTGAAGTTGAACAGCTTGATGCTGGGCAGCACCCGCAGGCCGGTGCGCAGATCGACCCAGTTGCAGGAGATGTAGGGGAAATCGGCTTCCTTGAGGACGGCCTTGGTGCGGGCCATGCCGTAATCGAACTCATGGTTGCCCAGGGTGGCCACGTCGTAACCGGCGGCGTTCATCAGCTGGATGATGGTAGTGCCGTCGTCCATGGAGCCGTAGGCCGTGCCCTGGATGTGGTCGCCTGCGTCCACCAGCAGGACGTTTTCGCCGTTGGCGATGTGGCTCTGCTTGAGGGCTGCAATGGCAGCGTAAGTCAGCTTGGGAGATTTCTTATCGATGTAGGTATGCACGTCGTTGGTGTAGAGGATGGTGAACGGGGTCCTGCCCTTGCCGTAATAGGCAGACGCAGCCGGGGCACCCAGTGCCATGGTGGCAGCAGCAGCAGTAACGCCGGCGCCCTTCAAAAAGCTGCGGCGGGAAATGTACTGTTTCATGGTAAGAAACGACCTCCTTTGTTTGACAAAGACGTTGTGCAGCCCAGCCTTTTGCCAAGGCCGCATTGTTACCATAAGCTTAACACAAAGCGCCGCCCGGGGCAAGAGTTTTTTGGAAGATTTGTGTCATCTTCTTGCACAAACAGTCTGTCTTTTATAAAAGAGTGCTAGTTTTTGTACAAATCCCGGCAAAACGCCAAGGGGCCCGCCCCCGCAAAGCGGAAGCAGGCCCCTTGGACGCAGAAAGAGGGACGGCCCAAAAACGGGCAGAACAAAAATGCGGATGCAAAAATGGCAAAACTCAGATGGCGCCGTACTGCTTGAGCAGCTTTTCGAGGTCGGTGCCCTCGATCTTTTTCAGCGCTTCCTTCATGGCAAGGCGCGGCAACAGCGGCAGGTCCATATCGGTGAACTTTTTGCCGTCGCGGAGCTTCACCGCTGCATCGACGAGGCAGCGGACATCGTAGGTGCTGCCCCAGACCTCGGGCACGCCCCGATCCACGTTCAGCAGGCTGTAGACGGCCACCATGCCGGTGCGCATGGAGTACTCGGTGGTGAAGATGGTATCCCGGGGCGTCTCCGCGAACTGCCCCAGGAAGGCGAAGTTGACCGCATCCTTGGGCACCACGTCGGGGCGGTCGCCGATGGCGCGGGGCATGAAGAAGGCGTCGATATAGGGCATCATGACGGGCACGGTGTTGGCGCTGTGCTCGGCCAGCTCTTCGATCTGGTCGGTGGGCACACCGATGTGGTAGAGCCACTCCATGCAGATCTCCTTGCCGGTGCAGTCCCGCATGGACTTTTTGACGTAATCGCCGGGCTTATCGCTGAACAGGCCGTAGACCCAGACGCAGAGCTGATCCTTGGGCTGATCCCGGAACTGCTGCTGGCGGTTGAGCGTCCAGCTGAGCAGCCAGCTGGAATCCTTCACCGTGACGATGCCGCCGGTGACGGTGTGGCCGCTGAAGGGATCGCGCTTGCAGATCTTCTCGATATACTGCGGGATCTTATCGTCCAGCGTGGTGATGGTGGCGCTTTCCCAGTTGGACTCCTCGGGCTTGGAGCAGAACTTCTCCGGGTGGCCGAAGGCGGGGTCCTGCGCTGCGATCCGCTTCCAGAGATCCCAGCCGTTGCCCGGCTTGATGGTGGGGTCAAAGCCTGCCGCCTTATTCTGTGCGCCCACGGTGCAGCTCTCGACACAGCCGCCGTTGGTGATGAAGAGCAGGTCGTTGGCGGTGAGGTCAATGGTCTCCACCTGGCCCTTGTGGTCCACGGTGATGGAGGTAGCCTGCTTTTTGCCGATTTCAATGCTGAACTGGACGTCCGTGACCTTGGTCTCGTAGAAGAACTGCACGCCGTGGTCCTGCAGGTAGGCCGTCATGGGCAGGATGATGGACTCATACTGGTTGTAGCGGGTAAAGCGCAGCGCCGTGAAGTCCGGCAGGCCGCCGATGTGGTGGATATAGCGCTTGATATAGAGCTTCATTTCCAGCGCGCTGTGCCAGTTTTCAAACGCGAACATGGTGCGCCAGTAGAGCCAGAAGTTGGAGGAGAAGACCTCATCGTCGAAGACGTCGGTGATCTTTTTATCCTGCAGCTGCTCGTCCGGGGTGAAGAAGAGCTTCATGATCTCCATGGCACCCTTATCCGAGATGGCGAACTTGCCATCGGTGTGGGCGTCCTGACCCTGCTTTTCCGTAGCGCGGCAGAGCGAATAGTTGGGGTCGGCCTTGTTGAGCCAGTAGTACTCGTCCAGCACGCTGGCTCCTTCCGTCTCCAGCGACGGGATGGAGCGCAGCAGGTCCCACATGACCTCGAAATGGTTGTCCATCTCGCGGCCGCCGCGCATGACGTAGCCGATATCGTATTTATAGCCATCGCAGGCACCGCCCGGGATGGGGTCCTTCTCGAAGATATGGATGCGCTCGCCCTTCATCTGGCCGTCGCGGACAAGATAACACGCCGCCGTCAGGGCCGCCAGACCCGAGCCGATGATATAGGCGGATTTGTTATCGACCCCAGCCGGTTTTCTGGGGTGTGCAAACGCCTCATAGTTGCCACTGGAATAATACATAAAATGCCAACCTCCTTGCAAAAGTGCAGTGTATCCGGCCCAGAGCATTCGGCTGCTCTCGGGCTCATTCTTGTGGTTTTAGTATACCCGGCTCTCCCCTGCCCTACAACCTACAAATCGGCGGGGGTGTAAGAAATTTAGACAATCTTTCGGCTTTGATAGCAAAATAAAATCGGCCCCCGGAAAAGCGGGAGCCGATGCGTTCAACAACTGCGGCGGTTTGTTTATTTCTGCTCGGGTGCGACCTCAAAATCGATCTTGCCCAGATTGACGTCGGCACGGACGATGGTGATCATCATCTTATCGCCCAGGCTCCAGCTCTTGCCGGAGACGGGGTCGGAAAGGCGGACGCCCTCGGTGAGGTTGGTGCCGGAGGGGGTGAGGCTGGAGGCAGGGACAAAGCCCTCAACGCCGTTATCCAGCTCAATGAAGAGGCCGCGCTGGGTGACGCCGGAGATGGTGCCCTCATAGCACTCGCCCAGATGGCGGCGGGCATACTCGGCCTTGTAATAGTCCTCGGCCTTGCGCTCGATCTGCATGGCGACGACCTCGCGCTCGCTGGACTGCTTGGAGGCCTGCTGGGCGAAATCGGTGTAGCGGAGGATCATGGTCTCCTTATCGGTGCCCTGGAGCAGATCGGTCAGGATGCGGTGGATGGCCAGATCGGGGTAGCGGCGGATGGGGCTGGTGAAGTGGGCGTAATCCTTCAGCACCAGGCCGTAGTGGCCCTTGGGCTTCTCCTCATAAAGAGCCTTGGACATGCAGCGCAGCATCCCCGTGTTGATGATCTGCTCGTAGGGGGTGCCGCGGACGCCTTCCAGAATGGCGCTCAGCTCCTTGGGAGCGGGCACTTCCTTGGCAAAGTGGTCGTTGATGCCGCAGGCCTGCAGCAGAGCGTGGAGACGCTCCAGCTTTTCGGCGTTGGGCTCCTCGTGGACGCGGTAGACGAAGGGGATCTGCTTGACGCGGGCAAAGTGGGCCGCGCACTGGTTGGCCAGCAGCATGAACTCCTCGATCATGGATTCGCTCTCGCCGGAGGTACGCTTCTTGACGTCGATGCAGTGGCCGTTTTCGTCGAGGATGAGCTTGACCTCACCGCTCTCGATGTCCATGCAGCCGCGCTCCTTGCGCAGGCGGGCACGGTGGTCGTAGAGCTCCTTCATGGCAGGCAGCTGATCCGCCACCTCGGCGTACTTGGCCTGAATGTCGGCGTCGGCGGTGCCGGCCAGCAGGGCGTTGATCTCCGAGTAAACGCCCTTGACCCGGCTGCAGATGACCGACTTGACGAACTTGTAGTCAGTCAAATTGCCGTCCTTGTCCAGCCGCATCAGACAGGAGAAAGCCAGACGCAACTCCTTCTCGTTCAGCGAGCAGATGCCGTTGGACAGGCTCTTGGGCAGCATGGGCACCACCTGGTCGGCGTAGTAAACGCTGGTGGCGCGGTTGAAAGCTTCATTGTCCAGCTCGGTGCCGGGGGTAACGTAGTGGGAAACGTCGGCGATGTGAACGCCCAGCTCAAACCCGCCTTCGGAGGTTCGGGTCAGGCTGATGGCGTCGTCGATGTCCTTGGTCTCGGCGCTGTCGATGGTGAAGATGGGCAGAGCGCGCAGGTCCATGCGGCCCTTGCAGTCGGCCTCGGAGATGCTCATGCCCTCAAACTTTTTGGCCTCGTCCCGCACTTTGTCCGGGAAACGGGTGTGGATATCCTTGGCGTAGAGCAGAGCCTTGGCGCAGCGCTTGGCTTCATCGGAGCTGCCAAAGCGCATGGCCACGCCCACGCGGTGGTCTTCCTGACGATTGCCGCGCAGCAGGATCTCAACGGCGACCTTATCGCCATCCTTCGCGCCGCCCTCACAGTCGCGCATGAGCTGCATGGAGATGGCCGGGCAATCGTCCGGGACGAACTTCAGGCGGCCCTCGATGCGGCGGGCAGTGCCCACCATCTCGTTGTGCTCGGTGAGGACGGCGAGGATCTCGCCCTCATCACTGCCCTCCACCCGGGGATGAGCAAATTTTTCCACCAGCACCTCGTCGCCGGGCATGGCCCCGCGGGTGAAGCGGCCGGGGATGAAGATATCGCTGGTGCCGTCGTCCAGCATGACGAAGGCGAAGTTTTTGCCCAGCTTGACCACCTTGCACAGCAGGGCCTTCTCGGCCCGGCCGGAGCGAACGGTGAAGAACACGCCCTGCCGCTGGCAGATGACGGCGTCGTGGATCAGCTGGTCCAGCGCCTCCATCACTTTGCGGTCCGCGCCCCGGTCGCCGCCGAACTTTGCTTTCATATCCTTGACGGTGCAAGGCTGATTTTGGATCATATGCTCCAGTTTTTCACGCAATGCCATAGATTTTAATACTCCTTAACACTTCCACAGCGACCGCCTCCAGCGGGCAGGCGCTCTTCCCTCAAGACAGAAAAACAGCCCCGTCGTCATACGGGGCTGCAGCGCAGTGCTCAGGCCAGCCGGCTGGCGAACACACAGGCCAGAATGGCCACCACGAAGAAGACGATGCCGGCGATGCGGGTCACTTTTGCCAGCATCTGGTCGGCAGGGGTCAGGCGGGTGTTGTTGGCACCATAGGCGCTGCCATTGATGGCACCGGACAGGCCCTGACCGTGGGTGTGCTGCATCAGGGTAAGGGCGATGATGACAGCCGAGACGACCAGCAGGATCACGCCGCCGACGATTTCGATTGCAGACATGGATAAACGCTCCTTTATCGGGTAATTTCAAAGAAACACACAAATACAATGTTATAATATCATACTCCCTGCCAAAAAGCAAGCAAAAAAGCGTTTAGTTCCCCGCCGTCTTCAGCGCGGCGCAGACGGCGGCAAAAACCGCCGCGCTGGAATGGGCAGGCGCGGTCTGGCCGTCCTGCAGCACTATAATAGTATAGCGGGGCCTCTCGCCGGGCCAAAAGCCTGCAAACCAGAAATTTTTGCGCTCCTCCCCGCCTGCAAACTGGCCGGTTTGGGCCGTGCCCGTCTTGCCGCCCGCCGTCCCCTCTTCCGGCGCGGCATCGCGGCCTGTGCCCTCCCGCACCACGCTCACCAGCAGCGCTTGCAGGGTCTGCGCAGCCGTTTGCGAAACCACCCGTCTGGGCCAGCGATGGGAAAGCGTCTGGAGCGGTTCGCCCGTGGTCTCATCAAGCGTGGCTTCCAGCAGCAGCGGCTCCCGGAAAACGCCGCCGCAGGCAAGGGCATTCATCATCCCGGCGATCTGCAATGGCGTTGCCAGCAGCTCGCCCTGCCCAAAGCAGAAGTTGGCAAAGGCCCCACTGGATGCAAGGACGCTTTCCTCCGGCAGCTGTCCGGCGGCGGTGCAGAGGGAATCCGTCAGGGAGAGAGCTTTCCCGAAGCCCAGCCGCGCCGCCATCTCCCGCACCTGCCGGGGGCCCAGCTGCCGGCCCAGCCGGATGAAGTAGCCGTTGCAGCTTTTTTGCAGCGCCCCTGCCAGATCCACCTGCCCGTGGGGCACGCCCCCGGCACAGCGGAACACCTGCCCATCCACCATGCAATAGCCCGGGCAATCGTAGACAAAGCCCGCCAGCCCGGCTTCCAGCGCGGCGGCTGCCAGCACCGGCTTGAAGACCGAACCCACCGCATAAGCCGAAAAAGCGCGGTTCAGCAGCGGGCTGTTCGGTGCGTCCAGGCTGGCGGCGATATTTTCCGGGTCGAACCCCGGCAGGCTGACGCAGGCCCGCACCTTGGCAGTGGCCGTATCGAGCACGACCACACAGCCCGTTTCCATCGTCCGGGAGGCAGCGGCCTCTACCGCCCGCTGGATGGGCCGCGAGAGGGTCAGCTGAATGCCCACCGCCCCGCTGTCGGCGGGGAGAAGAACAGGCTCTGTGCCTGCCTGCAGGGTCCCCTGCGCGGTGACGGCGCAGACCAGCGTATCGTGTGCCCCGCTGCCCGAAAGCTGCGCATCGAAAGCAGCCTCCAGCCCGGCCACGCCATGGCCTTCCCGGTCCAGATACCCCAGCAGCGCCGCCGCCAGCGGGGCGTCACCATACCGCCGGGGCACGGCATAACTCCGCACCCCCAGCACAGAAACATCCTGCCCTACGTCCAGCAGAAAGGGCCGCGCCGCGTTCCGCTTTTGATACAGCTGCACCTGCCCGGCTGTTTCGGCCAGCGTGTAAAGGCGGGTATAGCTCCCCTGCCCCGGCAGGCAGAGAGCCAGCCAGCGGCAGCCCATGCCCGTGAGCAGGCGGCCTTTGCAATCGTAGAAGTTGCCCCGCCGCGCCGGGAGTGCCAGCCGGACGGTGCTTTGCGCCGACGCCCGGGCCGCATAAACGCGGTTGGAGCAGAGCCAGAACAGACGGCACAATAGCACCGCGAAGGCGCAGAGAAATGCGGCGTATAACGCCAGCACCCGGCGACGGCGCATGGGCTCCCCTCCCCTTTTGTGGAATCTCCCGTTCAGTATGGCCCGGGAAATGCCGTCCTATCCCCCTTTTTCAGTCCCGTGTGGATGAACAGCTCTGCCATCGCCCCAATTTTTTGCAAAAACTTTTCCGTCAGGGCGTTAAAAATCACACTTTTCCTGTGTTTCGGTCAAAAAATTACAAAAAAGTGTTGACAAAAAGGTGCCCGCCGCGTATAATATCTCATGTCGCCACGCTTCGGTAGGGAAGCGGCGGTCGATATCCGGGTGTAGCGCAGTTTTGGTAGCGCGCTTGAATGGGGTTCAAGAGGCCGTGAGTTCGATTCTCGCCACTCGGACCATAAATCCAACGATTTCACGTTAGAAATCGTTGGATTTTTTGTTTGTGGGCTGGCCTCATTTGGTTTTGACCACAATTTTGACCACAATGCCGGCGATTAAAATGCTGGCTCGCGACAATTCGTGCTGTTTCGTCCGAATCGCTCAATCCACTGCGCCTGCCAATTTCAAAAACTTCTTGTCCGACTGGATACTCTGGGTCAGAAACCGGCCATTCTGGAACAAGGCATAGGTGGTGACGGGTGCAGGCACATTCTGTGCCGTCTCTTTCTTCGTGATGTGGATGGCTTTGAACGGGATCCCATGCTCCTTTGCAGCCTCCTGCACCTTTGGCACCCAATAATAGGTGTAGGGGCACTGGTCGGTATAATAAAGGACAAAGCCGTTCTCCTCCACCTTGGGGTGCTTGGCGCAGGCCTTGAATTTTGGCGGTTGGGCACTCTCTGCAAGGGGTAAATACATAAGATTGATGCCGCAATCGGAGAGGTCCGAAACCTTGAAGCCCTTATGGGTCAAAAACTTGGGGTCAGCGAGAAACTCCCGTTTGCGCCCCTCTGCACACAGAATGCAAACGCCGTTTTTGCCCTGCGCCTTGGCATCCCGAAGGCATTCTTCCAGCAGCTCGCTGGAATAGCCGTGCCCTTTCAGGGAGCCGGAGACCCACAGGCAGTTGATATAAAGATATCCGTCTGCTTCAATGGGGACCCAAGCATTTTCCGCCGGGATGTACTCGATAAAGCACTTGCCGCGCTCTACGCTGCGGTAAAAAACAAGCCCCTCCTCAAAGCGCTGCTTGAGCCATTCTTTCTTGGCAAGGCTCTGTTTGCCGGACATGGCACAACAGATGTGTTCCCTGTCGATGTTTTCTTTGGTAACTCGGATATAGTCCATCTTGCGGTTCCTCCTAAGTAGCAAAAGGTCGCTGTGTCGCAGAGCGCTTCTCCGACACAGCGACCTTTTCGTTTTGGCTGCGGCTTACCGCATCCGTCCATCACCGCCCATCAAAGCGGTCATTTCTTCAAGATAGTCCAGAGGGAACGGCGGAGAGCACAGCGGCTTCATGGCAATGCTCATGAGCTTCATGGGGT
>ERZ1026860.883-NODE-883-length-17000-cov-5.523753_pt1 | contig 17000 bp, 8 predicted proteins | sample MGYA00380160_ERZ1026860 | MGnify/ENA primary metagenome ERZ1026860 (study PRJEB33269, sample SAMEA4719796) | human gut metagenome | biome: human-associated habitat; feature: organic feature; material: feces | place: Cameroon | collected 2013-10 ... | reverse complement strand
CAGTCGCCTTGATATGTTTATTCATATAAACATATCAATAGCTACGGCAAAGCCATGAGGCACAAGATATTGGGTTTCATCTTCTATTATCGGACTAAAAGTATGTCCAAAATCCATCAACATCATCAAGGAGGCATCTTCAAACAAATTGCGGGAAATGTTTCTAAGCATAGTATTGATCGCCATATCGACTAATTGCCTAAACAATGTCCTGGTTTTGCCTGTTCGGATAGTTTCTGGACTAAAGAAAATGCTTTTACTAGCCAGTATTTCAACAATTTCAAAATAGTCAGCAATTCCGGCTTTAAGTGTCTCTGATATACCATTTGCGAAATTATCTTTGTCTAGATCATACAAAAACTCCTTGCAGTTTATCACCTGCTGTGGGGGATAAAATGAGCCTAACAGGTTTTTGTTCTCGTGGTAGTTTATTCCAACCTTAATGCCTATTCCGGCATCAATTTGACCGACAAGGGTTGTAGGGACACGAATATACTTTACCATACGATGATACTGCTGCGCTGCGAACCCAGCAATATCCATCACGACTCCACCTCCTATCGCAACTATTATACCATCTCTCGGGAGTCGAGACTTTATGGCAATGTTTATTATCTCAAACAGATGAGGGTATTCTTTGCACTCTTTTGAATTACTGACTGGATTAATACATACCAGTTCACAGTTGTCTCCTTTATAATCCTCTTCGATAGACCGACTAAGAAGCCCCCGAAATAGAATCATAATGTTCATCAATTACAAACACTACCTTTTTATGGCGAGTATAGTACTCTAACACTTCAAAGACATCTTTAATTGTTGCTGCCTCAATTATGTCATAGTGGACTAATCGGCTTGTATTAACTGCTATAACCGGTCTGTTCCTAGTGAACTTGTAGTATAACCCATTTTGCTCCTTAGACTGTTGCGAGTAATACTTGTTTAGGCCAAGCAGGCTCATACAACGACTTGAGTAATCGTCCGAAATCTTATCAATAATAAAAGAATTATCTATTTGATAGTACGGGGAAAGGTATTCCTTAAGCCTCGCCATCATTGAATTAATAAACAACGACTTAATGTTCTCGGATTTTTTATCGAAAAAACGGCTGCCGCAAATAACAACCTTGTTAATTCCGGTTGCTAAGGTAACAGGGACTACAGCCTGGCAGATTGCTTCAGAAACAACGTCAAAATAAAAGTTAGAGAAGTTCCGATTATTATGCAAGAGCTCTAAAGCATCAGTTTCACTGACCTGTTTTTGCATAAATGCAGAAGCAATAGACGATAGTCCGTTTTCTAAGACAAAACCGGCCATATGATTAACTACACCGCAATCGCATAATATTTTTAGTGGTTTGCCATTGAAGTAGATTGATACATGAGAATGACCTATTTCTCCCGAATAGGAGTTCTTATCGATTATTAGGTTGCCTGCAGATGCATCAAACACTTTGCTTCCCACACCGGTGCCTATATGTAACACTAAATAAAGACTATCAGAAAGCACTTCATATCCCGCAAGATAGAAAGCGGCGGCACTTATATTGTTAATGATAAAAATCTGATTATAACGGTAGTACTGTTCAAGAAGCTTATTTAAATGAATAGGTTTATCCAGCCGACCTTTAATTATCGATGATGCGCTGATTAATGAACCTTCGGAATCGATCTGACCGGATATAGAGATACCAATCGGGATAACCGAGGGATTAAAAAGAAAAGCCTTCTCTATCTTATCGTTTAGCATAAGTTCCTTAAAGGATGCATCGATCATCGTTTTTATATTAAGAAATACTTCTTGCATGAAATACAAGCATGTATCTGGGGGTATACATTTATGCGACGAAAAATCCACCTGATATGCCTTGTAAAAGATGTCGAACGCAATATAGCCAGCAATAATGCCTGATCCGCTAACATTTACAGCAATGATAATGTTTCTGTCATCCATAATGTAATTTGGCAACTATAGGCCAACTCCTCCATACTGAGTTATTATGTCCTTTAAGTACTGCGGCGAACTCGTAGTTATATTGTTGAATGTACACCCATTAACCATTATTCCCATTATGCAAGGAATTTCCTTATGATGCTTAAGAGTATGATTGACCTTTTTTGATATAATGCTTGCACGATAAATCGATTGATCCCAAGAGGCAATATATAGTTCATCCGATGAAGAAAGATAATACAGACTATTAACTCCAACAGTTTTGTTGGGCAGAATGCCATTTCCCATTATAACTTTGAAATCGCTGGTTTTATTAAGGCTTCCATTCCAACGTTTGTAGAAGATGCTATCTCCGTCTGAATCAATGGACATAGCATTGTCATCATCTATATATGCGGCTGAATCAACACAATCGTCGTGAAAGCCACATTCAGTAAACATATTCTCATTATTAACTTTCCATTCATAAACGGACTTATCTAACGATGCGGATGGAATCCGAGTACACGTTGAATCATAAATCGCACTATATACCCGGGCCTTATGCCCCAAATAGGTATTGATACAATTACCTGTTTTAATATCCCATTCGCGAATTGACCCATCACACAACGCAGACAGAACTTTACCTGTATTATTGTCGAATTGAGTTGAACGCATGAAATACGAGAGACCAATCAATCCAACTTCGCATTCACCAGTCTTGCTGTTCCACTCACGAATAGCAAAATCACGAGAAGAAGAAAGGAATCTATTACTTGATTTACTGTATTCGACCCAAAGAACCGAATCATAATGCAGGGAATATGTTTGTGAGCATTCTTTATACTCAACACTCCATTCTTTTATGGTGTTGTCCGCTGAGCAGGATAATAGCTTTGTACAGTCGTGGCTGTAGCATATTTTCTCGACCTCGGCAGCGTGTCCCGTATATGCAGCATTTTTCTCGCCTAAAGAATATTCCCATATTTCGCACCCTCCGTCTGTGAACGCAAACTTGTTAGCATTTTTACCACACGCAATACACTTTATAGCTTTACTCCCTATCTTTATCGTTTTATTCGTCCTATGAAGTATATCGAAAACAAACACATTACCCGATGAAGAACCGATCAATAAAGTCTTGGTATCTGAGCTGACCGAAATACTCGTTATTATGTCAGAGATATTCCAGACATCTGTGAAAGAACTAGAGAGGCTATTATATGCTATCGCCTTGCCATTACTTAATGAAACATATACTATTTCATCAGTATGTGCCATTGCTGTCACACAAGCTTCACATGGGTAACTGTCGCAGATGGTGTTGTCGTTCTTGTTTATTATGATAATAGTGTAATCCCTTAGAACGCCGAGAATTCTGTTACCATGGATCAGTTGAGCATAAAGAGGTTCAACATCGCATTTAATTTATAAGAATAGATGCACCTACCGGTTTTCAGAAACCATTCTTTAATATACTTATCCCGAGATGCGGAAACACATCCCTTTTCCTCATTACAGTAAACAACACTATATACCCACTGGAAATGCCCTTGGGGCATGAAGGAATTAATATCCATTATTGAATTAGAAAAATCAGCACTTAGATAACTTCCGTCGACTCTCTTTCTGCCGCAAATAACATTATTGAATATGCAATCCTTAAGGTTTAAACTCGAGAAATCAATTCCCGTTAGTTCTCCACGTGAGTATTTCCATATTTCTATCAAGTTTTGAATAGGTGTGAACAATGCACGCATATTACAAGAAATCCAGAACCGAGAAGGGTAACTCTCGAGAATCAGACATCAAGCGACTACGATAATTCTCCTTTGCAATTCCAAACTCATTATACGCTTGGACGAAAAGCTCCAACACCGCTTGAAGCGTTTTGAGTTTGCGTGGAAAACAGCGACTTCGGCGGCGCAGAATAGGGATATAATGCCTTAAATCTGCATTAATGCCCTCAGCAGCGTAGGTGTCATTTTTGCTGTTTACATTACGGATGTGTTTGCCGGGATAAACAACATCAACATAGCCGAGATAACCATCGGTGCAGTAAAAGTCTGCCTCCGGACCGCTGTCAACAATTCGTTGAATACGCAGCGCTGATTTATCAAAAGCCACGTCAAACCCTACTATCTGGCGCGGTGCTCGACTTACCATAGTCATTATATAGGCATTTTCACGGGTTTCCTTTGTAGACTTTTGGCCCACAAACCAATATAGCTCATCAAGCTCTAAAGTTTTGGAATTAGCTTTTGGGGTAGGTGCTGTTATTTTTAATCCAGTTATAAACATTGGCTTTGCTGAAGCCGAATATCTTACCAACACCTCTCCCGCTTGCTCCGGCGTAGTAGGCTTTAATTGCCATTTCACGAACTTCCTCAGGATACTTTCGTGTTTTCGGTTCAAAGGTGTAGTATTTTCTGCACTCCTTGCAGAAGCATCTTTGCGTTCCCGAACGATTCTTCCCTGCGTTTACCTGATTCTCAACTTTTCCGCATACAGGACATTTCCTTGCTGCGTTTTCTTTTGCTTTTCTCATGCCTTTATTATACCATATTGTGCGCTATTCGTCCACTCCTTTATCTTGAATAAAGTGGAAAAAGAAGGTATAATATCAACATCGAATGAATCTTGTCGAATTGTCGAGATGAGTTGATAGCGGCGGTTCAGATAATGGTCTGATCATAATCCATATTAGAGTTTCAGCAAGTTGCAAGCAGCCTACTGAGGAGGTGTTCCCATGAGCAAGAAATATACACGTTATCTTTCAGTCGTCCTTCTGGCAATCATCGTATTGCTTACGCTTCCTCTTACCACAAACGCGGAGTCCCTTCGCTGCAAGAAAATCATTTCTGTTGTATATGACGACTCCGGCAGCATGAGCGGCAATAACGAAGCCTATGCCAACTACTCCATGCAGACCTTTGCCGCAATGGTCAACAAGGGGGATGAGCTTTACATAACCTATATGTCCGACTGCATGAACAGTAGAAGAATCGACACATCCGATCTTCTGAACGCTGTCGGCAATATCAGAAATCATGCGTCAAACGGCAATACTCCCTACGAAGCCGTCGAAACCGCCATGAATCGGCTGAAGCAGTCAAAGGACTCCGATCCCAACACACAATACTGGCTCGTTGTGTTTACGGATGGCGGCTTTAACAGCACTGCAATCCCGGAGGTCGAAAGGGCTCTTGATAAGTTCAGCCGGTCTCAAATGGTTAACGGCTCAGAACCGCACATTATCTTTATGACTATCGGGGACGAGTACGGCGCATACACTCCGCACCCCTCTAACCCTGATATCAAGATCATAACCGCGAACAGTGGTCGTGACGTTGCTGACAGCCTATTCGAAATCGCTTCCAGCGTTACCGGAAGGTTCAGGGTCGACTCCTCTGCGATAACATTCACTGACGATCATACCCTGACTGTTTCCTCGAATATCCCGCTTCTCAACATAAGCATCCTCGTTCAGAATGTTGACGCGGAGGTTGTTTCTTTACTCGACCCCGATATGATGCCTGTTCCCATTAAACATGAGATTCCGGTCAGCATACCGAATCGTATCCTAAATCTTCTGGATCCGGATATTGCCAATATGCACGGAGTGATAACCCTTGCCGGTGAGGATGGGAAGAATATCTCCGCCGGTCGTATAACGGTAACTCTGTCCAAAGCGATCAGCCCCGAAGATATAGTTATCATGTTTGAGCCCGCTATCGAACTGAAGGTCAAGTTCTATAGCGACGGTCAGGAGATAACCGATCCCGACCTCATAGCCGTGACCATGCCGAAACTCGTCGCTAAAGCCGCTGTATACGAGTACGGTACCGACGTGGAGATACTGGAATCACTGCTCCCGAGCGGTTATACGAAGACTATGGAGCATTCTATCGACGGCAAGACAATAACGTCCAACGACTCGTTCATCGTCGATCCGCTGAAAGCCGAGGTCGGGAACAACAGAGTCCACGCCGAGCTCGATCTTGAAGGCTTCTTCCACCTTGAAGCCACCGTCGATTTTTCTCCCGCGCTCATGCAGATCGACAGCATTACCGCCGAGCTCGAATATGACGGCAGTCCTCGCAGAGTGGTTAACGGTATAGCTGACGGTAACGAAGTGGTATATGTGACCAGACTCAATGACAATCATACCGGCTACCGCTTTACGATCTGCGTTGACGGGGAACCCATAGACAAGCAGACCGCGCTTGCGCTCGAGGATAAGTTCAGGGAGTGCATCCATGCGGATTTTGACAACTACATTGTTGAGGTCAAGGACGACGGATCCTTCCTTGTGTATCCGACCAAGCAGCCGTGGTATGTGCCGACGCTCATCTATTATCTCAGGCATCAAGGGGAACAGACTGTTGGGGTCACCATTGACGGAATGAGCGCGGAAGGCAAGCTTGATTTCAATCTGTTCTACGATCCGTGGGAGATCATCATCCCCATACTCTGGATGCTGCTGATACTCTACATTATCTGGTGGATACTGTTCAAAAAGCACTTCCCGAGGGTCACGCTCTGCATGGGCCTCGGCAGGCGGAATCAGTTCGGACAGATAACCTACAACAACAGCGATCAGATCGACCTTAACTGGCTCGGCTGCTTCCAGCACCGCAACATATTCAGCGTGCTATTCAATCTGATCGTACTGCTGCTCCCGATGGCCTCGAGGACGAGGTTCGGAGGCTATACCTTTATCGGACAGCGTTCTCTCGTCAGGAGTGCGAACCAGTTCCTCATGGTTAGGAACGTCAAGAATAAGGCTGTCAGTTCCACCATGCCGAAGCCCAACTCCGTCAGCGACATAAGCTCGACTGAGCTGGACGACAAGCTCTTTATCAGGGACGGCGAATCCTACGTTAAGTTCTGGATCGATGATTGATCCTTACAAGATTAAAACTATTTACGGAGGTTGACATTATGGCTCAAAAACCCGAAAAACACGCGACCCGAGTTCCGACTGTTCTTATCGGCATTGGCGGTATCGGCGGGCAGATCGTTAGGCTTGTTGACAACGAGCTGAAGAACTACGACAAGAAGTTCGTTCGGATGCTCGTACTCGATACGAACACCAACGACCTCTCAAAACTTGATAAGACCAATATCCCCTACGTCCAGACCAGCGAGAACATGACGGTCAGCGACTACCTCAGGCGGAACAAGCGGTTTGAGGACTGGTTCCCCTATAACCCCCTTCTGAACGGCAAGAACCTTATCGAAGGCGCCGGGCAGGTACGCTCCGTCTCCCGTCTCGGCGCTCTCGCAAGCGAAGCCGCCGGAAGATTCGAGAAGATCAAAAACGCCATCACCGAGGTAAGCCGTAACGTCGGAAGCACCATACATAAGACCGTCCGCGTTATGATCGTCGGCTCGGTATGCGGCGGCACGGGTTCGGGTATGGGTATTCAGCTTCCCTTCCTTGTCCGCGACATGATAGACGAGATATCGAATATGCCCAACGCGATCGTACGCGGACTCTTCATCATGCCGGATATCGTTGAGGAGGTTCAGGATACCGATCAGAAGCTCAGATCGGTTTATGTCAACGGTTTCGCTTTCCTGCGTGAACTGAACGCGTTCAACAAGGCTCAGACCTTCCAGCGCGGGACCGAGAGGCTCAGGATAGAGCACTACCGCCGCGCGGATACGGATCCGAGCAAGGATCACACTGTTATGAGCCGTCCCGCCCCTTACGACTTCCTGTTCCTTATCGAAAAGAGTAACGTCCACGGTCAGAACATAGGCAATTTCGACGCCTATATCAGCAAGGCAGCGCAGATAGTCGTAATGCAGCTTTTTGCCTCGGATATGACAGCGAGCATGCACTCTTCCGAGGACAACCTGATTGTCTCGGCGGTGGAGAGGAACGGAATGAACCGGTACTGCGGAGCCGGCGTATCCAAAGCCGTATACCCCGAGGAGGAGAACATCCGCTACTGCACGCTCAGGTTCACCGAGTCCATACTGAAGGGTCACTGGCTTAAGATAGACCGCATGGTGGATCTGAATATGGCCCAGCATAAGCGCCTTATGGCCACCAACCCCTCTCTCATGCCCAAGGATCCCCACGTGGAGTATATGACCGTGTTCGACACTCTCACTGACCCAACCAAGAGCGAGGTCACGGCGGAGATGGGACAGCTCAAGCGTGAGATAGTCTCTGAAGCGATCATTGTCGACAGCAGGGGCGTCGAGCACTCCGAAACGCTCAACAGAGCGGTTAATCTCTTCACATCGATAGAAGGCTTCACCGAAGATCTGTTTAAGTCTCCCGACCTTCAGGATGAAGAGAACAAATGCAAGATGTCGACGAAGAGGCTTACATCAGACAATGCCGTCGCTTACGCTACGGCGCAGTTGCAGACTCTCCGTAGGTATGAGAAAATGGCGAAGGAGAGAGTCGGCATGGTTGCCGCCGGAGCCGTCGACAGCATTATGGGAGCCGACAGGGTCGTCGCGGACACCTATATGGACTCCGTACAGTATCCGTACAACATCTGCGCCGCGATAAGGGACAAACACCCGATCGTCGCGCGCTATATGCTCTATTATGTAAGGAAGATGCTCTCTGAAAGACTCGCCTCATTCGAAACCGAGATCAGCGACCTCAAGGATCAGGAGACCATCTTCACCAAGGATTATTACAGGGAAAAGAGCAAAAACGGCGAAAAGGATACGGATCATGAGGATCCTCCCACCGCTTTGTCTATTACCAGTCCCGGCTGGCTCAGCGGTATTGGCGTAAACTCCGCCGCCTACAACAAGCTTGTACGCACCATCGTCAAGGACTCCAACGCCTTCGTTGAGCATGTCAACAAGCTCAACGGGCTTCTCCTCAAGACGGAGATATACAACACCGTTATTAAGCGCGTCGACATACTCATCGGCATCTATGAGGACTTCTTCCACGACCTTGAGAAGATACTGCTTTACAGGAGGAAGGAAAGAGAGATCCTCGAGGAGGAACAGCCCAGGATACAGTTCTCCGACGTGTACGTCTGCAGCGACACCGTATGCAAGAGGTGGATGTACGATAAGTTTGAAAGCAGTATAACCGGCTTCGATTCCACACTTCCCGACTCCGTAAAGCAGACCTTCTTCGATACCGTGTTCGGGGAGTATGAAAACAAGCACAAGGAAATAGTGGACAAGACGTCCTTCACAAGAAAGCCTCTGTCTACAGAACAGATGTTTGAGTCCGCGATCATCAAGCCTCTTACCGATAAGTTCATGGAGAAGGAGCTGCTTCACGTTCGCATGGATATCATCTCGGCAATCAAGCTTGAGTACTCCATCCACTCTCAGCAGGACTGCCTGACTGTCAATGGCTCCAAGGTCGACCCGAGCGCGTACGACTTCGAGCAGTACTTCGCCTCCGTTATGCGTCAGGTCAAGGAGCTTTCGACTCCGTATTTCTCCTACCACACCGTTTCGGAAAATGTGCACAAGCTCCTTACCCCTAATGCCGACGCAAGTGACATAGCCGATGACGAGGAAGACGAGGACACTGTGACCACTCTTCCCTCCGCAGGAAGGCTCCTGTGCTATTGGGGCGTTAATAACCGCATTGTGGCGCAGCACCAGCACAAAGAGGACAGCGATGTTATCGACCGCGATGCGCTCAACTCGATGTTCGGCATGAGGGACGGTGAAACCTACTACGTTGTAAACGACGACTCCTTCGACCCCGCTAAGCTTATCTGTTATTCCTCCATCTATGATTTCGTCATAGAGAACCTTGACAAGTATGCCAAGAAGTCGAAGGCGTACAAGGAATACAACAAGCGTATGCTCAGGGTTATCAAATCCGACTACAACGTCGGCGCGGGAAACACCGCGTATCTAGATACGGTCCACCCCCATCTTGACAGACGTTGGCATGCGCACGCATATCTGCCTCTTCTTATGATAGACGATGAGGTGGAGGAACAGAAGCGCATCGCAAGAGCTTTCCTTCTCGGAACCGCCTGCAGGAGGATGTGGTATATCGAGATCGACCGTGAGATGTGCTGGGCGTTCAGAAAGAAGGATCAGAGGCTTCCCAACAGGATGATACTGGAAGAGAAGCCCGTGACCAGACCTTCCTTCTATCAGCTCTTCCTCGCGGTCGACGAGAATACCGTCGTTGTAAACGATATCCATAATCAGGCGAGGCATGACGTCACCGACGCGTATAACAAGATCCGTGTCGGAGGAATAACGACAGCCGATCTTCTGAAACAGCCAATCGTCGAGGGCTTCATCGGTGACAGTTATACCGCAGCCGATATTAAGGATCTAGGCAAGGTGTACTATGGTATCTACAACGACACCAAGAAGCCCGTCAATATTCTCGAGGTCATCTATTCGGTTTATACCGACAGCTACGACCTGAAGCTTGTCTCCACGCTCGTCGATAATTTGAGCGGTTATCTCAACGAGTACTGCCTCAAAATGACCAACGATCAGCCCGGCGCTGCGGCAGAGCTGTTCGATGCCGCAGCCAAAGCTATCGGCGCAAACTTTGTATCCTTCCCGGATGCTTCCATAGAGTTCAAGATGCTCATAGAGGCATATCTGTAACCCTCAACTCGCTGCTTACCCTGCTCCATAAGCCGGAGCGGGGTAAGAAAGGAATTATACCATGAAACTGTTTCTTGTAGACATAATGGGCTGCCTTGAGCTGCCGCACCATGAGACGTTCTTCTTTAAGGACGTCAGGGAAGGGCGCATTGCGCTGTTTAAGCGTTCGCTGACTTCGCTTGACGAGCTTTCTTTGGTGCGCGACTGGCTCACGGAGGAGGTAAACCGCAATCCTTTCAGTATTGACAACGGGGTAGTTGTGTTCTTTATCCCCAGAGATCTGACCGGACGGCGCATTCCCATGGACTACGAGATTTATGTCAAGCTTTGCGTCAATGAGCTCGTTTCCCGGCATCTGGATAAACGGTTCAGGTTTGTATGCTTTTTTCTTGATAAAGCCGACCGCAACGCCAGGGATGATTCGGAGTACAGACGCATAAGGGAAGTATGTGAGACCTTCTCATCCAACAACCCCGAGCTGCGGAATGTATTCCTTCCGGCCTCATTCGTCCCGAAGGAGGCCGATGCTGCGGAAACCGAAGCGCTTATCTGCACGCTTGGCGACGCCACCGCGAAGCAGTTTTATCTGCGCGTTCTTGACAGCGTAAGAAAAGCCGATCCTATTGAAGGGGTTCTTACTCATGAAGACTGGTACAGGACCAGATTCCTCGGACAATGCAGTGAGACCGTTTCTGATATTTCGGATTTCCACGTTTCATACTTCTCCGGCGATGTATCGAGGAAAACCGAACTGCTTCTCAAAACCGTGGAGTACGTCTGCTCATTCGTGCAAGAGTACAATCCGGAACAGGATTTTGCTCTCCAGTTCAAGGATTTTCTTACTGACAAGAATTTTTCTGAGTTTGATCCCGATATGGATATGATCAAGCTTCGCATAGCGGTATTAAAACGCAGACTGGAGGAATGGACTTCCCCTGAGGCGGCGGAAGTTGAAAAGGCAGATCCTCTTGTATTTGAAAACGAGGAGCATTATAAAGAGTTTGAAAGAGAGATCGAAAATGTATCAGCGGATGAACTGAACCGGCTGATGCGGCAGGCTATGAAAAGGTGCTCCCTTAGGGAAATGTGCGGGCATGAGTTCACTTCAAGCACCATGGACTCCCTTCAGAAGCTTCTTGCGAACGCGGATAAGCGTCTAAAAGCGTTCTGCGGCGACAGAGTCCGTGATTTTTCAATCTTTTTCCGCCAGCATGACTCCGCCGTCATAAACAGGGAGAATGACGAGTTGTTGACTGATAACGAAAGAGAGGCAGAGTTTGAGCTGGCAAAGCTGATGAATCAGTATTCAGCAAACGAGCTTCCCGGCTATTCCGAGGAGCTTAAGATCCAGCAGGAGTTGGATCTTATCGGAAAGAAGATATACAAGATAGGAGCTTGTCTTGAAAGGATGAAGCTTCTTCCTTTCCTGCTCACCATTCTGTTTGCTCTTACGTCAGTCGGTCTGTACTATTACGGTGTCCAAAACAGTGTGTTTGACAGGGAGAATACACTGTATGTGTTTATTCTGTACCTTGCCGTAATTGCCATACCGTTCGCTTTGGTCTATTTCAGCGTAAAGGCTTATTACAAGAAAAAGGTTCGGAAACTGTTTAAAAAGTGCATGGAGCTTGTCAGGGATTATCTGAAAAGCTTTGCCGGCAAGGCTGAGGAGTTCGAAAAGAACATCAATTCCGCCATTAACTATTACTGCATCACGGAACAAAATAACAGAGCCTCGCAGCGCAGAAGGAATGACCGCGAGTATGAGGAGAGGATACTCTGGCACAGACGTAAAATTGCCGAGACTCTTGAAAACCTGCAGTACTTTGACGGCTTTATCGCAGGAGTCGTGCCGAAGGAAGAGACTGCTAGCCCAAGGCTCGACCCGTTCGAGGACGACGCGATGCACAGCGAGTTTTACCAAATGCGGATATTCTGACAGAACCCGGATTATGACTGAGAAAAGGAGCTATAGTTTATGTATTTGGCGATTTCCGGAGCTCTTCTATTAATAATACTACTCGTCGCGCTGCTTGCCAGAAGGTTTAAGCTGCCTTTCGCCCATAGGATAATACATGTCCGCTCTGTACTGGCGGCCATTGCCTTGGGCGTTGCGGCAGTGTTTCTGTTCAGCAGAATACTCAGCCTTCTGAATCTTGTTTTCTCAATCGGTTTTATTCGGCAGTTCCTGTACAGCATTATGCCCGGCGCAAACGTATCAAGCGGGTTGCTCTGGATGATCACTCTTGTATTGAACCTTCTGCTCGCTTCGGCTTATTGTCTCGGCATGTTCCTGATCTGCAAGCTGTGGCTCAAGCCCGTGTCTAAAAAGCCGTATCTTTCAACAAAGAACCCCATAACCAAGGTCTTTAATTTAATCGGATCGCTGTTTTACAACTTAGACTCTGGAACCGCCGAGATCAAACCGATCGGCGCCGTCGTTGGTAATTGGATAAGACATATGCGCAACGTCTTCGCCGCGATGTTGATCGTCGAGTCGCTTGCGATACCGGCATACATTCATTTTCAGCTCAGTTTTATAGATGAAGCTCTTTTCGCAAGCATCGTCAAAAGCCTGTATATGATACCTATTGTCTCATATTTCGTGCTCGACCAGATCGTGATAATGCTTCAGGCTGCGGCGGATAACGACGAGCTCTTACTCGAAACGGAGGAAAACGGCCTCACTCATTTCGGAGATCTGAGCAGACTTGCCGAACTCTACAGAAAGCTTTTCGGAGGAGATGCTCTTATTGACGATATAGTCAACAACAACATTCAGGAACAGGAGATGTTCTCCGGAGTATCCTCCGAACAGCTTGATCGTGTGGATAATCCCGAGCTGTTGTCGTCGATCTGCCGTAATATCAACAATCTGGTTCAGCCCATGGCTTCAAATTATATCGACGCTGTCGTCGATCTGATAAACGGTGACAGCGTTGCGGTGTTCGATTCTCTTTCAAGCGAGTTCCTGTTCTACTATCTCGCGTTTTTGCAGAAGGAGCTTTTCCTTCGCAGAAAGGCTATGGTCGTGTGTGAGAACGAGGAACAGGTTGCAGGCCTCAAGGAACAATTCGAGGATATCTTCCTCAGAATGAATAAGGTTCACAGCATCTGGACGATCAACGATATTTCGGGCGTCGGAACGGACGACTCCAACACCGATATTCTGATCCTCACCGACAGACAACTGCTTGACGCGCCGATCAAGGATAAGTATCCCGATTTCTATGCGGGGCTCTACAACATCCTTGTGTTCGATCCTTACGAGAAGCTGTGCCGCTCGACTTCCTTTGTCTTCAGGTTCTTCAATACTCTGAAAAAAGAAAACGACGGAGTCAGATATGCGTTTATTCTTCCTCAGAATAATCGTGATATAGGTGTTGCTCTGAAGAACCATCTTGACGGTATTGAGATAAAACACTATAACAGCCTCAGGGAAAGAACAGGCGTGATAATAATGAGTTGGCGCGGAGAGTCCTATTACAAGACCCAGCACGCGATCGCTCTCGATCTTTACCACGATTTCGGACTGGGCTATACTCTGTCGCTTATCGCCTTGAACAGCGGCGTCCCGAGGATCTCTATTCAGGCTCCCGGCAGCATACCACTTAAGTCCTATGCCGCGACCGTTAAGAATTACTCCGCGTCAATAGTGAAACACTATCTGCTCAAGGATTCTCTTAACGTTGATTCGACCATCACCCATAACCCGCTCGCTGTGTTCGATGGCGCCGGGCTGATGTTTGACATTATTTATGACGAGTACAACAATATCCCCGACATTGAAAATCGCGCGCTCTTCGGGGATATAAAGCTCAGCTCAATGGTTCACATCATTTCAAGACCATATATGCTGCGAGATTACTTCGCGCACAACATGAATGCCCTTGCCTCGAACAGAAGAGGCATTCAGATGCTCGTGCCTACTTTCTTTACCGATCTTCGCGCCCCGTCCGTTGCGCTGCTGGTACGCCTGAGAGAGCGCGGGATGACCGGAGAGGAAATAGTTCAATGGATGAGCAGATTCGGCTGCGATGAGAAGAACGTTGAAAACTGTCTTTCGATTGCCGTTAGTGAAGTTCTTGGTGACAACCATCCATTCACGGTCTACAACTGCTTCTCGTTCGGTGAGAAGGAAACTTCCTCCTTCATCGGCTCGGATTATCAGTATTCCCGTTCCATCCGGCTGACAAACAAAGCGCTTTATAACAGTGTCATAAAGTCGACCGAAGACAACGTTCGCGTGACGGGAACGTATGAAGGCCTGCTTCCGATACCCCGCGTTTCAGTGTATAACCGTTATCTGCGTGGACAGAAGATCTCGATAGACGGCACAAGATATGAGATCGACATGGTTGGCGACGGAGTTATACGTGTAAAGAACGAGGAAACCGTAGAGAGAGAAAAAGAGTACACCGCTTTCTTCGATCTTCCCAAAGTCATCCTGCATGATGACGTCAGCAAATCCTATGGTAAAAGCGAGGATTTCTCGCGAGACATAGTCAAAATCGATGTAACCCGCAGCATAAATGGGTATTTCTCTCATATCAACGGGCTTGATTTCTGCGGCGACAGCACGCTGTGCTATAGAATGGATCAGCCTATTATTGAGAGCAGGAGCACTGAGTGTCTGCGGCTCCGTCTGACCTTCCCGTTTGGGGACGACTACGATACGTCCGCCGCGCTGTTCGTGATGCTCTTCCGGGGAATACTTGAGACTGTTATCCCTAAGAACTATCAGGATATTGCGGTGGTCTCCAAAATTGATAAAGACTCATTCAGGGAAGAGTGGTTCGACAACTCACCCCAGGACGCTATGAGAAAGGATCCTCTGCCTTCGGACTGGCTCGAGACCGATTACTACGATCTGCCTATCAGCCAGTGGTTTAAGAAGCTTTTCCCTGTATTCGACGAAACTAATTTCGAGAGGAATGGGACAGACCGCATCAATATCTATTTCATTGACTTCGGCGATAACGGCAGCCATCTGCTGTATACCCTTGCTGAAGAGATGACGCGCATGTTCAACATTCTGTACGGTTATCTTGATTGGACGATAAAAAATACGGAATATGGGCACGAGTATCTTAAATTCGGATATAATCAGATTCCGGCGATATTCAATCTTCCCACTGTATACGACTGTCTCAAACGGATAGCGGATCATTCGCCCGATAAGGCCGGTATGCTTCATGAACGTCTGGTGGGGTTCGATGCTTCGGGAAGTGTGCGTTGCAGCTTCTGCGGGCGTCCTGTTGCCGTTTCCTACTCTAAATTTGACGATGACAGGATAATCTGCTCTGACTGTGAAAAGCATCGCACTACAGAGCGTAAGGAGATAAACGAGCTGCTCGCAAAGGCGTATGACACTCTGGAGAGCAAATACAAGATAGCTTTGCCAAAGGGTATTAAGATACGCTTTAAGACTGCCAATTCTATCAGAAAAGCAGGCGGCGTGACTCCGGGAAGCCGCGTAGTGGGCTTCTATGATCTGAAGCACAGAGTGGTATGGGTCGAACGCGGAGGACCTGCTCCTTGCGTGCTTGCCACTCTCATGCATGAGCTGACCCATGCATGGCAGCATGAAAACATCGACATGACCAAATTGGACAAGAAATTCATCGAGGGTCACTGCGTCTATGTCGAGCTTGAGTGCTCCAGACTGCTGGGTCAGAGAGTATACGCGGATTTCTGGGAGAGGATGATCGAATCCGGAAAAGATGAATACTCCGAAGGTCTTCGCTACTGGAAGGAGCGTATGAAGCATGAGTCCGTCAAGAATATCTTTCAGCATATCGCAAAAATGTGAGGAGTGTGAAACGTGAAGCGTATTCTCGGCTTACTAATCGTTATACTAATATCTTTCTCTGCCTTCATCGGATGCAGCAATTTTGCGGATGACATTGACGACGCCATATCCTCGATGGAGCAGGGCTACGATAACTATATAGACCAGAATGGGACGCAGCCTCCGGTCAACAGCGTTTCAGACACATTGGACAAGATGCTTGCCGACTATGTAAGCGGCCTATCCTATCCATCTCCGTCTTCCATAGTCAGCACAACTGTCGATCCTGCTGAATCGCAGGAGTTCATAGACAGCGCGAATACGACCGTCTATAACGAGACAGAGCTTGAAAAGCTGATATTCGATGTTGTCCGCGCTGCGGATAAGGAAGTCAGATTTAAAACCATTGGCGGATGGCTTACCGACGATCTGCTCTATGATATTGTTTTCTATCGGATCCATGACGTCCATATGGTAGACGCTTTCGGGCTGTACTCTTACTGTGTAACTGTTACTACGAGCGGCTCGACAGGAACCTTTCTCATTGAGTTCAACTATATTGACGACTGTTCTCAAGAGGAGGTTCTTGAGCTTCGCTCCATGATAGATACCCGCTCAAAGGAGATCGTGCGCGATCTTAAGCTGGGCGGAATGAGCGATTATGAAAAGGTAAAAGAGATCAACAAG
>ERZ1026860.882-NODE-882-length-17002-cov-36.886765_pt1 | contig 17002 bp, 17 predicted proteins | sample MGYA00380160_ERZ1026860 | MGnify/ENA primary metagenome ERZ1026860 (study PRJEB33269, sample SAMEA4719796) | human gut metagenome | biome: human-associated habitat; feature: organic feature; material: feces | place: Cameroon | collected 2013-10 ... | reverse complement strand
ATATAGCATATACTCTATAATTACAACTCTATTTTCTTTTTGATTTTTGCAGGTACCCCTGCAACCATAACGTTATCCGGCACATCACTGCAAACTACGCTACCGGCTGCAACAACACAATTATTACCTATCCTACAACCAGGTAATATAATAGCACCCGCTCCAATCCATACATTTTCTCCAATCCATACATCCTTTGAAAGTGGAGGATATACTTTACACAATCGATTATATGGTGCATTAGGATTAGCATTTGTTGTTATAATAGTTCTATATGCTAAAACCAATATACACATCGGCCTGAGCTATTAACATACTTTCTGCATTGATATTTACATTATCTGCACAATATACTTTTCCCTCCCCTATTTTTTTAACACCATGAATAGAGACAAGTACATTATCTGACAGAACCCAACCATTTCGTTGGAGAACTACCCTCTGTACTTTCTGTATAATACTATAAATCATTCTTTTCATCACGGATTCAATTTTCCTGTCTTTAACAATTTCTCAAAATAATATCGAAATTCTCCAAGGATAGCTTTCTTATCATCTTTGCAATAGTCATCAAATGCAGTAAAACCTCTGAATGACAGTACTTGTTTCAGTTCTTTCAAATTCCATTTCAGTTTCAAAATTCTACCAAACAATGTGATCACATCTCCAAGAATCCACTTTGTCCGAGTACCAATACGGATATTTATTGGATTCTCATACTTATCTTCAGTAGCCAACTTATACAACACCCACGGAATATCAAAACCAGCAGTTACAGGAGTAGCCAAACCTCCTGTAAAACGTGCATTTGTTTCAATATAAGCTATCTTATTTGTATTTGTATCATAGCGAAAGTCTAACCCACATACACCATGAAAATTCACAGCTTTCATCAATTTCATCGCTTCAAATTCCAACTGTGGCATATCAACAATTTCACGTTGAGTAGTGGTGCCTCCACCATCTGTTTTTGTTACCAAAGCTCGATAAACAGACATCTTACAGAAGCCATCCCAACGAACACAATCAACACTATAATCATTCCCACCTATCCATTCCTGCAATAGAGTTTTTTCGTTTTGATGTTTCTCCATCAATTTCAAAAGTTCCTCCTTGCTCTTTGGAAAATAAACACCCTTAGCAGAATTTCCTATAACAGTCTTAAATACAACGGGATATTCCTTCACTTCGTCAACCGACCGATAAATCTTAGGAACTGCAACGCCAGCAAGTTTGGCAAAAACTGTACTCTCTGCCTTATTGGCAAGCATTAGTAATACATCAGCGTTCATGTATGGAATAATCAAATCTTTAGGAAACTCTTCACGATGTCGCATAATTACCACACTCTCATCGTGAGTAGGTATCAATACCTTCGGTTGTAACTCTGTAATCTTTTTATTCAAAACATTGACAAATGCCTTTTCATCAGAGAATGGATCTGGATATGTAAAACTACCTGCAGAGAACTTCGACATTGAACAGATATTCTTTTTACTTGTATCTGCTACCCAAACTTTCAATCCCTTATTATGAAGTGATTTCAATATTGTATAACCAACTCTATTCCAGCAATAAGTCAAGATTACATCGCATTGTACACTCACTATGCAACCCTCCTCTCCTGCAAAGAACCGGCAGTAAGGAGTTTCGCATTGAATATCAGCCTTTTACCCCCCCCCGAAAACTTTTGAATCAATACCCTTATACTTTATTATTTTGGCAGGAACTCCTGCAACCACAGCGTTATCGTCAACATCTCTTATAACAACACTTCCCGCTCCAACCAAACAATCATTTCCTAAACGCTTTACACCAGTCATGATAGTAGCTCCTATCCCTATATAGGTATCTTGATCAGCAATAATATTCGCACCAAAGTTTACTCCAGTAGAAAGAAAACATCCTTGTTTCAGATGCGAATGATGAGCAACCTTTGCCCCCATGGAAATCATACAATAGTCTTCTATATTAACAAATGGCATAATGGTACAACTTGGCAATATATAAACAGCTTGAGCTATTTCCACATTATTAGCTATTTTCACACTTGGATGAATAAAACAAGGTGTTTTATATCCCAAATCACGAAATGTTGAAAGTATTTTTCTCCTTATCGTATTCTTACCAAGAAAACAATATACATTATCAATTTTTCTTTTCCATTCCTCCTTTCTCAATAGTTCTTCACTTCCCACAACAGGAACACCATTTATTTCTGTTCCATATAAATTATGGTTACTATCCATAAATGCCACCACTTCAATACCACATTCCTGCAAATAAGACAAATATACTTCACCATAAGTTCCAGCACCAATAATAACACTTTTACCCCCCCCGAAAATGTTATTTTCACTCACTTTTTTACATGGACTTCCATAAGCTATTACATTAGCAGGGATATTTTTGGTAACAACAGCACCAGCTCCAATCAAAGAATTCTTTCCAACTTCTTTTCCCAAAGTAACAATCACTCCATCATCAAGCAATGTATTTTCCCCTATTCTCACTCCACCAGACAAAACAACACCTGATGCCATATAAACATGGTCTTCAATTATATTATCATGATTTACTTGGGAGCCGGTATTCACCACAACGTTATTTCCAATAACAGGAGAAGGAGTTATAAGACAACCGGCTTCTATCAGTATCCCTTTACCCAACTTAGCTGATGAAGAAACAACAGCATTAGGGTGTATTATATTTACAGATTTCCATCCATTGGCAGTACAAAACTCAAAAACAGATTTTCTTGTTTTCATATTGCCAAAAGCAATGAAAAACAAGTTTGTATCATACTTGTTTTCTATTGCTCTCATACATTCAATACTATCATTTTTCCAATACTCAATTGGATATCCTGCAATAGTCTTACCTGCATTTTCAGGATTCATATCACAAATGCAAGCAATATCATACTTATCCTGACATTTAATATTATATATCACGACATTACAATGTTGCCCGCTACCGACTAAAATCAATCGTTGTTTCATTACTTTTCTTGTTGAAATAAATTTATCCAATCTTCTTGCAGGCATGCAACATAATATACATCATGTAACTTCCCATGTCCCCAAATTTCTTGACGCAATAACCCTTCTCTTTTCCAACCTAATTTTTCCACGACTTTATGAGCTCCATAATTATTCAATAATTGAAATCCATATATTTTATTCAAGCCAAGTTCACAAAAACCATACTCCATCAAAAGTCGATAAGCCTCCGTACCATACCCGCCACTCCAATAAGAAGTCTCACCAATAACACAATGCAATTCTGCACTCATCACTCGGCTATTGATATTTATCAATCCACAGAAACCTATATTTTTATCCCCATCTACGGTGAAAATAGAAAATTCTCGCCTTGTAGAATCCATTATTGACTTTTTATACCATTCCGTTGTCTTGGCCAAACAAGTTGGTATATCATACATCAAAGTGTTCTGTACTTCTGGATTATTAATCCAACGTACTCTATTGGGAATATCTTCATATTCCACCAACTTTAAATAAACTTTCTCTCCTCTAAACATAATCTTTATTTTAATCTTTGAAAATCGTCAAAAACATAAAACATTAGCATTTCTCCGAATTCAAATATTCGGAAAAGCATAATAGTTGTAATCACAGGTGCTTCATAATCTTATTATAAGTGGCATCTACGGTATAATTACTTAATAAAAAGTAAAATCCATTCTCGCCCATGACCTTGATGTCCGCTTTTAACATTCTATTCACCGAAGCAGTAAAAGCTGAAACATCATTGCTTGGACAATAGAAACCAAAACCGTTTTTCTCTGCTATCTCTCCCATATCGCAATTCGAGTCAGTACAAGCGATGATAGGCATTTTATTTTCAAGATAGGAGAGCAGACGACTTGGATAATTCGGAATAGTGAAACGATAATCAAGGAAGATAAGTCCAATATGACATGCTTGCACTAATTTATCATAGTCCTCTTTAGGCAAACCTTCCATCACTTTCACAGACTTAGGTACTCGAGACTTATACCATTCTTCCAATTTCTTATAATAAGTTCCGGTACCAACCACTACGAAGTAACAATCCTCCCTGTCGACATTCGCTTCTAAGCACTCTATCAAAAACGGAATACCTTGTGGAACACCGAGATTTCCACCGTATATAAAGATAGGTCTGTCATTTGGAAGTTCATACTTCAAAAGAATATCAGAAGTTTCTCCTCTCGGAGAAGGCTTAGAGGCTAACTCCACGCAGTTAGGTGCTATTTCGACCTTTTGAGAATCAACTTCAGGATTATGCTCTATCACATATTGCACATTGGCTGGACTCATACAACCAATATAATCCGAAATAGCATAGAGTTCTTTCTCTTTCTTACGAAAGATTCTATACCCCATCCCTTTCAATCCTGTTTTCTTCAGCATACCCATATCCAAAGCATTCTGCGGAAAGATATCCTTCAACAACAAATAAGTCAATGCTTTTTCACCGGATCTCTTCTTGGCATACTTAACCACTTTATTAAAAGTAATAGGTGGTGTAGAATAAAGAATCAAATCAAATTTCACTCCACCAAAATAACTTTTCAAAGCTATTTTAAACTGACTTTCTAAAAGCAATTGACCAACGCCTTTCTCAATTACATTAGTTTTCTGTACGTTCAGCGTACGAACTCCCAATATATGAAATCCACACTCTTCATTCAGTGTCGTAAACAACCCTGTACGACGTTCATTTGGATAAATAATATATACCTCATGCCCCTCTTTATGGAATTTCCGCATTAAATCAGTATAAATTCCATGCGACTGAATATTCTTCACTCCCGTGGACATTGTCAAGAAAAGTATGTTCATTGCATTTTAATTCTATATCAACTTATACAAACAATAACCAAACCACTACTCTTTCCTCCACACCATCTTATTCACTACACCGGTGTATGACTGAATAAGTTTTACGACCTTGGTGGAGACATTCTCATCGGTGTAGTTCGGAACCGGAATGCCGTTATCTCCTTCTTTTACCATTTCAACGGCTGTATCCACTGCCTGCTGCAGTTTGCATTATTAGTTTATTCCACAACCAACCAATATCCTCCTTTACGACCTCCAACCCTCTTAATCTTATTATTCTTTTTCAAGTTTGCAATCTGCTTATTTATTGCAGGCTTGGACAGTTCTAAAATAGAAGCAATATCTGCAATCGTAATCTCCGAATTTTCTCGCATTATACCTACAATCTTATCGGCTGTCTTTTCTATACCTTTTTCTATACCTTTTTCTATACCTTTTTCTATACCTTTTTCTATACCTTTTTTCTTTGAATATCCATTAGAAAGAATAAAACCTTCTGACCTTGTCTTACGAAGCAAGCCTTCACTAAACAACTTCTCAACAATATGAATATCCAATGTTTCACCTTCTGATAGTCCGAAAAGCACTTTATATAACGTCAACAATTCCAAGATATTCAATTTGTGATTCAAATCACGTTCTTCTTGCGTTCTTTGAATAAAAGCCAAGAAAGCCGTATCTCTAATTTCTGTTCTGAGCGTCAATGCCACTTGATACGCATCTGTACCGGAATAATCCGGAAGATGTTTTGCCTCCATAATGCAACGAGTAAACATTTTATCTACACCCTGCCCTGAACGTTCAACGAGCCCTGTCTTTTGCAGAACATCTGTCAATGTTTTACTACGAGGAGTACTATTCACTGTAAGAATATTTTCCAAATCCACTCCCAAAGGAAAACCTCCTGCGTTCGTAATAGTAAGCAATTCCGGACTTTGCTTTATCACCACATCACTTTGAATTTGCATTGAGCGATGGGCAACAGCATTCAAAATAGCCTCACGAACAACATCTTCGTTGAATTTTTTGATATCGAATATATACGGTCCTTCATTTATATGAACCATGGGATTACTCGAAGGCTGGTTCAAATATTTCCAAATTTCATCAATGGCGATAAAAAGAGGTAATTGAAATTCTTCTCTGTCATCATACTGTATCGAAGCCGGATCTTTTCTATATTCAATTACCACATTATTCTGAGGGAGGAACTTTTTAATGGCAGAAGACTTTCCCACTAGAACCAAGGCTGCGTAATTCAACTTACCATTATCCATCAATCCAAGATCGGACAAGACCTGCACATCAGGCAAAGTTTCAAACAACGGATTGCCATTTTTCTGTGCATACCTATATTTCATTACAGAAACAGCTTTCTCATCCAAATCGTCGATTGTCAGACCGTCACAAATCTTAGCCGAATAATCCGGTTCTTGCTCCGAAAGTATCTTGAACATTCGTGCATCACTCATCTCCAGCAATTCCTCACCAACACGCATTAGTGCCACACCCTCAAACTTCAACAACCGTCCCACCGGACGCGATGGTACTTCAATCACCAATACACGTTTACTATTCTCAAAATACTCGACAGTCTGTACACGAATACCCAAAGCTTTATAAATAGCAGACTGCAACTCTCCTACCTTTCCCTCCGCAAAATCACTTCCACATACCGCATGAGGAGCCTTATCCTCCATACCAAGTACTATTCGACCACCTCCCTCATTAGCCAATGCCACTATATAACCCAACACACAATGTCTGCGAGACTTTGGCTCTATTCTATTTCCACCATTGTAAGGATAGTTATGCCGAGCAGCCTTAAACTCAACTCTATCCTCACTTTCCTTTAAGTCTCTGAGTTTATCCAAACATTCTTCCATCTATCTTGCGATATGTTGATTTTTTTTCTACACCCCTTCCTCCAACAATCACTTTCAAACAGGATTAACCTCCATGCACCTTCCATCATTCAACATGATTGTTTTCTCTTTTCCCATGCTTACTACAAGCCTCTTCAAATAAGAGAGGCGAACTTTGCACTTGATTGTTGTTTTCAGGAATCTTTTCTCCACACCATCTTATTCACCACACCGGTGTATGACTGAATAAGTTTTACGACCTTGGTGGAGACATTCTCATCGGTGTAGTTCGGAACCGGAATGCCGTTATCTCCTTCTTTTACCATTTCAACGGCTGTATCCACTGCCTGCAATAGATCGTGTTCATTTATTCCTGCAAGTATGAAGCAACCTTTATCCAAGGCTTCGGGACGTTCGGTTGATGTACGGATACATATCGCAGGGAACGGATGTCCTATTGAGGTGAAAAATGAACTTTCCTCCGGAAGAGTTCCGCTATCGCTAACAACTGCAAAAGCATTCATCTGCAAAGAATTGTAGTCATGAAATCCGAGCGGTTCATGCTGAATTACTCTGCTGTCCAACTTGAAACCGCTTGCCTCCAAACGCTTCCTTGACCGAGGGTGGCATGAATACAAAATCGGCATATCGTACTTTTCTGCCATCTTGTTTATGGCCTTGAACAAAGAAAGGAAGTTCCGTTCCGTATCTATATTCTCTTCCCTATGAGCCGAAAGCAGGATATATTTTCCTTTTTGCAATCCCAATCTCACATGAACATCACTTGCTTGAATATCTGCCAAATTCTCATGTAACACCTCTGCCATAGGCGAACCGCTTACGTATGTACGCTGCGGAGCCACATTGCTTGCATTCAAATACCGCCTCGCATGCTCAGAATAGCATATATTCACATCAGAGATAATATCAACTATTCTTCGATTTGTCTCCTCCGGCAAACATTCGTCAAAGCAACGATTTCCTGCTTCCATGTGGAAGATCGGAATATGCAGACGCTTTGCACCTATCACAGACAAGCATGAATTGGTATCCCCCAAGACCAAAACCGCATCAGGTTCGATGTTCACCATCAACTTATAGCTCTTGTCTATGATATTACCCATGGTTGCACCAAGATCATCACCCACGGCATCCATATATACCTCCGGAGCCTCCAATTTCAAATCCTTGAAGAAAACCCCATTGAGGTTATAGTCATAATTCTGCCCCGTATGAGCAAGTATGACATCGAAATATTTTCGACATTTATTTATCACAGCTGCCAAACGAATTATTTCGGGACGCGTCCCAACAATAATCAGCAACTTCAATTTACCATTATTCTTAAATGATATAGCTTGTTCCATTTTACACTTATTGTATATATAGTACATATGGTATAGAATGTAAAGAAAAGCTATTTCCTGTATTTACTACCACCATACTCAAACGATTTTATCGAACGCCCTGCTTATTTGCGAACGAACTTCATTGCAAAAACTTTTTTTCCTTGACGTTCAAATCCTTCTGCAATATTATCCACTAATGATACCAACAGCCTAACGAATTTGCTGAACAAAACGTGTATCATACTTAAACTCGCCTTGACGAGTAACAGCATAATATTCATTTAGCACACCCTCGACTGTTAATAAATAATCAACCTTTCAAAGTCTGAAACCACTTCTTTACGTTCTATCCTCTCTTTACTCTTTCACCACTTTATCAAAATACGTATCCGGTTTATCTGGGTTAAAAATCTCGTTGCAGTACATTACGGTTACGAGGTCTTGGGTATCGGAAAGATTGATGATATTATGAGTATAGCCGGGAAGCATGATAACACTTTGTATTTTTTCTCCCGATACCTCATATTCTATTACTTCATCCGTTCCTTCCTTACGGAGTTGAATCAAACCATGACCGCTGACCACAATGAATTGTTCCCACTTGGTATGATGCCAATGTTCACCCTTCGTAATTCCGGGTTTACTGATATTTATGCTGACTTGTCCGCATTTGAGCGTATGTACAAGCTCAGTGAAAGAACCCCTTGCATCACAATTCATCTTCAAGTCGAAAATCGCCTTTTCCTTTGGCAGATACGAGAGATAAGTACTGAAAAGTCTTTTTGCAAAACTATCGGCAGGAATTTCCGGAATCATCAGCGTCTTCGGCATGTCTGCAAACTTGTAAAGAAGTCCTACTATTTCTCCAAGTTTTACATGATGAGTAATACTTGCCGCACAATAACGCCCATCTGTGGTAAAAACAGTATCAACTCCATCAAACTCACAATGATGTTCTTCACCCTTTAATGCACAAATCATTTCCTCCACAAGGTCATCGATATAGAGAAGTTCCATATCGACATTCGGGTCATTCACCTGTATCGGTAAATCATTTGCAATATTATAGCAAAAAGTTGCAACAGCGGAATTATAATTAGGTTTGCACCACTTACCATATAAATTAGGAAAACGATAAACGAGAACCTTCGCTCCGGTCTCTTTTCCATATTGAAACATCAACTCCTCTCCCGCCTTTTTGCTTCGACCATACTCGGAATTACCGAAACGACCCGCCAAGGTAGCCTGCACAGACGAAGAAATCATCACGGGGCATTTGTTGTCATGCTTTTTCAAACACTCCAACAACTCGGACGCAAATCCGAAATTACCCTGCATAAACTCCTCTTGTGTCTTTGGTCTGTTAACTCCTGCAAGATTGAACACAAAATCGCAATCCCTGCAATAACAGTCCAACTGCTCCGAAGTCGAATCTATGTCATACTCGTAAATATCTTCAATAGCAATATCCCCATAGCACTTGGCTTTACCATCTCTGATGTTTTTCAACTGAGCGACAAGATTCTTACCGACAAATCCCTTGGCACCCGTTACCAATATCTTCATGCTTATTCGCTTTTGATTTCAACGGACTTCTGCTTCTTTTCCATTCCGAGGTCTTCTCTCACGAAACGCAACTTCAACAACAACTCTTTCATACCATCGACATCAAGACGACGAGTATTGTGAGAATGGTAATCCTCTATAACCGACACCTTTTCATCACCCTCCTTGAAGAACTTATCATAGTTCAAGTCTCTCGTATCGCAAGGAATACGATAGTAGTTACCCATATCTATAGACTTCGCCATCTCCTCACGCGTAACGAGCGTCTCATACAATTTCTCCCCATGACGTGTACCGATCACCTTCACCTCAGTCTCTCCATACTTCGGATTTATCTTTGCATAAGTCTCTTTCAACGCCTGAGCCAATGTCGACAAAGTAGCCGCAGGAGCCTTTTGAACGAACAAATCGCCATTTTCGCCATGCTCCCAAGCATAAACGACCAAATCCACGGCATCATCCAATGTCATCATAAACCTTGTCATATTCGGGTCTGTGATTGTTATCGGCAAACCTTGCTCCATCTGACTAACCCACAAAGGGATAACGCTTCCTCTACTCGCCATCACATTGCCATAACGCGTACAACAAATCGTAGTCTTGGCATCTTTACCCAACTGACGACCCTTCGCAATGGACACTTTTTCCATCATAGCTTTCGATATACCCATGGCATTGATGGGATAAGCAGCCTTATCCGTCGAAAGCACAACGACTCTGCTCACACCATGAGCAATCGCACTCTCCAATACGTTGTTCACTCCTATAACATTCGTCTTCACAGCCTCCATGGGAAAAAACTCGCAACTCGGCACCTGTTTCAAAGCTGCAGCCGCAAAAATATAATCCACCCCCGGCATGACAGCGTCAACACTCTGCCTGTCCCGAATATCACCTATATAAAACTTTACCTTCGGATTCTGCAACCTGTGCCGCATATCGTCCTGTTTCTTCTCATCTCGTGAGAAAATTCTCACCTCCTTGATATCGCTATCCAAGAAACGACGCAACACCGCATTCCCGAAACTTCCCGTGCCTCCCGTAATCAAGAGGACTTTATCCTTAAAAATCGACATTATTTTGTGTATAAGAAACTAAGTTTAATCAACATTTAATGCATCTCCATCAATCGAACTAACCTTAAATCATTCTTTCTCGTTGCAATAGGTTGAAAATAGAGAATATCAGCGTTATTTATACCATAAGGAAATTTAAATACACCAAACTGAAAAGTGTAGTAAGGCATACAATCTTTTTTCTCTTTATAGATTTCTTTGAAGCCTTCTTGCAGATTTCCACAATACATGTGTATGTAGTCATTCTTGATACCTACCCCACGTTTACGTCCAAAAAGAAATTCTATTCGAGATGTATTGCGACCATCTCCTTCAACCGTAGAGGAAAATACATACTTATTTTTCCACTGACAGCCATAGATACAAGAACCATCAATAGAAGCGATAACCTTTACACTATAATCCTCTGGCTTTATTAAATATATGAAATTATCCGAAAAAGGTGTATCCGTAGCATAAAGCAATCCATCAGGCAAAGCGAATACAACACATCCCCTATACTTCTGATTATTACAACAAACACGTTCTACATTCTTGAAATTATCTGTAACTTTCCAAATAGCAGAAGCCTCATCGAAATCACCTGTAAAAATCCACAGACAGTCCCTATATGGATCGTTCACAATAGTATGCACATGATTGATAACTCCTTGAGGAAAAGTATAAACTACCTCCCATCTGTCTTTACCAACACGTTTATAAACAGAAACAGGATTTTTCGATCTATTACCAAGATAACCTCCGAAATAAATTCCATCTTCAACCGAAGCATTTCTATTGACCTCTGAAAAGGTAAGTGGACGAATACCTTCTCCGCAAAAGTACCCTTTCGAAAGTGAACCATCTTTTAGGTTAAGTTCATAAATTGTATTGCCAATTGAAAGCAGTACATTATTCTCACTAATTGACCAAGCAGCACGAATACCCATTCTGAGCAGACGATGTAAATAACGACAACGACCTAAGATACGCTCTTTCTTGCTATGAAACACAAATAGCCTTTTTACAACTTTATCATTTTGAAGAATATACACCGTTCCATGACGATAGCATACAAGTTTGCCTGAAGGGAGATAACAAAGAGGCAAAATTCTATATTTACTTACATACTTGCATAACATGATCAATATAGTATTTTGCAACATTGGAATCTGTCAACTTTCTTGCCGTTTGAATAGCATTATATGATATTTTTTTTAACTGAGAAGATGACTTTTGCCTAATTTCACTAATTACATTAGCTAAAGCTTCAATATCACCAGCCTCACAAAGAAAACCATTTACTCCATGCTTGATAATTCCATCAAAACCTTCTTTATAAGAGGCAATAGTAATACAGCCTCTCGCCATTGCCTCCAAATAAACCAATCCAAATGTTTCCGAACAAGAAATCATGATAAACACCTGACTAGCATCAAGCCTCTGAACAACAGCTTCTCTCGACAACTTACCAGTTTGTATAACAGATTGACCATCACTTAACAAGGCTTTATTTTTATTGATGTTCCTTTCCTCTGCACCACTCCCTACATACGTCATTGAAAATGCATCTTCTCCAAAAGACTTTTTCAACGCAGGAATTATTTCAGCAGGATACTTTCGTTTTATCAGAGTTCCAACAAAAATAAAATCTTTAACCACACTAAAATCATGTATATTTTCCAAATCACCTTCTACTATCTTTTGTGGAACACCTGAATAACACATAAACGAAGGCTTCTTTATACAAAAATTCGTCTCAAATATTCTCTTAATATATTCTGATCTATAACCAAATACATCTGTATTATCAATAAAAGATACTGCTTCATTTTTGTATATAGACAGCAAATCAGAACCACCATCATGACAAACAAAACATGTTGGAACATCAAAAAACTTTTTCAACATATTCATAATCTCATACTGGGGATTAACCCAATGTGAAATAATCACATCCGGATTAAAATTTTTCTTTCGGCAATAGACGATTGTCTTATCATACGCCTTTTTAATCTCTTTTTGAGAATATCTAGTATGTGGAGCATATTTCAAAAGTGGAATACGTATTACATGCACGTTCTCATAATCATATTCTTTTCCTACAGCTTGAAAATGCCGTACTACAGATGCATATTTTGACTCCAAATAATTATGAAACGGACGAGTAAACAAATGTATAATCTTTGGGAAATTTACAAGATAATGAACCACATAGACTTCATAACCCATTTTGACCCATTCTCGTGTAAAAAAATGAACCACAGGTGTATCATACGGCAGGTCTGGTGATGGATATATCGGCGTTAAAACAAGTATAGATTTCATATCAACTTTAATTCAATCACACTTTTAATCCCTCTTGAAAATATCTCTCGTATAAACCTTATCTGCCACATCGTCCAAACTGCTGTCATAGCGGTTGGCTATGATTGCCTGACTTTGTCGCTTAAATTCGGATAGGTCATTGATTATTTTGCTGCCAAAGAAGGTACTGCCGTCTTCAAGCGTCGGCTCATATATGATGATCGTAGCTCCTTTGGCTTTGATTCGCTTCATCACGCCTTGTATGCTGCTTTGGCGGAAGTTATCGCTGTTACTTTTCATAGTAAGACGATAAACGCCGATGACGCATTGCTTCTCTTCTGTCGGGTTGTAGTCGCCTCGGTTATAGTAATCGTAATAGCCGGCTTTCTTCAACACTTGGTCAGCAATAAAGTCTTTTCTCGTTCTGTTGCTTTCGACTATCGCACTCATCATGTCTTGCGGTACGTCCGCATAGTTCGCCAAGAGTTGTTTGGTATCTTTCGGTAGGCAGTATCCGCCATAACCAAATGAAGGGTTATTGTAATGGTTACCTATTCTCGGATCAAGGCAAACGCCGTCTATTATATGTTGTGTGTTCAAGCCTTTCAACTCTGCGTAGGTATCCAATTCGTTGAAGTATGAAACTCTGAGTGCCAAGTACGTATTGGCAAAGAGTTTCACTGCTTCTGCTTCGGTTGAACCCATAAACAACACAGGAACTTCTTTATCTATAGCTCCTTCTCTTATAAGTTCGGCAAAGATATGGGCTTTTTCTTCGAGTCGCTTGTCTCCTTGTTTGTAACCTACTATTATTCTACTCGGATAAAGATTATCATATAAGGCTTTGCTTTCTCTCAAAAACTCGGGGGCGAAGATTATGTTCTCGCTTCCGGTTTTCTGTCTTATGCTTTCCGTATAGCCTACAGGTATGGTGGATTTTATCACCATTATGGCGTTCGGATTATACTGCATTACCTTTGCTATGACATCCTCGACCGCAGATGTATCGAAGAAGTTCTTCGTACTGTCATAATTCGTCGGGGCTGCTATGACTACGAAGTCGGCGTCTTTATATCCTTCTTCTGCATCGAGGGTTGCCCGCAAATCCAACGGCTTGTTTGCCAAGTAGTCTTCTATATAGTCATCTTGGATAGGTGATCTCTTTCCGTTCACCATCTCCACTCGCTCCGGCACTATATCGACTGCCGTAACACTGTTATGCTGCGACAACAATGTCGCTATACTCAAACCGACATAGCCGGTTCCCGCTACTGCTATCTTCATCGCTTATTACCCTTTTTCAAATTTAATCTAAACTATATCCTATACTACAGATTCTCATCTTTACTCCTCCAACAAGCTTTTCCTAACAAGCTTGACACCACGCACCTGCCACCCTCAACGTAATTATCTTTTTCTCATCCCGTGTAGTTATCAAAAACCTATGCAACGCATGAACTTTCCAACCACCCCACAAACCACTCTCAATCAGTTTTCAGTACTCATTAAGAAAGCCCTCGGAGCGGAGCGACCTCTCATATATTTGCCCCACTCCGAGAAATTAAATCCATCTTACAAATGAGCAGAATCCAAATCTGCCTTAACAAACTTCGATTCGGCAAACTTGGTCTCCATCTTACTTGTGGGACGATAATTTACTCCCTTATGAGTAATCGTGGCAGCAGTAACAGCATCTGCAGAATCCATTGCTTTTGCCTTGATTGAAGGAGTGAAACGTCCCAAACCCTCCACCTCGACAGGATAAGACGCACACACATAATAGCTTATCGCTTGCGAAAGCCCATTCAAAAATGCACGCACCTCGCTCTCTCCCAATGTGGTACGTTGCTGCAAAAGTTCCGCGATCTCATCCGTATCAATTGTTTTTGCACGAACAATTTTCGGATAATACTTTATCTCACCGGGATGTGAACCGGTCAAAACCTTTTTCTTTACAATCGTGTACTGTATCATAACTATTCATGTTTAAGTTTGAACTTGGTGGTTTCCTCCACCTTTGCTTTATTCATCTCATTACGGAACTTTACCGCAGGACGGAAATTCACAACGACTTTTTTGATGTTCTTCACGCCCGCTTTCTCAGGAGTCGTTTCACCCGAAACACGAAAATTCGGACTGAATACACCCAAATCCTTAAAATTCACAGCTCGACCGATAGCAATATTCTCAAATATTACCTCTGCCAAAGCACCGAACAGAATTCTTATATCCTGTTCCGAAATCGTACCCGCACGTTCGATGAACCTAACCAACTCATCGGTTTTCAACGGCCTATTATTGGCAACAGCTGCCAAAAACTTTTCACCGGGATTTGCACCCAGGGTAATGGTGGCCTTCTTCTTTTTGAACTGATATGCCATAATCTCTGTTTTTAATTGGTAAATAAATTATTTGAACACTGTCTCACAATGAGACTTTACTTCTGTTTCGCAAATTTTCTACCGAGAAACCACAACACAATCCCGCAATAAGGCTTATACTTCCCCTCTTTATCCTTGTTGAGTATTTATCGTATTCTTTATATGCCCGTTTTCTTCACTCCCAATTTTTTCAATACCTCGAAACACTGTCCGACACCGACAAATCATCGGATGATTCTGAACCGAAAACTCTTCAAAGCCTTTTTGATTTCAAGCGAAGGTTTGTATATGATATTCACCTTCTTCACGGTTGAAAGATTAAGATCATTCTCCTTTTCCACCGCTTCGGCTTTAAGCGAAGGTTCAAACGTACCGAGCCTTCCGAACCTCACCCCGCGACCCAACTCCAGATTCTCAATCATAACAGACTGCAACTCACCCAACACAAATTCCACCTCATACTCTGTCAAAGTCGTCCTTTGCGCAATCAACCTCGCCAACACATCGAACTCCACCGGCTGAACGGGATTAAGCCTCAAGGCATGAACTGTTTTCTTTTCCCCATGTGAATATATCTCTCGTTTATACGGAATAAGCTGTATCATACCGTTGAATTTCTTTATGTATTGATTGTAAATCCTTATCTGCACCTCAAAAAAGAGTGTCTTTTTACCCTAAAAAGAGTGTCTTTTTATATCAAAAAGAGTGTCTTTTTTCAGTTTCCCCTCCCGTTTTGCAACGATCAACCAAGCTTTCGCAACAATTGGCGGCGGAAATGCAGCGTCCGAGTACGCAAATGCAGAACAAAAGAGCAAATCTCACCTAAGATAATCAAAACAAAACTGATAAAAAAAATGATTTCCCAATTTTGCCGACAATACACCATAATAAAATATAATAGTAAAGCCCAACAATAGCATTATTAGCAAAGTAGTATTTAACCATGTTCTATTTTTCAGCAAATAATAAGCATAAAAAGCAAACATGATGTTCTGAAAAAGATATAAATATCTAAATGGTCGCGATAATCCAATAGTTCCATCCGGAAAAATATATCCAAAAAACAACACACCTATCACAAATAGATTGTAAAAGACAATAAATCCTTTATTAAATGAATAAAATTCCTTGATTTTTCGACTTTGCAAAATAATTGCAACATTGCATATGATTTTAAATGCATATGCCAAACCACTACCTCCAACATCCCGATTAGCTTCTTGCAACATTGAGTCAAATTCATATGACTTATATCCTAAATTCGAAGAAAACAAATTGACAACGTTTTCTAAATAAATTCCATATTTTACGAATAGCATTCTGATGAAAAGTGCTACCACTAAAACAATTAATTGAGAAAGAACACTCTTAAAGTAATCCTTTGAATTCCGCAAAAAAGGATAAAGTACAATTAAAATAATCGCTGATTTATGAAATAACGCTGCAACAATTATGGATAATAGATAATACACAAATTGTTGCTTATAGACAAACTGTAATGCATTCAACCATATTACAGCCGCCAGCATACATCGAATAATATTATTAAAATTACCCCATTCTCCATTGCACAAAAAGAAAAATGATAAAAATGGATATATATAAACCTCTCTCTTAAACGCATTGTAG
>ERZ1026860.881-NODE-881-length-17003-cov-18.699198_pt1 | contig 17003 bp, 16 predicted proteins | sample MGYA00380160_ERZ1026860 | MGnify/ENA primary metagenome ERZ1026860 (study PRJEB33269, sample SAMEA4719796) | human gut metagenome | biome: human-associated habitat; feature: organic feature; material: feces | place: Cameroon | collected 2013-10 ... | reverse complement strand
CCGAGCCGGAAATGCCGGTGACGCAGATGAACTCCCCCAGCGGGAAGCTGACATCAATGTTGCGCAGGTTATTTTCCCGCGCACCCTTTACGGTCAGGCAGTGGCCGTTGCCGGTGCGGCGGGTCTGGGGCACCGCAATGCGCTTGCGGCCGGAGAGGTAGTCGCCGGTGATGCTGCGCTTGGCCTTGCAGATATCCTTTACGCTGCCTGCGGCCACGATCTCGCCGCCGTGCACACCGGCACCGGGACCTACGTCCACGATATAATCCGCGCTGCGCATGGTGTCCTCGTCGTGCTCCACCACGATGACCGTGTTGCCCAGATCCCGCAGGTTTTTCAGGGTGGCAATGAGCTTATCGTTGTCCCGCTGATGCAGGCCGATGGAAGGCTCATCCAGCACATAGAGCACACCGGACAGGGCGCTGCCGATCTGGGTGGTCAGGCGGATGCGCTGGCTCTCGCCGCCGGACAGTGTGCCTGCCGCCCGGGCAAGCGTGAGGTAATCCAGACCCACGCTCTGCAAAAATTGCAGGCGGTTCTTGATCTCCTTCATGATCTGGCCGCCGATCTGCTGTTGCTTTTCGGTGAGGTTCGGCTCGTTTTGCTTGATAAATTCCAACTCGTCCCGGATGGACATCTCACAGAACTGACTGATGTTCTTATCCCCGATGGTCACAGCAAGCACCACCGGCTTCAGGCGCTGACCGTGGCAGTCCGGGCACTCCACACCGGACATAAAGCTGCCGATCTCTTCCTTCATCCACTCGCTGCTCGTCTCGCGGAAGCGGCGCTCCAGATTTTCCACGATGCCCTCAAAGGTGTTGTAGTACACCCCGCTGCCGAACTCGTTGGTGCGGTGCATTTCAATTTTTTCGCCGTTGGTGCCGTACAGCAACGCATTGACAGCCTCGGTGCTCATCTCCTTGATGGGCGTATCCAGCGTAAAACCGTATTTTTTGCCAAGGCCGAGGTAGTACATCTCGCTCACCGAGCCCTCGGCGTAGTACCAGCCGCTGGCCTTGATGGCACCCTCCCGGATGGAAAGGCTGCGGTTGGGCAGGATGCGGTCCTCATCCACCCGCATAAAAGTACCAAGGCCGGTGCATTTTTCGCAGGCACCCAGCGGGTTATTGAAGGAGAACAGCCGGGGCGACAGGTCGCTGATGGAGACGCCGTGCTCCGGGCAAGCAAAGTTCTGGCTGAAGGTCATGCACTCGCCGCCGATGACGTCCACCTCGGCTACGCCGCCGGTAAGCGCCAGCGCCGTTTCCAGCGAATCGGCCAGACGGCTGCGGATGCCCTTGCGCAGGGCAAGGCGGTCCACCACGATCTCCACCGTATGCTTGATATTCTTTTCCAGACTGATCTCTTCGTCCAGATCATACAGATTGCCGTCGATTTTCACGCGGGCATAACCGGCGCGGCGGGCGGCGTCCAGCTCCTTCTGCTGGGTGCCCTTGCGCTGACGCACCACCGGAGCTAAGATCTGGAACTTGGTGCCCTCTTCCAGCTTGAGGACGGCGTCCACCATCTCGTCTACGGTCTGCTGGCTGATGACCCGCCCGCACACCGGGCAGTGCGGCACGCCGATGCGGGCGTACAGCAGGCGCAGATAATCGTAGATCTCGGTCACGGTGCCCACGGTGGAGCGGGGATTGTGGCTGGTGGTCTTTTGGTCGATGGAGATAGCCGGCGAAAGGCCGGTGATCTCGTCCACATCCGGTTTATCCATCCGCCCCAGAAACATCCGGGCATAGCTGGAAAGGCTTTCCACATAGCGGCGCTGACCGTCGGCGTAGATGGTATCGAAGGCCAGACTGGACTTACCCGAGCCGGAAAGGCCGGTCATGACGATCAGCTTTTCCCGCGGGAGGGTCAGGTTGATATTTTTCAGGTTGTGCTCGCGGGCACCCTTGATGATAATTTTATCGTTTGCCAAGGTATTTTCTCCCTTTTCGTTGTGTCTGTGCATGGTTCTGTTTGCGCTCGGTCTCGGCAGCAGAGTCCACGGTGGGGTTCTCGCCCCGGCGCAGGCGGTCGATCTGATCCCGCAGGAAGGCCGCGTGCTCAAATTCCAGCAGCTTCGCGGCCTCCTTCATCTCCCGGGTCAGACGCTCGATGGCGGCTTCCCGCTCCATCTTGCCCATGCGGCGGGTGTTGCGCTTGGCGTTTTCGGCCTTATCGCTGATCTCGATGCTGTCCGCAATGGCTTTTACGATGGTCTTGGGCACGATGCCGTGTTCCTCATTATAAGCCATCTGGATGGCGCGGCGGCGCTCGGTCTCGGTGATGGCGCGCTCCATGCTGTCGGTCACCACATCGGCGTACATGATGACCATGCCCTCCGCGTTGCGGGCGGCGCGGCCGATGGTCTGGATCAGGCTGGTCTCACTGCGCAGAAAGCCCTCCTTGTCGGCATCCAGAATGGCCACAAGGCTCACCTCCGGCAGGTCCAGACCCTCGCGCAGCAGGTTGATGCCCACCACCACATCGATGCTGCCCAGACGCAGATCTTTGATGATCTCCATGCGCTCGAAGGTATCCACCTCGTGGTGCATATACTTGACCTTGATCCCCTGCTCGGTGAGGTAATCGGTAAGATCCTCGGCCATCTTTTTGGTCAGGGTGGTCACCAGTACCCGCTCCTGCCGCTGGATACGGGCGTTGATCTCGCCCAGAAGATTCACCACCTGCCCTTCCACCGGGCGCACCGAGATGACCGGGTCCAATAGACCCGTGGGACGGATGACCTGCTGCGCCACCTGCGAGCTGTTCCGGCGCTCGTACTCACCGGGGGTGGCAGAGACAAAGATCATCTGGTTGAGCTTGGACTCCACCTCCTCAAATTTCAGGGGGCGGTTATCGAAGGCGGACGGCAGACGGAAGCCATACTCCACCAGCGTTTTTTTGCGGGCGTAGTCGCCGCCGTACATGGCGCGCACCTGCGGCAGAGTGACGTGGCTCTCGTCCACGAAGAGCAGAAAATCCTCCGGGAAATAATCCAGCAGAGTGGTGGGCATACTGCCCGGCGCACGGCCGGACAGCACCGCCGAGTAGTTCTCGATGCCCTTGCAGATGCCCACCTCGTTCAGCATCTCGATGTCGTAGTTGGTGCGCTGGGCGATGCGCTGCGCTTCGATGAGCTTGCCCTCGGCGGTGAACTGTTTGACCTGCGCGTCGCACTCGGCACGGATCTTTTCCAGCGCAGCGGCCTTTTTTTCAGCGCTGACGATATAGTGGCTGGCCGGGAAGATGGCAACATGCTTGACCACGTTCTGCTTGGAGCCGGTCAGGGGGTTGAACTCTGTAATGCGGTCGATCTCGTCCCCGAAAAACTCCACCCGGATGGCAAGCTCGCTCATATAGGCCAGATAGATATCCACCGTGTCGCCGTGCACCCGGAACTTGTTGCGCACAAAATTCACGTCGTTGCGCTCGTATTGCAGGGTGACCAGCTTTTTGCACAGCTCGTCCCGCTCCATCTGCATCCCGGGGCGCAGGCTGATGACCATGCTGCGGTAGTCGATGGGGTCGCCCAGCGAGTAGATACAGGACACCGATGCCACAATGATGACGTCCCGCCGCTCGGAAAGCGCCGCCGTAGCCGAGTGGCGCAGGCGGTCGATCTCGTCGTTGATGGCGCTGTCCTTTTCAATATAGGTATCGGTGCTGGGGATGTAGGCTTCCGGCTGGTAGTAGTCGTAGTAGCTGACGAAGTATTCCACCGCGTTGTTGGGGAAAAACGAGCGGAACTCGGTGCACAGCTGCGCTGCCAGCGTTTTGTTGTGCGCCAGCACCAGCGTGGGGCGGTTGCACTGGGCAATGACGTTGGCCATGGTAAAGGTCTTGCCGCTGCCGGTCACGCCCAGCAGGGTTTGGCAGCGGTCGCCCCGCTGCACCCCCTCCACCAGCTGTGCGATCGCCTGAGGCTGGTCGCCAGTGGGGGCATAGTTCGACACCAGCTCAAATTTTTCCTCTGCCATCGTTTTCTCCCTTCCGTGCATATAACCACAATCTGTTGTTGTTCAAGTTGTATTATAGCACGCACATTTTATAATGTAAACAGTTTTTTGTTTTACGGCCAGAACAGTGTCCCGGTCTTGAAGTCGTAGATGGGCAGGCGGTTGGCGTCCCGCATGGAAAAATACTCGGTGTCGGTCAGGATAAAGTGATCCAGCAGGTGCACATTTACCAGCCCCAGCGCCCGGGCAATGCTGCCGGTAGCATCCATATCCTCCAGCGAGGGCAGTGCCACCCCGTTGGGGTGGTTGTGGCAGAGCACCACGGCATCCGTGCCGCCCTTGATGGCAGCCGCCACCACGTTTTTGATATCCAGACTGACCCGGTCGGAGGTGCCCTCCCGCAGCCAGACGGCGGCGCGCACCCGCTTGCGGCTGTCCAGACTGACCAGCATGGCGCGCTCGTAGTCCGACCACGCAAACTTTGCCATCAGATAGCTGCCCATCTGCTCGGTGGTCTTGATGCAGCGGGTGGTGCTGGTGCGGCTGCGGCCATAGTACCGGCTGATCTGGGGCAGCAGATGCAGCATCCGGGCGGTAGAGGGGCCTACGCCCTCCACAGTGCACAGCTCTTCCTCGCTGGCCTCCAGCACCGCCGCAAAATCCCCAAACCGGTCGATCAGGTCGTGGGCGATACCGTTTGTGTCCTTCTGGGCGTTGGTCAGGTAAAGCACATATTCCAGCGCCTCGTGCTCGGCCAGACTGTCCAGCCCGTAGCTCTGCACCCGCTCCCGCATCCGCTGGCGATGTCCCTTGTGCCGTTTATTCTCTGCCATGGCGGTACTCCTTTTTCTATGTTCTCTCCTTATAGTACCCATTTTGCAGCGCAAACACAAGCGTTCTGCAAAAATAACCCGGATTTTGCGCCGGAATGCGCGTTGACTTCCCGCCCCGCCTGTATTACTATAAAAGCATGATTCTGACAAAAACGATGAGGATAGCTTTATGAAACAATTTACTGCCACCGCCAACGACGACGGCGTGCGTCTTTCGCGCTTTGTGCAGAGCGTGACCCGCGATTTTCCCACCAGCCTGCTGTACAAGAGTTTCCGCAACAAGCGGGTGAAGGTAAACGGCAAAAAGGCCGCACCGGAGTACCGTTTGCAGGCGGGGGATCTGATCGAGCTGTACATCAACGACGAGTTTTTCCCGCCCGAGGGCGCAAAGCCGGTGCAGAAGGTCGCCCCCAAAAAGCAGCCCAATCAGCCCAAGGTGACCGTCATCTACGAGGACGAGAATCTTGCGGTACTGTACAAACCCACCCATCTGCTGTGCCACAGCGACCGCACCGGCGATGCCAATCTGGTGGACGCCTTTACCCAGTACCTGACCCAGAAGGGCGAATACGACCCCCACGGCGAGAACCGCTTCAAGCCCGGTATCTGCAACCGGCTGGACCGCGGCACCGAGGGGCTGGTGATCGCCGCCAAGAACTACGCCGCCCTGCGGGATATGAACGAGATCATCCGCACCGACCTGCTGAAGAAGGAGTATTACACCATCACGGTGGGCATCCCCCAGTCCGGGCGGTTCACCGCATGGTGGGAGCACGACGAAAAGAACAACAAGGTCAGCATCCACGCCCATCAATCGCAGGACGAACGCCGCAAGCAGATCATCACGGACGTGGACGTGCTGCGCACCGCAGGCCCCTTTGCCCTGTGCAAGATCGGCCTTGTCACCGGGCGCACCCATCAGATCCGCGCTCATCTGGCCTATCTGGGCAAGCCGGTGCTTGGCGATATCAAATACGGCAACCGCAAAATGAACGAGCGCACCGGCACAAAAACACAAGCGCTGTGCGCCGTGCGCATCAGCTTTCTGGATGTGCCGGAGGAAAACATCCTGCACTACCTCTCCGGCAAGGTCATCAAACTGAAAGACCCCCAGATCTTACAGCAGTTCGATGCACTGGATAAGCGCAAAACGGAATCTGCCAAGGAAAAGCAGGCTACAACTGAGAGATAAAACAATAAAACATAAAATGGCACCCTATACCAGTGGATTCCCGGTATAAGGTGCCATTCTTTTTACACAGACTACTGCTACCTATCTTACTGCACAAGTGTACCTGCTGCGATACAACCAACCGATGCAATCTGCCCCAGTGTAATCATAATACCGCCTGCTGACATGAAATAGGTTTTCAATGTATCCTGTGCCAACGGCAGATTGCTTCCATCTGCTGCTGGTTGATATTTTTCAGGATTCTCATTCTGCAGTTTCTTGCTGATTGTCCCACGGTAAATACTCGAAGCCAGCGCGCACATAATGCCGCCTAAAAAGCCAATGCCCATCATGGCAACATTTGCATCCCCGCCGCCAGTAAGATATTCCATTTCTTCTGCGCACAATACTGTATATTTCTCCGGATATTTCATAAAGTTCTGTCCTCCCCTTATTTCTTCTTTGCATCTTCAAAAATATTTGCAATCGTAATGCCCGCACCTACCAAGATACACACACTTGATGCGGTAAAACCTGCTAGTGAAACCGCGCCCAGCGGCGATGTCGTCAACTCCCATTTGGTGTCTTCTACCAGCTGTTTACGCTTTGCAGGGTCTGCATCCGGCAGGTACTTTTCCGGGCATTCTGCTTTTTTCCTGTTTCGGATGTTCTCGCCGTTTACCACATAAAGAATCGACGATATCACAATTCCCGCCAGTCCACCAGCAGCCAGCGCCAGCATAAAATCCACATCGCTTCCACCGCTGGTATACTCTAGTTCTTCTTCTGCCAGCATATCATACGACTTTGGGTAATTCAGCATTTTCATTCCTCCAATCGTTTTTGCCAGACTACATAGATAGAGTTATATACTCTATCATTTCGCTTGTTATTATAGAGTTTATAACTCTATTTGTCAAGTTTCTTTTCAATATCCTTATACTTATTGTGTAAGGTGGTGAAAGCATGCACTATAATGAGCGGATACGAGAGATCCGGGAAGACCATTTTCTGACACAGCAGAAAATTGCCGACCTTTTGCATATCGGTCAGCGCACTTATTCCGACTATGAAAGCGGCAAGACCCGCATTCCCATTGATAATCTGCTCATCCTTGCAAAGTTCTACAATGTATCTATGGATTATATTTCCGGAGCCAGTGATATCAGAAAAGAATACCCTAAACAGTAAAAGCCTCCCGCATCGTTTCCGATGTGAGAGGCTTTTGCATACTCAAAGTATCAATTATTCTCTTTTTCCTGTTCCTCCTACTCTATTACAATATATTTGGAACCGGATATGGCAGCCAGACCGTTGTTTTTGCCCCACAGGGGGTGTTCTGCCCGAACACTGCCCTGCCGCCATGAGCGGCGGCGATCTGCTGCACTACATACAAGCCAAGGATATGGGGCGCATTTTCGGCAGGCTCCGCAGCGTTCAGCGCCGTCAAAACGGCAGAGGGATAGCCGATGCCGTCATCTGCCACGGTCAGGCAGAAGCGCTCCCCTGTCCGCCGGGTATGCACGGTAATGTTCACCGGCTTTGGGTTATGCTGGACGCTGTTGTTCAGCAGGTTTTCCAGCAGCCGTGCCAACAGCGCCTCATCCACCGAAAGCAGAGCGCCAGACCCAGCAGCAGCAAATCCCAGCGCTGCCACTGGGCGCACCCAGCTGGCCTTCAGCGACCTGACGCTGGACCCGGGCACCGGCTTTCTGACCTGCCACGGGCAGTCGGTGCGGCTGAGCGGGCGGGAATATCAGGTGATGGAGCTGTTTTTGCGCAACCCGCGCATGGTGTTTTCTGCCGAGCGCATCCTTGAACTGGTATGGGGCTGGGAGAACGAAGCCGAGATCAATGTGGTGTGGGTAAATATCTCCAACCTGCGCAAAAAGCTGAAAAATCTCGGCTCGCACGCCGTGCTGCGGGCGAACCGGGGGCTGGGCTATGCACTGGAGGACCAAGCATGATCCGGCGGCTGCGCAGGCGGTTCATCCGCATTGCCACTTTGTCGGTCACGGCAGTGATGCTGCTGCTGACTGTGCTGCTGAACACCGCAAATTACGTTTCCACCACCCGGGAGCTGCGGGATATGCTGCAGCTTATCAGCAGCAATCAGGGCACCATCCCCGCCTATCGCCCTACCGGGGAGGCACCCGCGGCCCCGCCCAAGGCACCGCAGCCGCCGCGGGACGGCAGCTTTACCGCCGAGACCCCCTACTCCACCCGGTACTTTGTGCTGCGGTATCAGGATGACGGCACACTGGTGAAAGCAGACCTTCAAAACATCGCCTCGGTCACCGAGGAGGACATCGCGCCGTATCTAGCCGCTGCCGTGGCGCACGGCGCGGGCTACGGCAGCTACGGCAGCTACCGGTACTACGTCACCCGCACCGGCGAGGGGCGCAACATGGCGGTATTTCTGGACGGCTACCAGCAGTTGCGCTCTGTGGGGCTGGTGCTGCTGTGGAGCCTTGCTGCCGATGCCGCCTGCATTCTGCTAGTGTTTGTACTGGTGGTTCTGCTCTCCCGCCGCGCCATCGACCCGGTGGTGCGCAGCGCTGAAAAGCAGAAGCAGTTCATCACCGATGCCAGCCACGAACTCAAGACCCCTATCACGGTCATCTCCACCTGTCTGCGCGTGCTGGAAATGGAGACCGGCAAGCAGAAATGGATCGATAAAGCGCAGGCGCAGACCGAAAAGCTGACGGCGCTGGTCAACGCGCTGGTCACCCTGTCCCGCATGGACGAGGGGGTCTCCCCGCTGAAGATGGAGCCTTTCCCCCTCAGCGAAGCAGTCGCGGACACCGCCGAGCCCTTCCGGGACCTTGCGCAGAGCAAGGGGCACGCCCTTGTGCTGGAGATCGCCCCGAACCTGACCTACAAGGGCGATGAGTACGCCATCCGGCAGCTGGTGAGCATTCTGCTGGACAACGCGGTCAAGTACGCCCGGGCAGACAGCCCCATCACCCTGACACTGGAAAAGACCCGGCGGGGCGTTACACTGCGCTGCCGCAACGGCAGCGACCCCATCCCGGAGGACACGCTTGCAAAGCTGTTCGACCGCTTTTACCGCGCCGACCCCTCCCGCAACGCTGCCACCGGCGGCTTTGGCATCGGGCTGTCCATCGCCCGGAGCATTGCCGAAGCCCATAGGGGTAGCATCTGCGCCCGCATGGCGGGTGAGGAAGTGGAGTTTGTCGCAGAGCTGCGCTGAGCCGGGCGCTCCCGCAGTCAAAGACAGCGCGAAGCTGTATTTGTTAAAAGGACAGTTTGTGTAAATTATACCCAAAATGGCCTTGTTGCAAGGACAATCTTTTCTTATCATCTGCCGAAATTTTGAAAAAAGCTAAAATATCTCTGGACAAGTGCACTTCAGTGTGCTAAAACATTGTCAAGAACCCGCAATGGTGCAGGACGAAAAGGTCTCTGCGCCCTTGCGGGCTTTTTTTGTTAAGGAACGTATTCTGTGATACGTCCATAGAGGAGGAAAGCTTTATGAAAGTGTTTATTTCCCGTCGTGATTTTCTGAAGGTATCCGGTGTGGCCGCAGCAGCTGCTGCACTGGCAGGCTGCTCTTCTTCCGGCTCCGGCAGCACCGGCGGCAAGACCGTAAAGATTGGCGTCTTTGAGCCGGCCTCCGGCGATAACGGTGCCGGCGGCAAGCAGGAGGTGCTGGGCATCGAGTACGCAAACAGCGTAGCCCCCACCGTAGAGATCGGCGGCGAGAGCTACACCGTGGAGCTGGTAGAGGTGGACAACCAGTCCAGCACCGATAAGGCTGTCACCGCCGCACAGGAGTTAGTCTCCAAGAAGGTATCTGTGGTGCTGGGCAGCTACGGCTCCGGCGTTTCCATTGCCGCAGCACCCACCTTCCAGTCTGCATCCATCCCCGCCATCGGCTGCTCCTGCACCAACCCCGCCGTCACCGAAGCGAACCCCTATTATTTCCGTGTCTGCTTCCTTGACCCGTTCCAGGGCTCGGTCATGGCAAACTTTGCAAAGGATGAGTTCGGCGCAGGCAACGCCTATGTGCTGAGCATGCTGGGCGAGGATTACGGCTCCGGCCTTGCCACCTACTTTGTGAACGCTTTTGAGGATCTGGGCGGCACCGTGACCAGCGAGCAGTTCCCGGAGGGCACCTCCGACTTCTCCGCCTACATCCAGAACGCCATCAACGCCGGTGCAGACGTGATCTTTGCCCCCTGCGCCACCACCTACGCGGCCCAGATCATCACCCAGGCAGCTTCTGCCGGCTTTGACAAGCCCATCACCGCAGGCGACACCTGGGAGTCCAGCGTCATTCTGGACGCACAGAAGGGCACCAGCGTGCAGGTGTACTGCTCCACCTTCTTTGACGAGAACGATGACTCCGGCGCAGCCAAGGAGTTCGTCTCCGGCTTCAAGGCATGGCTCAACGCCGACAGCCAGAAGCTGACCAACAACGGCGGCAACGATATCGTGGCAGCTGTTTCGGCCCTTGGCTACGATGCCTACATGACCGCACTGGAAGCCATCAAGGCAGCGGGCAGCACCGATGGCACTGCCATCAAGGATGCGCTGTACAAGGTGGATTACGACGGTGTGACCGGCAGCATCACCTTTGACCAGACCACCGGCGATGCCAACAAGGATATGGCTTACATCAAGAAGGCAAGCGACGGTGCCTTCGCCTTTGTCAAGACCCAGAGCGTAGAGGGCTAAAACGCCTTTCCAAATAGCAGAACGCAGGCAGAGGATGCTCCTCCGCCTGCGCTTTGCTTGTAGAACGGATGTAAGAATTGGAGGAAATATTATGGCTGCAAAGTTTTTGCCCTACCTGCTGGCGGGCATTTCCGTGGGCGGTCAGTATGCGCTGATCGCCATCGGCTATACCATGGTGTACGGCATCCTGCGCCTGATCAACTTTGCCCACGGCGATATCTTTACGGTGGCAGGCTTTATGATGGTGTACGCCACGGCATCCCTGCCGCTGGCGATGTCGGTTCCGCTGGTGGTCATTGCCACAGTGCTGCTGGGCATTGCGGTGGAAAAGATCGCCTACAAACCCCTGCGCACCGCACCCAGAATGTCGGTAATGATCTCTGCCATCGGTATGTCTTACCTGCTGCAGAACCTGATGTGGTACGCCACCGGCGGCCTTGCCAAGCAGTACCCTGCCCTGCCGTGGATCAGCGATACCGTTACGGTGCTGGGCTGCCAGACCAAGCGGGTGACGGTGATCACCCCTTTCCTTGTGGTGATCCTTGTGGTCATCCTTGTCACCCTGATCCAGAAAACCAAGATGGGCATGGCCATGCGCGCCGCCTCGCGGGATTTTGAGACTGCGCAGCTCATGGGCATCCGCATCAACAATGTCATCTCCTTTACCTTTGCGGTGGGCAGCTTCCTAGCTGCCATTGGTTCCATGATGTACTTTTCCAACTACACGGCTGTCACCCCCACGGTGGGTGCCATGCCCGGCCTGAAAGCCTTTGTGGCGGCAGTGTTCGGCGGCATCGGCTCCATTCCCGGGGCGGTCATCGGCGGTTTTCTCATCGGCATCTGCGAAAGCCTGATCAAGGGTGCAGGCGCTACCACCTTCAGTGACGCTTTTACCTTTGCACTGCTCATCATCGTGCTTGCCGTAAAGCCCACCGGTCTGTTCAGCGAGAACCTGACCGAGAAAGTGTGACGACCATGAAACAAGAGAAAAAACGCATCTATCTCCGTGCCGCACTGGCACTTGCGGTCATACTGGCGGTGCTGCTGGCGCTGGATAACCTGAGCTTTGTGCCCTCCATGCTGCTTACCGTGCTGCGTAAGGGCGCGATCTATGCACTGGTGGCGGTGTCCATGAACCTGCTGAACGGCTTTACCGGTCTGTTCAGTCTGGGACAGGCAGGCTTTATGCTGCTGGGTGCTTACACCTACGCCATCCTTACCATTCCCGCAGCCTCCCAGAAGTCCATCTACCAGCGCTACGCAAACGGCGGCATCGGCTTTTCCATCCCCGAGCTGCTGTCCAAGCCCTTAGGGGGCCTCGGGCTTTTGTTGGGCGTGGTGTTCTGCTTAGCGCTGGCAGGCTTTGTTGCGGCGCTGTTCGCCTTCCTCATCGGTCTGCCAGTGCTGAAGCTGAAAAGTGACTACCTTGCCATTGCCACCCTTGGCTTTGCCGAGATCATCCGCGCCGCCGTGGTGTACGAGGGCTTTGGCCCGCTGACCAACGGCTCCAACCTTTTGTACGGCTTTACCAGCTTTTCCAGCTTCTCCCTCCACTTGGGCGGCGTGACCCTGCGGCTGGAGACCGTAATGCCCTTTTTGTTCTCCGGCATCTGCATCGGCATCATCCTGCTGCTCATCAACTCCACCTACGGCCGTGCCTTCAAGGCCATCCGGGACGATGAGATCGCAGCCGAGGCCATGGGCATCAACCTTGCCAGCCACAAGCGCATGAGCTTTATCATCAGCAGCTTCTTTGCCGGCATCTCCGGTGCTATGCTGGCCATGTATCAGGCCAGTGTGCAGGCCACCACTTTCAAATCCAGCATGACCTACGAGATCTTGCTCATCGTGGTCATCGGCGGCATCGGGTCGGTGTCCGGCTCCGTCATCGCTTCCTTTTTGTTCATTGCCAGCTCCGAGTGGCTGCTGCGTTTTCTGGACAACGAGACCTACATCGGCGGCTTCCGTCTGCCGCTGCTGCGCTCCGGTTTCCGCATGGTGGTGTTCAGCATCATTATCATGATCGTGGTGCTGTTCTTCCGCAAGGGCATCATGGGCGACCGGGAACTGTTCCAGAAAAAGCCCGCTAAAGCTGCCAAAAAGGAGGTGCGTTCCAAATGAGCGAGACTGTATTGACCATGGAGAACGCCACCATGCAGTTCGGCGGCGTGGTTGCCGTGGATAACCTGAACCTGAAGGTAAACAAAAACGAGATTGTTTCCCTCATCGGCCCCAACGGCGCAGGCAAGACCACGGCCTTCAACGTGATCACCGGCGTGTATGCCCCCACCAACGGCGCGGTGTGGTTCGAGGGGCGCAAGATCATTGAAAACACGCCCCACGGCAAGATGAAAAAGCTGTACAAGGGACAGAATGCGGGCAAATACTCTCATATCATCGCCCCTACCCCGGACCGCATCACCCGGCTGGGCATTGCACGCACCTTCCAGAATATCCGTCTGTGGAAGAGCCAGACGGTGTTTGAAAACGTGCTCATTGCCAAGCATTGCCGCTGCACCGCCAACCTGCTGAGCGCCACCTTCCGGCTGAATGCCGACGAAGAAAAGCGCCAGCAGGAGGAGTGCCGACATCTGCTGGAAGTGCTGGGCTTGCAGGACGTGGGCGACGCACTGGCCACCGGCCTGCCCTACGGTTTGCAGCGCCGGGTGGAGATCGCCCGCGCGCTGGCTACCGAACCCAAGCTTTTGCTGCTGGACGAGCCTGCTGCCGGTATGAACCCGCAGGAGACCGAGGAGCTGACCGCTTTTATTGACCGCATCCGCACCGAGTTTGACCTGACTGTGTTCATGATCGAGCACCACATGGATCTGGTGATGGATATTTCCGACCGGGTGTACGTGCTGGATTTCGGGCGGCTCATCGCCGAGGGCACCCCGGCTGAGGTACAGAATGACCCGCGGGTCATCGAGGCTTATCTGGGGGTGGATGAAGATGCTTGAGATCAAAGATCTGCACGTTTCCTATGGCGGCATTCAGGCGCTGCGCGGGGTGTCGCTGACGGTGCCGGAGGGTAAAATTGTTACCCTGATCGGTGCAAACGGCGCGGGTAAATCCACCCTGATGCGCACTATCTCCGGCCTTGTCAAGGCACAGAGCGGCTCTATCCTGTGGAACGGACAGGAGATTTTGACAAAGCCCATCGACCAGATCGTGGCCGGCGGCATTGCCATGTCGCCGGAGGGGCGCCGGGTGTTCGCCGACCTGACCGTGGTGGAGAATTTGAAGATCGGCGCCTACCTGCGCCGGGATAAAGCCGGTATCCAGCAGGATCTGGAATGGGTATACAGCCTGTTTCCCCGCCTGAAGGAGCGCAGCTGGCAGAGCGCCGGTACCCTGTCCGGCGGCGAGCAGCAGATGCTTGCCGTGGGACGCGCCCTGATGAGCAAGCCCAAGCTGCTGATGCTGGACGAGCCCAGTCTGGGTCTTGCCCCCTTGGTGGTGCGGGAAATTTTCGACATCATCCGCACCGTGAACCAGCAGGGCATCACCGTGCTGCTGAACGAGCAGAACGCCAACATGGCGCTGAAAGTGGCAGACTACGCCTATGTGCTGGAGACCGGCAACCTGACCATGTCCGGCACCGGTGCCCAGCTGCTTTCTGACCCGCAAGTCAAGGCAGCCTATCTGGGCAAAAAGCGCTGAATTATAACCCTGATACAGCAAGACCCCTGTTTGCAAGCAATTGCAGGCAGGGGTCTGTTTTTTGCGTTATTTTGCCCTGTTCACCGCCCGGCTAGGCAGCCAGACCGTTGCTTTCGCCCCGCAGGGGATGTTCTGCCCGAACACCGCCGTGCCGCCATGGGCGGCAGCGATCTGCTGCACTGCATCGCTGACAGACAGAAAAAACCTCCCCATGCAGTTGCCCTGCACGGGGAGGTTTTGTTATAAGGGAATTGGGGCGCTGTCTCAGCGCTTATACTTTGCGGCGGTCTGCAAACGCTGCATGGCACGATCCAGCGCAATTTTGCTCTGGTAATACTCGTGCATGCTCTGCTTATGCTGCAGGCGTTCCTCGGCGCGGATGCGGGCAGCCTCGGCGCGGTTCTTGTCGATGTCCTCCGGGTTCTCGGCACTGTCCACCAGCACCATCACATAGGCGGGAGTCACCTCGGCAATGCCGTCGCCCACCAGCACATCCCGGGCTTTGCCGTCCACAACAAAGTGGAGGATTCCCATGTGCAGCGCCACCAGAACCGGGTTATGCCCGGCCTGTACGCCGTAGATGCCATCGCTGATGGGCAAGGTCAGATCCTCGCAGTCGCCCTGATAGAACTCGCCGCTGGATGCTGTGATGCTCAGCATGAACTTGTTCATCAGACGGCACCGCCCTTTTCCTCAGCCAGCTTCTTTTCTGCCTTTTCGCGTGCTTCCTCCAGCGTACCTACGTTGAAGAATGCCCACTCCGGCAGATCATCCGCCTTGCCGTCCACGATGGCGGCAAAGCTGCGCACGGTATCCTTCAGGGGCACATACTTGCCCTTGAGGCCGGTAAAGTTCTCGGCCACAGCAAAGGGCTGAGACAGGAATTTCTGCAGTTTGCGGGCGCGCATGACGGTCAGCTTGTCGTTCTCGTCCAGCTCGTCCATGCCCAGAATGGCAATGATGTCCTGCAGCTCCTGATAGCGCTGCAGAATGGACTGTACCTTGCGGGCTACACGGTAGTGCTCCTCACCCACGATGTCTGCTTCCAGAATGCGGGAGGTGGAGGCCAGCGGGTCCACAGCCGGGTAAATGCCCTGCTCCACGATCTTACGGGACAGCACGGTGGTGGCGTCCAGGTGGGCAAAGGTGGTGGCGGGGGCGGGGTCGGTCAGGTCATCGGCAGGCACATAGACAGCCTGCACCGAGGTGATGGAGCCGTCCTTGGTGGAGGTGATGCGCTCCTGCAGAGCGCCCAGCTCGTTGGCCAGCGTGGGCTGGTAGCCCACGGCAGAAGGCATACGGCCCATCAGGGCGGACACCTCGGAGCCTGCCTGCACGAAACGGAAGATGTTATCAATGAACAGCAGCACGTCCTTGTGGGTCTCCTCACGGAAGTACTCTGCCATGGTCAGGCCGGTCTCGGCCACGCGCATACGGGCTCCCGGGGGCTCGTTCATCTGACCAAAGACCAGTGCGGTCTTGTCCAGCACGCCGGAGGCGTTCATCTCGCCCCACAGGTCGCAGCCCTCGCGGGAGCGCTCGCCTACGCCGGTAAAGATGGAGTAGCCGCCGTGCTCGGTAGCCACGTTATGGATCAGTTCCTGGATCAGCACGGTCTTGCCCACGCCGGCGCCGCCGAACAGGCCGATCTTGCCGCCCTTGGCGTAAGGAGCCAGCAGGTCGATGACCTTGATGCCGGTCTCCAGAATTTCAGTTGCAGGCTTCTGCTCTGCAAAGCCGGGTGCCTTGCGGTGGATGGGCCAGTGCGGCAGCTCGTCCACAGCGCCCTTGCCGTCAATGGGGCGGCCCAGCGGGTCGAACATACGGCCCAGTGTGCCCTCGCCCACAGGGGCGGTCAGGCCGTGGCCGGTAGCTTCCACCGGCATCCCCTTGCCCAGACCCTCGCTGGCAGAAAGCATGATGCAGCGCACCGTGGTCTCGTTGACGTGCTGCGTCACCTCCATGGTGCGCTCGGTGCCCTCTGCGGTCACGGTAAGCGCCTCCTGCAGGGCAGGCAGCCTGCCGGCGGTGAACTGCACATCCACCACGGGGCCTGCTACGCGAATAATAGTTCCCTGTATCATTTGGATTGCCTCTTATAATCTGTATATTGCAAACACGTTAGCGTCCTCGCCCTCTCCGTCAGCGCTTATGCGCTGCCACCTCCCCCAAAGTGGGAGGCCTTGGCAGTCCACACAAGCCCTCCGGGTCGGCCAAAGATTTTCCCTTTGCGGAAAACCACAGCCTGAAAGAGCAAGTACATTATGTCCGATCCTGCACAGCAGCCGCGCCGCCGATGATCTCGGTGATCTCCTGTGTAATGGAGCCCTGACGGGTGCGGTTGTATTCCAGCTGCAAGTCCCGGATCATGTCATTGGCGCTCTTGGTGGCGGAATCCATGGCGGTCATGCGGGCGCTCTGCTCGGCGCAGAAGCTCTCGGTCATGGCACCAAAGATCATGCCGTGCATATAAATGGGTGCGATCTGCTCGAACACCGTCCATGCGTCCGGCACCAGTTCCACCTCGCCCTTGGGGTCGCCCAGACCCTTGGGAGCAGGCTGCAAAAACCGCCGGTCCAGCGGCAGCAGACGCTCCATGACAGGCTCGCTGGTAAGGGCGTTCTGGATCTTGGTGTAGACGATGTAGATCTCGTCCAGCTTGCCGGACTTGAA
>ERZ1026860.876-NODE-876-length-17110-cov-6.122486_pt1 | contig 17110 bp, 10 predicted proteins | sample MGYA00380160_ERZ1026860 | MGnify/ENA primary metagenome ERZ1026860 (study PRJEB33269, sample SAMEA4719796) | human gut metagenome | biome: human-associated habitat; feature: organic feature; material: feces | place: Cameroon | collected 2013-10 ... | reverse complement strand
GTATAATAAAACTACTTTAAAAACTCAAATAAAAGAAGGGGGATTTTATGAACAGTCAACAGTATAGCAGAGCCAACAAACGTGTATTCCTCGCGGCAATCATAGTATTTGCATATATAGCATTTACGTTGTTTGCAGCATTTGGGATAAAAGGGGCAGATACCACAAGGATAATTATACAGCTTGTTGCGGCAATAGCAGTAATAGTAATATCTATCATTGCTTTTCTCACAAAAAGAAACAGCAGAACCGGTGCACTTATGATGGTAAGCGCCATGACAGCCGGATATTTTATTATCGCACTGTTCAACTTAACAATCGGTACATGGACATATGCTATTCCACTTGTTATTGCGGCAATGGTATATCTGGATACAAAGATGATGATGGTGATGAATGGCGTTATAATCATATCCAGCGTCATCAGGCTTATCATGCAGCTTAAAGCAGGGGGTGCAGTTCTTCAGAATGACGTGATAGCGGTGTTTGTACTTGTACTTGTGGGATATGCGTCAGATAGTATCACGATTCTTCTTACTCATTTCTTTGATGAAAATATGGATGAAATCAAAGAGTCGTCCATGGCACAGGTGGACAGCAATAAGAAGATGGTCATAGTTGCAGAGAATATTTCAAAGCACTTTGACGAGGCCATGGCCATGTTAAATGACCTTGATGAGGCGGTTGCAGTAAGCCACAGCTCAATTCAGGAGATTGCAGACAGCACAGAGAGTACAGCTGAGGCTATCCAGAAGCAGGCAGCTATGTGTGTTGATATTCAGGGAAATACAGACAATGCAGAGAGTGGAATCAAGGCTATGATAGATGCCTCACGCCAGACTGATGAGACCGTAAAGCAGGGAGCTGATGTTGTGGAAGAACTCAAGGAGCAGGCACACAACGTGGCAGAGGCAAGCAATGTTACAGTGTCAGTTATACAGAGTCTTACAGCTAAGGTAGAGGAAGTAAAGAGCTTTGTTGAGTCGATTATCAATATTTCTAACCAGACAAATCTGCTTGCACTCAATGCTTCAATTGAGGCGGCCAGGGCAGGTGAAGCAGGAAAGGGCTTTGCAGTAGTAGCAGATGAAATCAGACAGCTCTCAGAGCAGACAAAGGATGCATCAGCCAATATTACAGAAATTATAAACAAGCTCAATGAGGACACAAGGCGTGCCAACGAGAGTATCGAGAACTCAGTATCATCGGTAGAGAAGCAGAATGAGCTTATCGACGATACAAGAGACAAGTTTAATGCCATGGGAGAGGCCGTTGAGCTGTTGATGAAGGATATCAATGTGGCTGAGGAGAGTATCAAAAAGATTCTTGATTCAACAACAGTCATATCAGACAATATCACACACCTTTCAGCTACCGGAGAAGAGATCGCAGCTTCTTCAACAGAGGGACTTCGCATGGCTGATACCACAGTTGAGAGTATGGCAAAGTGCAAGAAGGTACTGGAAAATATCTATATGCTTGCGGATGACCTCAAAAACTCTGTTGAGGAGAGCGAGGAAGTACTTGGACAGAAATATGTTTTCCAGGAGCAGTAAATATGATTTTTATATTCATGGCAGGAGTGCATTAGCTCCTGCCATTTTTACATATATTTTTATGATAAAAATATTTACATTATCGTAATATATGATAAAATATTTCTAACACAATAGAAACATAAACATAGGATATATGGAGGAAGTTATGGACGATAACAATTTTATGAACAATGACAACCAGTCATCAGGCACACCGGACAATACAGGTGTATTCGGGCAGTCAGCAGGAACAGCAAATGGCTCAGACACATACAGCCAGCCACAGGACACATACAGTCAGCCGACAGACACATATAATCAGTCTGTATCCCAGCAGGAAAGTGGGAATGCATATGCATATGGACAGTCATCAGACCAGACAGGCAGCACAGACGGATATGTCAATAATCAGGGCAGTGCATATGGTTATGTAAATCAGGGTACATACAATCAGAATTCAAATGCCCAGGGTACATACAACCAGAACACATATGCTCAGGGCTCATTTAATCAGTCAGCTTACGGACAGACGCAGTATGGCCAGCAGCCAAACGGACAGGGTGGCTACAATCAGACCGCGTACGGACAGACAGCCTACAATCAGCCACAGTATGGAGCTAATCCATACAACCAGCCGCCAAAGAACAGCAATGGCTTTGGTATAGCTTCTCTGGTACTTGGAATCGCATCTATTGTACTGTTTTGTACATGCATCAATTATGTGACAGCTCTGCTTGCTATCATTTTTGGTATTATACATATCATAAAGGGCAACAACAAGGTGTTTGGTATAGTTGGTATAGCAACAGCAGCTATCTCAGTTATAGTCAGCATCATATTCTGGGTTGTGGCAGGCTCAAGCTATAGCACAGATTTGGAAAAGGAGTTCATGAAGGGCTTTGATGAGGGCTATGAGTATTATAATGATGACGATTCCTATGAGGATTACGATTATGATTATGATTCTTATGATTATGACGATTTTGATTATCAGAATTTTGAGTATGATGGCATTTATTAGAGTTAATTATTATCAAATTATTACAAATTATTACAGAATCAATTACATCTTGACAACAGTGGCTTTTCAGTTATATACTTAGACACAGTTAGTAAAAGGCAGTGACGAAGACAGTAGAGATGGCAGGAAAGTCAAAGAGAGCCGGGGCAGGTGAGAGCCGGTATGAGTAGAGCCGTTTTGAAAATCACTTCTGAGCCGCAGGCTAAAATCGCCATACAGCGTTGCGAGAGTAGGTTCTGACGTATTCCCTACGTTACAGGGGCGGGTATGCAAGGGGATTCCCTTAAGTACATTGTAATAGGTGGTATAGACGTATCAGGCACGCGTTCCTAATTACAGGAATGTGTGCCTTTTTTGTGAATATTCCATAAACCGAAAATTGTAGTGGAGTAAGCCACAAGGAAGCCTCGTAAGAGTCGAATTTGAGGTGCATGTTGGGATGTTCACGAACAATATAGAATTAAGGAGAGATAGTCATGTACAACAAAGTTGACACCAATATGAACTTCGTTGAACGCGAGAAGAAGACAGAGCAGTTCTGGAGAGAGAACAATATCTTCAGAAAATCTATGGAAAACAGAAAAGAAGGAGAGACATACACATTCTATGATGGACCTCCTACAGCAAACGGAAAGCCTCACATCGGACATGTTGAGACACGTACCATAAAGGATATGATTCCAAGATTCCAGACCATGAAGGGCAAATATGTGCCACGTAAAGCAGGCTGGGATACACACGGACTTCCTGTTGAGATCGAGGTGGAGAAGCTTCTCGGCCTTGACGGCAAGGATCAGATTGAGAACTACGGACTTGAGCCATTCATCAAGAAGTGTAAAGAGTCTGTATGGAAATACAAGGGTATGTGGGAGGATTTCTCCAACACAGTAGGTTTCTGGGCTGATATGGACAATCCATACGTCACATATGACGACAATTTCATTGAGTCAGAGTGGTGGGCTCTCAAGGAAATCTGGAACAAGGGACTTCTTTACAAGGGCTTCAAGATTGTTCCTTACTGTCCTCGTTGTGGAACACCGCTTTCTGCACAGGAGGTGGCACAGGGCTACAAGACAGTTAAAGAAAAATCAGCAGTAGTACGTTTTAAGGTAGTAGGAGAGGATGCATATTTCCTCGCATGGACCACAACTCCATGGACACTTCCAAGCAACGTGGCACTCTGTGTGAACCCTAATGACACATATGTAAAGGTAAAGGCTGTTGATGGCTACACATATTATATGGCAGATGCACTTGCAGACAAGGTGCTCTCACAGCTTCTTTCAAAAGAGGACGCAGAGGCAGGCAGGAAGGCATATGAGGTGCTTGAGACATACAAAGGAAAGGATCTTGAGTACAAGGAGTATGAGCCGCTTTATGACTGCGCTAAGCAGGTTGCCGATAAGCAGGGCAAGAAGGGCTTTTTCGTGACATGTGACACATATGTTACTATGTCAGACGGTACAGGAATTGTTCATATCGCTCCTGCATTTGGTGAGGATGATGCCAATGTCGGAAGAAATTATGACCTTCCATTTGTACAGTTTGTAAACGACAAGGGAGAGCTTACAGCCGAGACTCCGTTTGCCGGTATGTGGGTAAAGGATGCAGATCCTGAGGTATTAAAGGACTTAAGCGGCAGAAAGCAGCTCTTCGATGCTCCGAAATTTGAGCATGAGTATCCACACTGCTGGAGATGTGACAAGCCTCTTATCTACTATGCAAGAGAGTCATGGTACATCAAGGAGACAGCAGTAAAGGATGACCTTATCAGAAACAACAATACAGTAAACTGGATTCCTGAGTCTATCGGTTCAGGACGTTTCGGAAACTGGCTTGAGAATATACAGGATTGGGCTATCTCACGTAACCGTTACTGGGGCACACCACTCAATATCTGGGAGTGTGAATGCGGACACAGAGAGTGTATCGGAAGCCGTGCAGAGCTCGCCGAAAAAGCAGGAGATCCAAAGGCAGCAGAGGTAGAGCTTCACAGACCATACATCGACGCTGTGACAATCAAGTGTCCTGAGTGTGGCAAGGATATGCACCGTGTACCTGAGGTACTTGACTGCTGGTTTGATTCAGGAGCCATGCCATTCGCACAGCACCACTATCCATTCGAGAACAAGGAAGTATTTGATAAGCAGTTCCCAGCCAAGTTTATCTCAGAGGCAGTTGACCAGACACGTGGATGGTTCCATTCACTCATGGCTGAGTCTACACTCCTTTTCAACAAGGCTCCTTATGAGAATGTCATCGTGCTTGGACACGTACAGGATGAGAACGGACAGAAGATGTCCAAGTCAAAGGGCAACGCGGTAGATCCGTTTGATGCACTTGAGACATACGGTGCAGATGCCATCAGATGGTATTTCTACACAGCATCAGCTCCATGGATTCCAAAGAAGTTTTCAGGAAAGCTCGTGCTTGAGGGACAGCGTAAGTTTATGGGAACACTCTGGAACACATACGCATTCTTCGTGCTTTATGCAAATATCGACAATTTTGATGCTACAAAATACAGCCTTGAGTATGATAAGCTTGCAGTAATGGACAAGTGGATTCTTTCAAAGCTCAACTCAGCAGTGGCAGGAGTGGATGAGTGCCTGTCAAACTACAAGATTCCGGAGGCGGCAAAGTACCTTCAGGAGTTCGTAGACGACTTAAGTAACTGGTATGTACGCCGCAGCCGTGAGCGTTTCTGGGCAAAGGGCATGGAGCAGGACAAGATAAACGCATACATGACACTTTATACAGCACTTGTCACCATATCAAAGGCGGCAGCACCTATGATTCCTTTCATGACAGAGGATATCTACAGAAATCTTGTCTGCTCTATCGACAAGAGCGCACCGGAGTCAATTCATCTGTGCGACTATCCTGTAGTTGATGAGAAGCTGATTGACAAAAAGCTCGAAGCTGATATGGATGAGGTACTTAAGGTTGTAGTACTCGGACGTGCATGCCGTAACGAGGCAAATATCAAAAACCGTCAGCCAATCGGAAAAATGTTTGTAAAGGCTCCGGAAAAACTGGATGAATTTTATGTGGATATCATCGCAGACGAGCTCAACGTAAAAGAGGTTGAGTTCACTGATGATGTATCACACTACACCACCTACAAATTCAAGCCACAGCTTAGAACAGTGGGCCCTAAGTATGGTAAATACCTTGGCCAGATTAAGGCAGTTTTAGCTGAGCTTGATGGTCATAAGGCCATGGAGGAGCTTAATAGCACCGGCTCTCTCAAGCTTGACAGCATTAGCGATGAAGTTGTATTATCTAAAGAGGATTTACTTATCGAGATGACTCAGATGGAGGGCTATGTGACACAGTCTGACAACAATATAACCGTTGTCCTTGACACCAACCTCACTCCTGAGCTTATCGAGGAAGGTTTCGTAAGAGAAATCATCAGTAAGATCCAGACAATGCGTAAGGACGCAGGCTTTGAGGTTATGGACCACATCGCTGTGACATACGAGGCAGATGAGAAGCTTTCAAATGTATTTGAAAAGTTTGGTGATGAAATCAAGACCGAGGTTCTTGCCGTATCAATTAAATCAGGTGAACTTAAGGGCTATGAAAAGGATTGGAAGATTAATGGCGAGGCTGTTAAGCTTGCAGTTGAAAAACAATAATCTCTGCACGAGAGGGAGCATTAATTTGCTCCCTTTTAGTGCCATAAGGAGGAATAAGATGAGAGATAATACGTTTAGCAAAAAGGTGTTTATTAAGACTGTATCAGACAATTTAAAAAATAAATATCGTAAGACTATAGATGATGCCACACAGCAGGAGCTTTATCAGGCTGTGTCAGAGGCTGTAAAGGATGTCATCATGGATGAGTGGATTGCCACACAAAGAGTGATGGACAAGGATGATCCAAAGGTTGTTTACTATATGTCCATGGAGTTTTTGATGGGAAGAGCTCTCGGCAACAACCTTATAAACCTCTCAGCATACAAGGAGGTCAAGGAGGCTCTCAATGAGATTGGTGTGGATATCAATGCTATTGAGGACCAGGAGCCTGATCCGGCACTTGGAAACGGTGGACTCGGAAGACTGGCAGCGTGCTTCATGGATTCACTTGCCACACTCGGATATCCTGCATACGGCTGTGGAATCAGATACAGATATGGTATGTTCAAGCAGCAGATTTCAGACGGATTCCAGATTGAGGTGCCTGACAACTGGCTCAAGGACGGATATCCATTCGAGCTTCGTCGTCCGGAGTACTGCTATGAGGTCAAGTTTGGAGGATATGTGCAGGAGAGCACAGATGAAAACGGAGAGCTTCATTTCGAGCAGAAGGACTATCAGTCGGTGCTTGCAGTGCCTTATGATATGCCTATAGTCGGTTATGACAACAATGTGGTCAATTCTCTCATGATATGGGATGCAGAGCCAAAAAACGGCTTCTCGCTCGAGTCCTTTGACCAGGGTGACTACGACAAGGCAGTGGAGCAGGAAAATCTTGCAAGAAACCTTGTTGAGGTGCTCTATCCAAACGATAACCATGTAAAGGGCAAGGAGCTTCGCTTAAAGCAGCAGTATTTCTTTGTATCAGCAAGCATCCAGCGTGCACTTGCAAGGTTTAAAAAGCATCACAGCGATTTAAAAGATCTCCCAAATAAAGCTGTTTTCCAGATGAACGATACTCACCCTACAGTTGCAGTCGCAGAGCTTATGAGAATCCTTGTGGACGAGGAACATCTGTCATGGGATGATGCATGGGATATCACTACAAGATGTGTAGCCTACACTAACCATACAATCATGGCTGAGGCGCTTGAGAAGTGGCCAATTGAGATATTCCAGAGACTGCTTCCTCGTGTATACCAGATTGTTGACGAGATAAACAGAAGATTTGTGATGCAGATTAACGAGAGATATCCTGGCAATGAGGACAAGGTAAGAAAGATGGCTATCCTCTATGACGGACAGGTCAAGATGGCAAATATGGCTATCGTTGCAGGCTATTCTGTAAACGGTGTTGCAAAGCTTCACACAGAGATACTTAAGAATCAGGAGCTTCATGATTTCTATGAGATGTTCCCTGAGAAGTTCAATAACAAGACAAATGGAATCACACAGCGTAGATTCTTAGCACACGCAAACCCTCTCCTTGCAGACTGGGCAACAAAAAAGGTAGGAGCCGGTTGGATTACAGACCTTTCACTGCTTTCAAAGCTCAAGGCTTATGCGGACAGCCCTGTTGCACAGCAGGAGTTTGCTGAGATTAAGAGAGCAAACAAGGTGCGTTTAGCAAAGTATATCAAGGAGCACAATGGTATTGATGTAAATCCGGATTCTATCTTTGATGTGCAGGTTAAGAGACTTCACGAGTACAAGAGACAGCTCATGAACATCCTTCATGTGATGTATCTGTACAACAAGATTAAGGAAAATCCGTCTATGGATTTCTATCCTAGAACATTCATTTTTGGAGCAAAGGCAGCAGCAGGCTACAGAAATGCAAAGAAAACAATAAAGCTCATCAACAGTGTGGCTGATGTGATAAATAACGATGCTTCTATTGGCGGCAAGCTCAAGGTAGTATTTATCGAGGACTACAAGGTATCCAATGCCGAGATTATTTTTGCGGCAGCAGATGTCAGCGAGCAGATTTCCACAGCGAGCAAGGAGGCATCCGGAACAGGAAACATGAAGTTTATGCTCAATGGAGCGCTCACTATCGGAACTATGGATGGTGCCAATGTCGAGATGTTCGATGAGGTAGGGGCTGACAACATGTTTATCTTTGGAATGAGCTCTGATGAGGTCATCTCACACGAGAACAGACATGACTACAATCCTGTTGATGTATATAATAACGATGCCGAGCTAAGAAAGGTAGTAAACCAGCTCGTAGACGGCACATACTCACCAAATGACCATGAGCTTTTCAGGGAGCTTTACAACTCACTGCTCAATCCACAGCAGGGACAGGTGGCTGACCGCTACTTTATCCTCGCAGACTTCCGCTCATATGCAAATGCACAGCAGAAGATTAATGATTATTACAAGAACAAGAGCGCATGGAGAAAGAGTGCACTGCTCAATATCGCACATGTAGGAAAGTTCTCTTCAGACAGAACAATCCAGGAATATGTGGACGATATCTGGCATCTTGACAGGATTACCGTAAATATGGCAGGAGTATAGGATTTTGGAAAAAGTTATCGCAAAGTCTGGTATCAGTGGAAGCACGCTTAAGCTTATAGCCATTTTTACCATGCTCATAGACCATACTGCGGCAACGGTTATTCTTCAGATGATAAATAACGGGATAGGTGGACAAACGCTTATTGATATCTACTGGGTCATGCGTTCTATAGGGCGCATGGCCTTTCCTGTTTTCTGCTTCCTGCTTGTGGAGGGCTTCAAATATACACACAGCAGGGAAAAATATGCTGCGAGGATGTTTATATTCGCGCTTATCTCTGAGATACCGTTTGACCTTGCAATAAACAATACAGTGCTCGAATTTAAGAGCAACAATGTGTTTTTTACACTGCTTTTAGGCCTGCTTGCCATCACAGTGCTTGATTGGCTTAAGTCGGTCGATAAAATAGAAAAGGCATCCTCTGCAGTCAAGTGGTTTCTTGTCACACTGATCAGGTGTATAGTAATGGTATCAGTGGTGCTTGTTATGATGATTATTGCAGAGTTTGTGCTTTGCTGTGATTATGGTGCGGCGGGTGTAGGGTGCATTGTCATGATGTACCTGCTTTCTTCAAACCGGGATGTTGCATTTGCCGTGGCAGTCATACTGCTTGGACTTTTCTCAGGTACCATAGAGTTTTTTGCACTGTTTATGCTTATACCGCTTCGCTATTACAATGGAAAAAGAGGCATTTCACTAAAGTATGTCTTTTACGCCTTTTACCCGGTGCATCTTTTTGTACTGTACCTGATATGCAGGCTTGCTATGGCGCACAAGCTTTTGTAAGCAGATGCTGTTAAAGTCTGTCAATTATGATTATATTTGATTATAATAGTGGAAATGGGGGGAATAGATGAAAAAGCTTTTAAAAACCATACCGGCACTTGTGTTTGCCGCCTGCTGCTTTATGTTCGCTGCAAAATGCTTAAAGTCAGGAGGGTTTACAGGTGCTATAGCTGATTTTCCTACAGCCATACACAGGGCTGTAAAGGGGCAGATGCAGACCACAACAGACTATTTAAACGGCGAACAGACAGAGTACGATGAGTCAGTATTTACAGGGGAATATCACTATTACTACGAGAAGCTGTCAGATGATGACAAGCTTATTTACAGGCAGATTTATGCGATGATGCAAAAGCGCATGGATGGAATTTCGTTAAATACTACAGACACTGACAACGTTAGCCGTATACAGCAGTTTGTGCTGCTGGACAATCCACAGTTTTTCTACATAGAAAAGAGTCAGTATACTGTGAGAAACAGCATCATTTTTTCGCCTGTATACAATATGTCTGAGTCTGATATCGACAACGCAATAAGTACGATTTCAGGCTATGTGTCAGCATGTATGGCAGGTATCGATGAAGGTGCATCAGATTATGACAAGGCAGTGCATTTCTATGAATATGTGATAGAGCATGCCGAGTATGAGGAAAATTCTCCTCACAACCAGGATATGTACTCAGCAGTGCTTGGAAGGACGGTCTGTCAGGGCTATGCGATGATGTTTAAGTATCTGTGTGACCGGGCCGGTATCAGCTCACTTATTGTGACAGGCACCACATCTGATGCAAACCACGCATGGAATATGGTATATCTGGACGGTGCGTGGTGTGCGGTGGACTGTACCTACGGTGATGGTGATTATCTGGGAAAGGGCATATCATACAGCTGGTTCGGAGTGCCGCTTGATGTGGTAAAGCTTACACGTACATTGGACAATGAGGATATGCTGCCGCAGGAAGCGACTGTGGAGGATGACTATTATTACAGGAATGGGCTGTATTTTACATCCTACGACCTTAAAGTCTTACAGGGCATGACAACGTCATCTAACTATATCACGTTCAAGTTTTCGGACAGAGAAACCTATGATACTGCATGTCACAGTCTTTTTGAGAAGGGTGACTACAAATATCTCATACCGACGGCAAGAGGCGGCACTATCACATATATGCAGGAGCCTAATTCGCTTGCGGTGTTTATCCGCATTGAGTTGGGAGGCTGACAAACTTATCTCCTTTTATTTTAAGGAGATAGCCGCCCGCCCTTCATGGGGTATGCTACCCGGCGGGTACTGTGGCAGAACTCGTTTCAAATTGCTAATTTGTCGGTGTCGTTTTCGGCTCCCGCGATTGTTTATGTTCATTCGACAGCTGGACACTTGCGTCGTGGTGTTCGCCTGTGTCATACGCTTGATTTATGACGTGCCGTGTGGGAGTTACATGCCGCCTCAAACAAAAGTGGGCGCAAAAAATACTCGTTCAAGCAACACAGCCTGCCTCATATGATAAAAGTAAAAAGCGCGTTTGATTTTTTGCGCCTGATAAACTCTGTTTGAGGCGGCATTTACTCCCACTAGGCTAAGGAATTATGAAAGCGTATGCCACAGACGTACGCCGCGCCGAAAGTGTGCATCTGGCGAATGTACACAAACCTTGAGCCGAAATTCGATACCTGACAAATTAACGCAATTCTTACGAATTATTCTGCCAGAGTACCCGCCGGGTAGCATACCCCATGAAGGGCGGGCGGCGATACAAAAATAAAAGAAAGAGGAATCCAAATGTCATTTTGTCATCTTCACACCCATACCGAGTACAGTCTGCTCGATGGGTCAAACAAGATAAAAGAATATGTAAAGCGCGTCAAGGAGCTTGGCATGAACTCAGCCGCAATCACAGACCATGGCAATATGTACGGTGTGGTGGAGTTTTACAAGACGGCAAAGGCAAACGATATCAATCCTGTCATAGGCTGCGAGGTGTATGTGGCACCAAATTCGCGCTTTGACAGAGAGACAAGCCACGGTGATGACAGGTATTATCATCTGATTCTGCTTGCTGAGAATAATACAGGCTATGCCAACCTCATGAAGATAGTGTCAATAGGCTTCACAGAGGGCTATTATTACAGGCCGAGAGTGGATTTTGAGACGCTTGAGAGATATCACGAGGGTCTTATATGCCTGTCTGCCTGTCTGGCAGGAGAAATCCCGAGATACATCGTCAGAGGCTTTTATGACGAGGCTAAGGAGATTGCAAGGAAGTATCAGGACTGCTTTGGAAAAGATAATTTCTTCCTTGAGCTGCAGGATCATGGCATTGATGACCAGAAGCTCGTGAACCAGCAGCTTCTTAGGATGAGTAAGGAGCTTGGAATAGGGTTAGTGTGCACTAATGACGTGCACTATACCTATGAATCCGATGCGGAGGCACATGATGTGCTTTTGTGTATCCAGACCGGTAAAAAGGTGTCTGATGAGGACAGGATGCGCTATGATGGCGGGCAGTTTTTCGTGAAGAGCGAGGAGCAGATGAGAGCGCTTTTCCCATATGCCACAGAGGCCATTGAGAATACACAAAAAATTGCCGACAGATGTAATGTGACGCTTGAGTTTGGTAATTACAAGATTCCAAAGTATGAGGTGCCTGATGGCTATGACAGCGCCGAAGCCTTCCTGACAGAGCTATGTGAGAAGGGCTTTAGGGAGAAGTACATAGGCTGTGGCGAGTACAGTGATGAGGAGCTTAAAAAGATACATGCCGATATGGACTATGAGCTTGGCATCATAAAGACCATGGGCTTTATAGAGTATATCCTTATCGTGTGGGACTATATCAACTGGTGCCGCACGCACGACTGCTGGGTAGGTCCGGGACGAGGCTCGGCGGCGGGAAGCAGGGTGTGCTACTGTACAGGGATTACGGATATTGACCCGGTTAAATACAATCTGCTCTTTGAAAGATTTCTTAACCCTGAGCGAGTTTCCATGCCTGATATCGACGTGGATTTTGAATACGCGGAGAGATACCGCGCCATAGAGTATGTTCAGGAGAAGTACGGACACGATTCTGTAACACAGATAGTCACCTTTGGTACGATGGCGGCAAGAGGTGTCATAAAATCAGTCGGAAAAGCGCTGGATTTCCCATATGCAGAGACTGACAGGCTTGCAAAGATGGTGCCTCAGGAGCTGAATATCACAATTGACAAGGCACTTCAGATGAACCCTGAATTCAAGGGCATTTACGAGAGTGATGCGAGAGTGCATGAAATGATAGATATGGCAAAAAGGCTTGAAGGACTGCCAAACCATACTTCCGTGCATGCAGCAGGAGTGGTAATCTATCCGGGTGTGGCGAGTGATTATGTGCCTCTTGGAAGGGCAAACGACGGAAGCCCTACCGCAGAGTACAATATGGTACAGCTCGAGGAGCTTGGCCTTTTAAAGATGGATTTTCTGGGGCTTCGTACACTTACGGTGCTAAAGGATTCCGTGAAGAATATCAAGGCATCAAGGGGCATTGATGTGGATATCGACCATATTGATTTCAACGATAAGGGCACACTTGACTTTATCGGAACAGGAAAGACGGAAGGGGTATTCCAGCTCGAGTCTGCCGGTATGCAAAGCTTCATGAAGGAGCTCAGTCCACAGAGCTTTGAGGACATTGTGGCCGGTATCTCACTCTACCGTCCGGGTCCTATGGATTTCATCCCAAACTATATAAAGGGCAAGAACAATCCAAAGGAGATAAGCTATGTGACGCCGGAGCTTGAGAGTATTCTAGAGCCAACCTACGGCTGTATAGTATACCAGGAGCAGGTTATGCAGATAGTGCAGAAGCTCGCGGGCTATACAATGGGACAGGCGGACAACATCCGTCGTGCCATGAGCAAGAAGAAGCAGTATGTCATCGACGCAGAGCGCCAGAGCTTTGTGTACGGAGACAAGGAGCGCGGCATAAAGGGCTGTGTGGCAAACGGCATAGATGAAAAAGCCGCCAACAGCATATACGATTCGATGGTCGATTTCGCGAAGTATGCGTTCAACAAATCACATGCTGCCGCGTATGCGAAAATCAGTGTTCAGACTGCGTGGCTCAAAAATTACTATCCGGTCGAGTTTATGGCAGCGCTCATGACCTCTGTTATCGACAATTCAGCCAAGGCGGCGCAGTATCTTTACAGCTGTCGTGATATGGGGATTAAGGTGCTTCCGCCGGATATCAACTGTGGACAGGGCGAGTTTACAGCAGAGGGCGACCATGTCAGATATGGCATGTATGCCATCAAATCACTCGGCAGGCCTGTCATAGACCAGATAATCGAGGAGAGAGAAAGCAGTGGCAGATTCCGCACACTCTCGGATTTTATCGAGAGAACCTGCCAGAAGGAGCTTATCAACAAGCGTGCGATTGAGAATCTGATAAAGGCAGGAGCCTGTGATTCACTTGACGGCACTAGAAAGCAGATGGCAATGGTGTATGCATCGATTGTGGACAGGGTGCAGCATGACAAAAAGTCAACTATGGCAGGGCAGATGAGTCTGTTTGACCTTGTCTCAGATGAGGACAGGCAGTCGTTTGAGCTTAAGTATCCAAATGTTGGTGAATATGATGCAGAAGAGGCCCTGGCATATGAAAAAGAGGTGCTTGGCATCTATTTAAGCGGACATCCACTGGAAAAATATGCGGCTACTCTGAAGAAAAACATCACAGCAAATGCAATAGATTTTGCGCTTGAAGAGGAGAGCGGTGCCGTAAAGATAGAGGACAATGCGCACGTGGTAATCGGAGGCATGATAGCCACAAAGACGATTAAGTTTACCAAGTACAATCAGGCAATGGCTTTTATCACGATAGAGGATCTGACAGGAACAGTCGAGGTGATTATTTTTCCGAGAGATTACGAACGCTACCAGAGGTATTTACAGGACGATGCTAAAATATTTGTCATCGGACATGCGACAGTCGAGGATGAGCAGAACGGCAAGATAATCTGTGAGAGAATCGTACCGTTTGATGAGCTTCCGAAGCAGCTCTGGCTAAGGTTTGATACGATGGATGACTATAAGAAAAATGAGAGCAGGCTCCTTGAAGCAATCCGTGAATCAGACGGAGGAGATGAGGTCATAATTTACATCGCAGATACAAAGCAGATGAAAAAACTTGGCAGAAATTATTCCGTAAATGCAAATAATGAGCTCATGGAGCAGCTTTTAGAGTTTTTGGACAAAGAAAATGCGAAAATTGTTGAAAAGAATATTGAAAAATTATGCTAAAACAAGTACAATAGATTGGGATTAGAATAAATGATAATTTTTTAACATATGGAGGTTATACCAATGGCAAAAGAGATTAACACAATAGGTGTACTTACAAGTGGTGGTGACGCACCGGGAATGAACGCAGCGATTCGTGCCGTTGTTCGTCAGGCTCTCTCAAAGGGCAAGAAGGTTAAAGGAATCAAGAGAGGATACGCAGGTCTGTTAAATGAAGAGATCGTGGATATGGATTCAAAGAGCGTTTCAGACACAATCTCACGCGGTGGTACAATCTTACAGACAGCCAGATGTAGGGAGTTCGTTACAGCAGAGGGACAGCAGAAGGGTGCTGAGATCTGCAAGAAGCATGGCATCGATGCTATTGTAGTTATCGGTGGTGACGGATCCTTCCAGGGTGCGCAGAAGCTTGCAGCACTTGGTATCAATACAATCGGTCTTCCTGGCACAATCGACCTTGATATCGCATGTACTGATTACACAATCGGTTTTGATACAGCCTGCAACACAGCTATGGAGGCTATCGACAAGGTACGTGATACATCTACATCACACGAGAGATGCTCAATCATTGAGGTTATGGGACGTGGAGCAGGATACATTGCATTATGGTGTGGTCTTGCAAACGGCGCTGAGGAAATATTACTTCCTGAGAAGTATGACAACAACCTTAAGGCACTCATCGAGAGAGTAGCTCACGCAAGAGAGCTCGGCAAGCAGCATTACATCATCATCAATGCTGAGGGTGTAGGACATTCACAGGAGATGGCTAAGGAAATCGAGGCTGCTACAGGCATCGAGACTCGAGCAACTATCCTTGGACATATGCAAAGAGGTGGAAGCCCTTCATGCAAGGATCGTGTATACGCTACAATCATGGGCGCTATGGCAGTTGATTTACTCTGCGAGGGCAAGTCAAACAGAGTTATTGCCCACAAGGATGGCAATTTCGTAGATTTCGATATCGACGAGGCACTTGCTATGAAGAAGAGTGTAGACGAGTACATGTACGATATCTCTAAATCTCTGGTTTAGTATCTAAGTATAGTTACGATAATTATGAATGCCCTTGTATCCGGCACATCAAATGCAGGTAATTGCGTGCATGTGCCGGTGCAGGGGCATTTATACATTCGGAGAAAGACGAATGCTGATCATGAAAATCACTGTCAGTAGGATTATTTACATCGATATAGAAAGAGAAGAAAATGATTACAAGTGCATCAAACAAAAGCATAAAAAATGTGCAGGCTCTTTTAAGCAAGGCAAAGGAGCGGAAAAAGCAGGGCGTATTCGTGGTTGAGGGCCCAAAGATGAGCTTTGAGGCGCCATATGACTGGGTAAGTGCCGTATATATGTCTGAGTCATTTTTTAATGATGACAGGTTTAAGGAAGAGAAGAAGCGTTTCCTTGACAAAACAGAAATAGTGAGTGACTCGGTGTTTAAGAGCATGTCTGACACGCAGACTCCGCAGGGTGTGCTTGCTATAGTAAAGATGCCGCACTATGAGATAGATGAACTTTTTAAGGGCGACAAGACAGAGCTTCTTGTGCTTGAGAGTATACAGGATCCGGGAAACTTAGGCACTATGATCCGTACCGGTGAGGGCGCAGGTGTAAGCGGCATTATAATGAATCGCACAACAGTGGACATTTTTAATCCAAAGACTGTGCGCTCCACTATGGGCTCACTCTACCGTGTGCCGTTTTATATCACAGATGACCTTCCAAAGACTATAGAGTATGCAAAGTCAAAAGGAGTTTCTCTTTACGCAGCCCATTTAAAGGGAAAGTGTTCCTACGACAGACCGGACTACACCGGAGCATGTGGTTTTATGATAGGAAACGAGGGCAATGGTCTGTCTGAAGAGATAGCAGATATGGCAGACACATACATCCGCATCCCTATGGAGGGCGCCGTGGAGTCGCTTAATGCCGCAATATCAGCCACTTTGCTCATGTATGAGTGCAATCGTCAGAGAAGACTTTTGGGAGAATAATATGCGTATTTGGTTTAAGATTTATACTGACACGCACCTGATGCGTGATATTACAATAGAAAATGACAGTGACGACACACGTACACACAAGATTTTTAAGGCTCTTGAGGATGCCTGCCTTGCTTTTGACCTGGGAAAGCCCATCTGGCTTGACAGCAACGTAAGTGATTTCAAGAGGCATGGAAAGACTCGCTTTACGAAGGATAATTTTGTGGAGGATATCGACTTTGATTTTCTCGAGATGCACATCATTGAGGAGGATTGATGTCTTATTTGAATAAAAAATATATAAAGAATGGGTATAATAAT
>ERZ1026860.875-NODE-875-length-17175-cov-3.879089_pt1 | contig 17175 bp, 19 predicted proteins | sample MGYA00380160_ERZ1026860 | MGnify/ENA primary metagenome ERZ1026860 (study PRJEB33269, sample SAMEA4719796) | human gut metagenome | biome: human-associated habitat; feature: organic feature; material: feces | place: Cameroon | collected 2013-10 ... | reverse complement strand
AAAGAAACGGTATCTTTCCGCAGGACGAAAAACACGATCGCGTATATCCGCGAACACTATCAAGAAAAAATCACGCTTGATATTTTAGCAAAGCAATCATACGTAAATAAATTTCTACTTGCCAAAGAATTTAAAAAAATTACGGGGCGCACGATTTTCGGATATATCAACGATTACCGCTCGAAACGTGCGGCGGAATTGATCCGCAACGGCGACACGGTGAACGAAGCCGCGCTGAATTCGGGTTTCAACAACGTATCGTATTTTATCAGAACGTACAAAAAAATTTACGGCGAGCCGCCTTCGAAACTGAAAAAAGAAAGAAACGCTTAAAAGCTACTTCCCCCGCACGGAAAATTGCGGCGCGCGCCGCTTTCGATCCCCTCGCGCATCGTTTCCGTTTCCTCGCGTATCCGCTCGTTTTCTGCGCCGCGAAAATTCTCGTCCACTTCCGCTTTCTGCTTTCTCTTCGCTTCTTCAAACATTTTCGCGGACGAAAACACCGCTTTCAGCGAATAATTTTCGTTGATATAATTCATTGCCCCTTCCGCATAATAGCTGTACACGCCGCCGATTCCGCTCACGATGAAATGATCGCACAAAAGCACTCCGAACGCGCTGCAAATCATCTGAATCACCTTTGTGGCGGCATTATCCGCATCGGAAGGGCGCGGCGAATCTTTCGGATGATTATGCACCATCACCACTCCGCGCGGTTTAAACAATACAAGGCTTTCGCCGATTGCCGCCGACGGCACGGATACGCTCGTTTCACTAAGTCCGCCGTATTCCCGGCGGCAGATAATATTCATCTTTTTATCGAGAAAGTACATATCGAACGCTTCGAATTTCCGGCTTGCATATTCGCCGCGCGCGTACTTTAAAAATTCTTTCACATCGTAATATTTCGGATACAGCGCGCCGCTCGTACGATATTTTTCGAAAAAGACGCCCACCGCGCGAAGATAAGCCGCCACACCTTTCCCCACTCCGTCCACCGTTTGCAGTTGCTCGATCGAGCGCGTAAAAATATTTTCTACGCTGCCGAACGTTTGCAACAGCGCGTGCGCCGCCGGATTGGTATTCTTTCTCGGATACGCATTGAATAGCAAAGCTTCCAGCCATTCGTGTTCTTCAAGTCCGCCTGACTCCATTTTTGCGATCAGTCGGCTTCTGTGTCCGTCGTGCGCGGATTTTTTTGTTTTTTTGTTCAGATCTTCCGTATCGTTCATCGATTTTTTTACAGTCCTCCGTACAAATACAATTTAAAATTTTACCACATTTTCACCGCGATGTCAATAATTTTTTGCCCGCGTTCGCCCCACGCTTGACTTTTTCGCCACGGTTTGCTATAATTGTGTACATGACGGACATTTTCTACGCGCCGCGCCTCGGCTCTTCGCGCGATTATACGGCGCGGGTGCTCGGCAAATTTTACGGCTTCGAAAACGTGATTTTTTCGCGTTCCGCTACGGGAAAGCCCCGCTGCGACAAGCCGGTTTTCTTTTCGCTCTCGCACACGAAAGAGTATTTCTTTCTCGCCGTATCGCAAAAAGAAACGGGCATAGACGCGGAGAACCTTTCGCGGCGCGGTGATTTTTCCGCGATTATTTCGAGGTTGCCCGAACCCGAACGCGCGAGCGCCCTTGCTTCGAGCGAACAATTTTTAAAAATTTACACGCAGCGGGAAGCGATTGCAAAATACCTTGCAAAACCCGTGTTTTCGCTGCTTCCGAAAATTTCCGTGCTGCCCATCGACGGCGGCGACTTCGGCTGTTCCGACGAAAACGGCGATTTCGGAAAAGTTTTTTTAAGCGGCGAGCCGTTGCCCGCACTCGTGCGTACTTTTTGCCTTGCGGAGCATGCGGTATCCGTTTGTTTAGCCGCGGGCGAAACGCTCGGCAAAATTCGATATCTTGAAGGAGAATAACAAATGGTCACAGCAATCGTCGCTATGGAAAGCGAAGCGGAAATTCTATTGAAAAACGCAACGATCACGGCAAAAAAAACGCTGCTCGGAAAAAATGTTTACGAGGGCGTATTCTGCGGCATATCATTTTCGCTGCTGCTTTGCGGCGTGGGAAAAGCGAACGCCGCGCTCGGCGCGGGAGCGACACTTTCGATCTACCGCCCTTCCGCGCTGCTCAATTTCGGCGTGGCGGGCGGCTTGAACGAAACCACACGGCTTTGCGAAGTTTACTCTATCGAAAAAGCCGTACAATTCGATTTCGACTTAACGCAATTAAACGGCGGAAAAATCGGTACGCTCGACGAGTATTCCGAAAACTATCTTTCTCTTTCCCCTTTGCCCGCCGCGCTTAAACCCCGATTTTCTCCGCGCGCGCTTGCCACGGCGGACAGATTCAACGATTCTGCAGCGGACTACGCGCTTTTAACGAAAACGCTTAGCGCAGACATCCGCGATATGGAGGGCGGAGCGATCGTACAGGCGGCAAAGAGCGCGGGCGTGCCGGTGTATTCTTTCAAGGCGATTTCCGACGTGGCCGGAAGCGGCAGCACCACAGATCAGTATTTAAAAAACCGCGCCGCAGCGCTTGAAAATCTCGAAAAGGCGTTGCCAGGAATTTTTGCGGCGATCGGCTGATTTTTCGCCGCCGGATAAAAAACGCACAAAGGACAAGAAAATGATTGATTTAGGCGATTGGAACGAAGTTTTAGCCCCCCTCTTTCAGGCGGAAGAATATCAGAAAATCCGCAACTTTTTAATCGCGGAATACTCGAATCACACGGTGTACCCCGATATGTACGACTTATATAACTGCTTTCGTTTTACGCCGTTTTCCAACGTGAAAGCGGTGCTTTTGGGGCAGGATCCGTACCACAACGAAGGTCAGGCGCACGGGCTTTGTTTTTCGGTGAAAGACGGCGTTGAGCCGCCGCCCTCGCTGATCAATATTTTCAAGGAATTAAAAAGCGATCTCGGATGCGAGCCGCCGAAAAACGGCGATCTCACGAAATGGGCGAATGAGGGCGTGCTGCTTTTGAATACGTCGCTCACCGTGCGGGCGCATCAGGCAAATTCGCACTCGAAATGCGGCTGGCAATGGTTTACGGACAACGTGATTAAGCTGATTTCAGAAAAAAAAGAACACGTTGTATTTATCCTTTGGGGCGGAAACGCGCGCAGTAAAAAGCCGCTGATCGATACGCAAAAGCACCTGATTTTAGAGTGCGCGCACCCTTCGCCGCTTTCGGCGTACAACGGATTTTTCGGCTGCAAACATTTTTCGAAAACGAACGAGTATTTAGCCGCGCACGGCATTGCGCCCATCGATTGGGATTTAAACGATTGAATTTTTGATATAAGAGGAGGAATAATGGCTATCTTTTTAATCGATTATGAAAATACTCATTCGCTGAACGGCATAAATAATCTGAGCGAAACGGACAAGGTAATAGTATTTTATAGCAACAACGCAAATACATTAACTTTTTCCGCTCTCGAATCTATTTTATGCGGCAAAGCTTCGATAACTTGCAAAGCGGTAGAGGTCGGCACAAAAAACGCGTTGGATTTTCAATTGAGTACTTATTTGGGATATTTATTAAAAGAAACCGAAGGTACAGATACTAAAATTTTCATTGTTTCAAAAGACTTAGGTTTTTCGCTTGTAAAATCTTTTTGGCTAAAAGAATTGAATGTGGATATCGAAATTTTACCATGCATCTCGGGAGAAGAGGAAAACAACACGGAAATTTCACCGGGATCGTCAAAACAAAAGCAGAAAAAAAAGTCTAAAGAAAAGCAATCAAAAGCTTCCGAGCTGGAAAAAATCAATTTACAAACTCAATTATCTTCTCTATCGCTCGGCTTAACGCAAACACAAATACAAGAAATCGTTTCTCTCGTTGAAAGCGGTAAAACAAAACAAGTTTTGAACAGCGAATTAAACTCACTGTTAAAAGATAGCAAAAAATCAGGAAAAATACTAAAAATCATTAAATCCATTTCTAAAAAATAGACTTAATTTTTTTCGTATAACAGTAAGGAAGCGCGGTTGCGCTTCCTTTTTTATTGAAAATTTGCAATCTTTTTCACTCGTTATTTTCGCCCGGGGATACCCCCGCTATATCGCGGATCACTTCGCCGGCGATGATCAGTCCTGCCACCGAAGGCACAAACGCCACGCTTGCCGGCGGCACGCTTCTCTGCACGGGAATTTCGGTGGAATACACTACTTTGCAATGCTTCACGCCGCGTTCTTTCAGCTTGCGCCGCATCACGCGCGCCAACGGACACACGCTCGTTTTCGAAATATCCGATACTTTAAACTGCGTGGGATCAAGCTTATTTCCCGCCCCCATCGCCGAAATCACAGGTACGCCCGCCATAGTAGCGCGCACGATAATTTCCGTTTTTGCAGCCACATCGTCCACCGCGTCGATCACGTATTCGTATGCGGAAAAATCAAACGTATCCGCCGTTTCCGCGTTGAAAAAAATCGGAAACGCCCGCACGTCGATTTCCGGATTGATGTCCTTTGCGCGAGCCGCGAAAACCTCGGCTTTGTTTTGCCCGAGCGTGGAAGTAAGCGCGATAATCTGCCGATTGATATTCGAATCCGCCACAACGTCGCCGTCTACCGCGTGGATCTGCCCCACACCCGTGCGGGCGAGCGCTTCCGCCGCGTAGCCGCCCACGCCGCCTACGCCGAAAATCAGCACTTTCGCGTTTTTCAGTTTTTCAAGTCCGCCCGCGCCGAGCAAACCGATAATTCTTTCATATCTCGACATTTTTGCCTCGATTTTACCGTTTAAACAACCGATTTTACGCGGCTTTTTTGCGATACGTAAGATACCATTCGCTTTTCGTGAACGGCTCGCTGCTGCCCGAACAGGTTACTTTCACTTCGCCGCCGTTCGAAGAAACGATAATGTTTCCGTTTAAAGAAACATGGTTTCCGTCCGCCGTTTCAGAATACATTGTGGTTACGTAGATTTTATCGGTGTATTTAATCACGCGGTCGCAAAAATCCTGCGTGGGGAAAACGTTAGCGATATTCGGGGTGTATTCCGTACTTCCGCAACAACAGCAAACGCACACGATTTCGGGGCGGATTTTTTCAAGCAGAATATCGTTGGAAGAAGTTTTTGAGCCGTGATGCCCCGCCTTGAACAATTTACAATGCGGCAACCGATTGTTTTCCACCAACGATTTTTCGCCTTTCTCTTCCAAATCACCCGTAAACAGATAGTTATTATTGCCTTGCGTAAGCAAAAAACATACGGAATAATCGTTTTCGTTTTTGTCCGACGGATCTTCTTCATAGAATTTCTGATACAGAAAATTCAGCGTAATATCGGGCGCAAGTTCGTACGTTCTTTGCGCGCCGTTCGCATTGTTCCAGCAATCGAGCGCGGTATAATGCACCGTCTGCTCGCTTGCCGCCACCGCCGCGTCGCGCTTTTCCACGTATTTTTTATACAGCTGCGTATCTTTCGAAGTACGCGCAAAATCGATAATCGTTCTGCATTCGAACGCTTCGAAAATGCCTTTTACGCTCGAATTGCCCACAAACCCCGCGATATGATCCTGATCGGCGTGCGTGGCGATCACGTATTCGAGAACACCGTCCGAGCAGTATTGATTTACGTATTCGGTAATCGTTTTCGCCGAGGCTTGCCGCGAGCCGGCGTCCACCAGAATTTCGGTATTCCCCACTTTAATCAGTGTACAATCGCCCGTGTACTGATTGCCCGTTTCCAGAAAATGGATCTGCAGATCGTCGGTGATAATATTTTTCGGTTCTTCTTTTTTCAGCCATCTATCGAAAAATCCCTGCGTGTACAGAATGTAGCACGCCACCGCAAGGATTATCAGCAAAATGACGACGAAAAGCGGCAATTTTACCGCCGCTTTCCGCTTATTGTTTCTCTTTCTTCTTTTCGTTGCCATAATTTATCCGATTTCTTTCGCAAATTCACCACGAAATCCGCTCACATGTGCTCGTGAATCGTGCGCGAAATCACTTCGTCCTGCTGCTCTTTCGTAAGCTTATTGAAATTCACCGCGTAGCCCGATACCCGAATGGTAAGCTGCGGATATTTTTCGGGGTGTTTTTGCGCGTCGAGCAGCGTTTCGCGATTGAAAACATTCACGTTTAAATGATGCCCGCCGTCCGCTACGTATGCGTCAAGCATGTTCACAAGATTATCTACTCTTTCACTCATGGTTGTTTCTCCTTGTTGTATCTTCTTTCATCTTTCCGCGCGGTTAGTCTTCGTCGCTGCCGAGCGAAGAAGGAGTCACCGAAAACGTATTCGAAATGCCGTCGCGCGCGAACGTATACGGCAGTTTCGCCACCGAGCAAAGCGACGCGATCGCGCCCGTGTGATCGCGCCCGTGCATCGGGTTTGCGCCCGGCGCAAGCGGCGTTCCTTCCCTTCTGCCGTCCGGCGTATTTCCCGTCTTTTTGCCGTACACCACATTCGAAGTAATGGTTAAAATCGACGTGGTGGGAATAGAATCGCGGTAGGTGTGATGGCTTGCCACCTTGCCCATAAACGTTTTTAAAAGCCATACGGCGATTTCGTCCACGCGATCGTCGTTGTTGCCATACTTGGGATAATCGCCTTCGATGCGGTAATCCACAATCAAGCCGTCGTCGTCGCGGATCGGGTACACCTTCGCGTATTTGATCGCGGAAAGCGAATCCACCGCGCAGGAAAGTCCGGCAATGCCCGTAGCGAAAAATCTGCGCACTTTCGTATCGTGCAACGCCATTTCAAGCGCTTCGTAAGAATACTTATCATGCATATAATGAATAAGATTGAGCGTATTCACATACAGATCGGCAAGCCAGCCCATCGTTTTTTCGTAGCGCGCGATCACGTCGCTATAATCGAGCGCGCCGTCGCCCTCCACCGCGGGAAACGCGGGCGAAACCTGAAAAGGCTTGCCGTTTTTATCTTTTAAAAGCTCGTCTTTTCCGCCGTTCAGAGCGTACAGCAGGCACTTCGCAAGGTTTGCGCGCGCGCCGAAAAACTGCATATCCTTGCCTTCGCGCATGCAGCTCACGCAGCACGCGATGCAATAATCGTCGCCCATCAAGGGGCGCATCAGCTCGTCGCTTTCGTATTGCAGCGAAGAAGTGCGGATAGAGAGATCCGCGCAGAATTTCTTGAATTTTTCGGGCAGAGCGCGCGCCCAGAGTACCGTTAAATTCGGCTCGGGGGCAGGGCCTAAATTATCAAGCGTGTGCAGAATCCGGAAAGCGGTTTTCGTAACCAGCGTTCTGCCGTCTTCGCCCATGCCGCCGATCGATTCCGTCACCCACGTGGGATCGCCGGAAAAAAGCTCGTTGTACTCGCGGATACGCATAAATTTCACGATGCGCAGTTTCATCACGAAATGATCGATATATTCCTGCGCTTCCTCTTCGGTAATCACGCCGTTTTTCAGATCGCGCTCGATGTAAATATCGAGAAACGTGCTGTTTCTGCCGATCGACATCGCCGCGCCGTTCTGATCTTTCACCGCCGCGAGATATCCGAAATACAAAGCCTGCACCGCTTCCCGCGCGTTTTTCGCAGGCTGTGAAATATCGCAGCCGTAGATATTCGCCATTTCTTTCAGCTTTTTCAGAGCTTTGATCTGCTCGGAAACCTCTTCGCGATCGCGCACAAGTTCCGCCGTCATGTCGCCCGTCATCGCCTTTTTATCCGCTTCCTTTTTCGCAATCAGGTAATCTACGCCATAGAGAGCCACGCGACGATAATCGCCCACGATTCTGCCGCGACCGTAGGTATCGGGAAGTCCCGTTAAAATATGCGCTTTTCTCGCCGCGCGCATTTCGGGAGTGTACGCGTCGTACACGCCGTCGTTGTGCGTTTTTCTGTATTTCGCAAAAATCTCTTTTACTTTGGGATCGAGGTGATAGCCGTACATTTCGAGTGCCTCTTCCGACATTCTCACGCCCCCGAACGGCTGCAACGCGCGCTTAAAAGGCTTATCCGTCTGCAAGCCTACGATTTTTTCGAGATCTTTATCGAGATACCCCGCCGCGTGCGACGTGAGCGAAGATACAATCGACGTATCCGCGTCTAAAACGCCGCCTGCTTCACGTTCTTTTGCGGAAAGATCGGTGACGATCTTCCAGAGTTTTTTCGTGTTTTCCGTGGCGGGCGCTAAAAATTCGCCGCCGCCCTCGTAAGGAGTATAATTCTTCTGAATAAAGTCCCTCACGTTTACTTCGTTTTGCCACTCTCCCGGCTGAAACCCGTTCCATCCCTCGTATACCGCTGTTTCGTTTTTCATTGTGTGCCTTCTCCTTTGCGTCTATTCTCTTTCGATTTTCCTCTTATCCTCGCGCATGTTCCCCTGTATATCCGTATATTTTGCCGCGCGTTCTTTTTCGGCGCGTTCTTTCGCTTCGCGTATAATCCGCCGTGCGTTTTTAATTCTCTCTTCCGTGGGCGGTTCTACGCCTTCAAGCGGATACGGCAACCCCATTTTTTCGTACTTCGCCTTGCCCAGCGTGTGATAGGGCAAAATCTGCACTTTTTCCACCGTGCCGAGCGACCACGCAAATTCGCCGATACTTTTCAGGTTTTCGTCGAAATCGGTGTACCCCGGCACAAGCACGTGGCGAATCCACATTTTATTGCACCGCGACGATGCAAAACGCGCAAAAGCAAGAATATTTTCGTTGCCGCGCCCCGTGAGAAGTTTGTGCGCCGCCGAATCGATCTGCTTGATATCCAGTAAAATCAGATCGGTGAGCGACAATAGCTTTTCGATTTTTTTCGTTTTCGCTCCGTCGGCGGGATCAAACGCGCAACCCGAAGTATCCAGCGCGGTGTGTATGCCTTTCTCTTTTAAAAGCGCGAAAAGTTCCGCCACGAATTCCGCCTGCATCAGCGGCTCGCCGCCCGATACCGTTACGCCGCCCGAAGAAATGTACTTTTCATACTTTAAAATTTCTTCCAGAACACGCTGCGCTTCGTATGCCCTGCCGAGCCGATTTTTCTCTCCGCCGCTTTCTCCGCCCGAAAAAAAATCGCGCGTATCGGGGTTGTGACAATATAAACACCGCATAGGACAGCCTTGCAAAAACACCACGAAGCGAATCCCCGGACCGTCGCTCGTACCGAACGATTCAAAAGAATGTATATATCCCGTCACCCGATCTCTTCTCCTTCGCGTTGCTTTTTTCTTTCGGTTAGCCTTGGCAAACCAAAATTGCACATCTTGTGTGATTTTAGACTATTATACACTATATATAGTGCCGTTGTCAAGCCGCGAGACGTAGAAAATTTATAAAAAATTTGAAAAGATCATAAATTTTCGGGAAGCGCGATTTATCCGCGCTTCCCGCTTTGACGTGGTTTATCCGATTTATTCAGACGTGGTTTATCCGATTTATTTTTCCGGCGTTTCGTTTTTCGTGCGCGTAAGCTTTTTAATCACCGTGCAAAGATAAGTAATCAGCGCCGCCACGATAAGAAGGCTCACCGCCGAAAAAATCTGCTGCGCGTACACCGTGCGGCCGAAAAGCACATTGCCCTTGTTTCTGATCGATCTCATCACGGGAGTGAGAGCGAGCGTTACGAGGAATCCCGCCACGCCCGATACGCTTTGATTAAAAGCAAGCGCGCCCGTGCGATCTTCCGGCTGCACGTAATCGTATATGAGATTGATCATCGCGCTGTTGATGCCGGCCATCGAAATGCAGTACAAACCGTAGTAAATCGGGTATAAAATTTTTCCGTTTGCGGGGCAGGTGAAAATATTCAGAAAGTACGCCGCGGCGGCAATCGAACAGCACGTAACGAGCATCGGGCGAAATCCTTTTTTATCGGCAAATTTGCCGAACGGCACAGAAAACAGCACGCGGCACAAACTTCCGATCAGCACCACCGTGGAAGAAAACGTAAGCGAAAAATTAAGCTCGTTATTCATATACGTTCCCGAAAACGAAGCGGTGGCATAATTCGCCGCAATCCACAAAGTTGCCACGGGTATAAGCTTTAAAAGCGTTTTATTTTTCATCAGCCGTTTCAGATTGTGGCTCTGCGCCTCGCCTTCCCGCTTCGGCGCTTTCGAAAAAATCAACGTGAGCGTATGCAGCAGCGTAAGCGAGCCGAGTATCACCGCGCCCGCGATAAACGCGCCTCGCAGATTCCCCCGTGCTTCGAAACGATCGATCGCGAAACTGAGCGAATACGAAAACACCGTGCCGCCCACAAGCGATACAATTTCTTTCACGGCGGTGAAACGACCGCGCTCTTCGTTTTTCACCATCGACATAAACCAGTTGATTTTCGGCGCGTTCACAAGGTTATGTACGATCTGCGCCGTGAGCAACGCTAAAACGAGTACTATTGTTTTCGCGCCGGAAGGTATGCCGAGCAGCGGAATCACGTACAGGCAGGTGAAAAGCAGCTGACTTGCGATATGCCCCGCCGATACGAAACGTTTTACCGAGGACTTCCCGCCGAGAAAAATCGAAAGCAGCTGAAAACTGCACCCGAGCGAAACGAACGCCGTTAAAATCGCCGTGATCTCGTCGCCGATGCCTACGTATTTCGTGATTTTCGCAAGATACACCGTGCCTACGGCGATAGAAACGAAATATTCGAGCATCGCTTCGAGAATATATAAAAATCGGCTGAGCGCATACTCGTTTTTTTCTTTTTTGATTTGTAAGATTGCCATAATTTTTGCTCCGGATAAAGTCTGCAATCATTATAGCACATTAAAAACAAAAAAAGTACGCAATTTCAGCCGAAAAATATTCACTTTCAATCAATTTTATTGTTTTGCGCGGCAACTTACGTTAAACACAGCAAAAAGTCAATGATAAAATTCGCTTTTCACTTCGCGCGAAAACAGCCGTTCAAGCACTTGCAATCCCCTTTCCTTGCCCGATTCTTCCTCGCTTTTTTCGTAGCAGATCTCATACACGGCGTTCGTGATCGGCAAATCTACCTTGTACTTTTCCCCCAAACCTTTCAACGCTTTCGCCGTGGGGACGCCCTCGGCAAGCTTTTCGAAAATTCTGCCCGAAATAATCGCCTCGCCGTAGGCGCGATTATGCGAGTACGGCGAAAACAACGTGGCTTCGTAGTCGCCGAGGTGCGCCAAGCCGTACGCCGAAAGCTCGTTGCCGCCCATGGCTTTGATCAGCCTTGCCACTTCGCGCGCGCCGCGCGCCATCAACGCGCCTTTTAAGGCGGTGTAGCCGCAGCCGTCAAGCATACCCGCCACAATGCCCATCACGTTCTTCGCCGCCGCTCCGAGTTCCGTGCCGATCATGTCCTCGCCGTAGTAAAAACGAATGAGCGGCGAAGTGAATTCGTCGCAAAGTCTGCGCTTCAATTCGTTGGAATACGAATCGATCACCATGCAATTCGGAATCCCTTGCGTAAACGCCTGAATATGCCCCGGGCCTACCCACACGGCGATATTTTCTTTCTTCACGCCCGCTTCGATCATCACCTGCGAAAGCCGATCTCCCGTGGAAACTTCTACGCCTTTCATGCACAATATGTACGTTTTTTGCGTGGCGGCAGGGTCGGTTTCTTTGATTTTCTCTACAAATCCGCGCAATGCCTGCGAAGGAATCGAAATCACCGCCGTATCCGCGAAATCGAGCGCGGCGGAAAGATCGCACGTTAAAAAAATCCGCTTATCCAGGTTTACGTACTCGTTTTTGCCCGTTTCCGCAAGAACCGTATACGCTTCGCCCCCCTCTGGACCGTAAAGACACACTTCATGCCCGTGCGTTTGCAGATACCACCCGATGAAAGATCCCCATCTGCCGCAGCCCAGCACCGATATTTTCATAATTTTCTCCTTCTTCTCAAATCGACTTTATAGCCGTTAATTAAATCGCGTTACGCTCGGCAAACGCGCGCGAAAGCGTAATATCGTCGGTAAATTCGATTTCCGAGCCGACGGGTATGCCGTGCGCAAGCCGCGTAACTTTCACGCCGAGCGGGTTAATAAGCCGCGCGATATACATCGCCGTGGCGTCGCCGGAGACATCCGGATTCGTGGCGATAATCACCTCTTTCACGTTGCCTTCCCGTATGCGCGCGAGCAGCTCGCGGATACGGATATCGTTCGGCCCTACGCCTTCCATCGGATCGATCACGCCGTGAAGCACGTGATACACGCCCTTGAATTCGTGGAGTTTTTCAATCGCCGAAGCATCGCGCGGCTCTTTCACCACGCAGATCACCGAAGGATCGCGGCGTTTGCAGATTTCGCACACGTCGCCTTCCGTAAAATTGCCGCAGATTTTGCAGTAACGCACTTTCTGCTTCACGTTGATAATCGCTTCGGCAAACGCGCGCGCTTCCGTTTCGCTCATATCCACGATTTTATAGGCGTACCGCTGCGCCGTTTTCTTGCCCACGCCCGGCAGACGCGAAAATTCGTTGATCAGTCTGCCGATCGGCTCGATGAATACATCCATTACAGCAAGCCTCCCATGCCGCCCATGCCGCCGAATTTGCCCATTTTTTCTTCGTATACCTTATCCGCCTTGGAATACCCGTCGTTAATTGCCGCCATGATCAGATCTTCCAGCATTTCTACGTCGGTAGGGTCTACGACGCTTTCATCCAGCTCGATGCCGTTGATGATTTTTTTTGCGTTCATATACACCACCACGGCTTCGCCCGCGCTTGTGCCTACGATTTCCCAGTCGTCTAAAAGCTCGGAAGTTTTTTGCATTTCTTCCTGCATTTTCTGCGCCTGTTTCATTAAATTCTGCATATTTCCGCCGCCGAATCCTGCCATTTTCTTATTCCTCTCTCTGCTTTTTATTGTATTTCAAGGCTTGATTGTGATCTTTGCGTCCGCAAATTTTTCTTTGATTTCATCGATCGCCTTGTTCGTATTGTCTTTCTCTTTGCTTTTGAGCCGCAAATCGAAATCGGTGATTCCTATCTTATTCAGCGCATTTTGCACCACGGGGAAATTCGTTTCCCGCTTCAACGTATTCAAGAGCGTTTCTTTCGTGGTGTACAAAACGAACGTGTCGCCGTCGAAATCGCTTTCCATATCCATACAGATCGTGAAAAGCACGCCGTTACCCACCGCCCTGAGCGCGCGCAAAAATTTGCCGAACGCAACTTTCGCATCGCCCGCAGCCGCGTTCGTCGGCTTCTGCCCTGCCTGCGGCGCGGCGCTTTGCACCGCCGCAAACGGAGTATCGAACATTCCGGGTTGCGCCGACGAAGTCGCCTCGTATGCCGTCTGCGCTTTTTTCGCCTGCCGCGCTTTGTCCGCGCGCACGTAGTCGCTGTCAAGATACAAATTTCCGCCCGTTTCGTTCTCGTCCGGCGGGGCTTCTTCGGGAAATTCTCCGCCCGTTTGTTTTCTCGCTTTTTCCTGCGGTTGCTGTGTCGGCACGCTATATTCCTGCGCCGCCGCAGACGAAGAAGTCTGCGCGGCTGCCGGCAAAGAAACCGCGCCGCTCTGAAGATCCGAAAGCGCGTCTTCTAAAACCTGCACGCGCTGCACAAGCGCGGTTATATCCTCGTCTTCTTTCACAAACGCCGCCTTTAAAACGGCGGTTTCCAGCGTGATTTTCGGCGTGGTGGTATAGCGGCAATCGCTTTCCGCCTGCGCGAGAATTTCCAGCGCGCGCACCAGCACGCGGTTTTCCGCAAGATTTGCCGTAGATTTTAAAAGCGCGTACCGATCGGCGGGCAACAGCAATAATTTTTCGCCGTGCGCGCACGTTTTTGCCACCGCGCAACCGTTTAAAAATTGCAGCGCGTCTTTGATGAGCAGCGCAACGCTCTTGCCTTCCGCTAAAATATCTTCGCACTTTTCAAGCGCTTCGCCGCCGTCGCCTTTTAAAATTGCCGCGCAAAGCTCCGCCGTAGAAGAAAAATCCGCCGTGCCGAGTACCGCCGTCACATCCGCATACGTCAGTTTCCCTTCGGAATACGAAACGCACGGATCGGCAAGCGAAAGCATATCGCGCATACTGCCCGCTCCGGCGCGTGCAAGCGCGGCAACCGCCTCTTCTTCGTAGTCTTTGCCGATCGTTTTCAGCACGTATTTCAAGCGGTTTTCAAGATCCTGCAAAGGGATCAGCTTAAAATCGAAACGCGTGCAGCGCGAAAGAATCGTGGCGGGGATCTTCTGCGCCTCGGTGGTGGCGAGAATAAACACCGCGTGCGCGGGCGGCTCTTCCAGCGTTTTCAAAAGCGCGTTGAATGCCCCCGGCGAAAGCATATGCACTTCGTCTACGATATATACTTTATACCTGCCCGCCACGGGCGGATACTGCACTTTTTCTCTCAGTTCGCGCATCTCGTCAACGCCGTTGTTCGAAGCCGCGTCGATTTCCGAAATATCGAGATTGCCCTTTTCCGCGAGCGCGCGGCAAGTGGGGCATTTTCCGCATGCAGAGCCGTTCACGGGCGATTCGCAGTTGATCGCTGCCGCGAAAATTTTTGCGATACTCGTCTTGCCCGTGCCGCGCGGCCCGCAAAATAAATACGCATGCCCCACTTTGCCCGTCTCGATCTGATGCTTCAATATCGTTACCACGTGTTCCTGACGGACTACGTCGTCGAGCGTTTTCGGTCGGAACGTTCGGTATAACGCCTGATACGCCATGTTTCGTGTGTTCTCCTTTGGTTTTTTTGTTTTCGGATTTGCTTCAATCTTTATTCTTTACCGGAATTTTCCTCGTGCGCGAGCTGCGCAAAACGCACCGCCGAGGGAATACCGAAAAACAATGCGATCGCCGCCGACGTAAAAAACGGAAACGAAACGAGAAATTTCGGCGTACACCGTGCCTTTACCTGCACGGAATCGAAATTCTGCCCGTCATAATCCTTTGCGTATAAATTGATGTAATGCGCATTTTTCGCAGTTACCGTCTTTTCCGCCGACTCCCCCGAATACAACGTAGCTTTTACGCGCACGTCGTAACAATCCCCCGGTTTCTTCGGTATGAATTTTGCGTTATCGGAAAATTCAAACCGATAAGAAATTCTCACCGAATAATCGGGATATGCGGTATCGTCGGCGCGCAAATCCGCCAAAACCGCTTCCGCAATGCAGTTTACCGAATAGAGGCGAATCAAATAAAAGGCGGAAAAAACCATTAAAATCGCCGAAAAAATAATCGTCAATAAATGAAATGTTCTTCTGTTATAATAGTATTCAAGATAGCGAAACACGGTTTTCCCCTCGCTTTTTCTGTTCGTTTTTGCAATCTTCTTTTCGCCGCTTACGAAAGCCCGAACGACTGCGTGATTTTTTTCTTGCTCCTTTGCAGCGCGTTATCCACGCCCTTCGCACTTTTGCCCGTGGCTTCGCAGATTTCGGAAACGGAAAACCCGTCTACGTACATCGTCACCACGCGGTATTCGAGATCGGATAATACGCCCGTCATCTTGCCGATAAATTCGCGGTTGTTCTCGATGCGGATCATGCTTTCGAGCGGATCGTTTTCCGAAGCCACCCCTTCCGCCGCAAGCAGCGGCACGGAAGTATTCAGCGGCTGATTGCGTTTTTTCAAGGACGTGCGCACCGCGTCTAAAATTCTGTGCGAAATGCACACGTAGGCAAACGAGGAAAACGAGCCGTTTTTTTCCGCACGATAATCGCGGATTCCCGAATACAAACCGATCATGCCTTCCTGAATCAAGTCTTCCGTTTCGCCGCCCTGCAGAAAATATCGCCGCGCCGCCGAACGGACCAAAGGCGCGTATTTGTGAAGCAACTCTTCTTCTGCCGCCTTATCGCCGCGCTGCGCAAGCTGCGCCAATTTGTCTTCCGCGTTGTTCGTCTGTTCGCCTGTTCCCATCATTTTACAACCCTTTTTCTCTTATCTGCGTTGCCGTAGCACTTCGTACGCCGCGATGCCGAGCGCAACGGAAGCGTTCAGCGAATTTACTTTTCCGTTTAATGGCAACGCCACGATTTTATCGCACAACGAGCGGGTGACTTTTCTCACGCCGCAGTCTTCGCCGCCGATCACGAGAGCCACGTTGCCCGAAAAGTCCTGCGCGTAAATATCTTCTTCGCCCGCTTCCAGTCCGTACACCCAGTAGCCGCTTTTTTTGAGTTTATCGATCGCCGTACGCAGGTTGGAAACCCGCGCCACCTTGATATGCTCCGCCGCCCCCGCCGAAATGCGGATCACGCTTTCGTTCACGGGCGCGCAGCCGGCTTTCGTGATAATCACGCCGTCTGCGCCCGCACATTCGGCAACGCGCAGAATGCTGCCTAAATTATGCACGTCTTCCACGCCGTCGCAAAGAATAACAAACCCGCCTTTTTCGCTACGCTTATCGGCGATAATGTCCTCTACCTCGAAATATTCGTAATCGGTGGAAAAAGCGATCACGCCCTGATGCCTGCCCGTTTCGCTCTCTTTATCGAGCGCGGCTTTTTCCGCGTACTGCACCCGCACGCCCCTTTTGCGCGCCTCGGCAAAAATCACCGAAAGCGAGCCTTTGCCGCCCTTTTCCATGAGAATTTTATCGATGTTTTTGTCCGTTCCCAAAAGTTCGAGAACGGCGTTTCTGCCTTCTGTTTTCATTTGTCTTACGGCTTGAACTCCTTGATTTTCTGCATTTCTTCGCGCGTTTTTGCGGTAGATATTTCGGTTAGCGACAAAATTTCTTCGAGCCGCGCGTAGTTTTTTGAAAGGTACAAGTACCCGATCACCGCCTCTAAGCCCGTAGAACGATTGTATTCCGCCGCCGTGGCGTTTTTCGCCTTGCTGTTCTTCTTCGAATTTCGCGCGCGGCGGAAAATTTCAGCTTCTTCTTCGGTGAAAATCGGCTCGATTTTTTGCAGTAGCGCGTTCTGCCCGCGAGCGGAAACCGCCGCGGAAGCGGCTTTCTGATACACAATCGGCTTATCTTCGCCCGATCGAATCAGCTTTTCGCGCACGTACAAAGAATACGCCGCGTCACCCACGAACGCCAACGCCACGGGGTGAATTTTTAAAACTTCCTGTTCCTGCATTTTGCGCTTTTACCTGCTTTTTACGTTTATACAGAAGTTATTATAGCATATTTCGCCGCGAAAAACAAGCGTTTGCGGCGCGCGCGAAAAAATCGGAAGAAAATTTTATGTTGTAAAATTAAATTGCACAAGCGAAAGTGGCAAAACAAAGCTTGTGCGGTCGGGCAAAACTCCTTATGAAAAGACGGCAGACGTCATAAAAA
>ERZ1026860.874-NODE-874-length-17176-cov-4.083231_pt1 | contig 17176 bp, 11 predicted proteins | sample MGYA00380160_ERZ1026860 | MGnify/ENA primary metagenome ERZ1026860 (study PRJEB33269, sample SAMEA4719796) | human gut metagenome | biome: human-associated habitat; feature: organic feature; material: feces | place: Cameroon | collected 2013-10 ... | reverse complement strand
GGGTGATGGTTTCGGTTGTGGTATGGAACGTAAACACGCTTGATATCGGGGATATTTCGGCAGAATACGTGGGCGGCGGAGAGAAACCGCTTTTCGACGCTTCGGAGAGCGAAAGAAAAACGGCTGCGGAGATTTCTGCTCTTAAAAAAGACGAATGGGCGTTTGCGCCGAGGCTGAATTACATAGAAACATGGCAGAACGACAAGGGCGGCGTATTTGAAAATTTGGGCAAAGAGCACGTCACGATCACGGCGGCGTACGCGGCGGGAAATTCGATCGTTCTCGGCAGAAAAACGGCGGCGGAAGGCACAGCCGCGCCGAGTTACGACGTGTGGCAGAAAATCGTGACGGAGAGCGGGAACGAATACGGCGACGTTTCGGGGTACGAAGCGTTTGCGTTCGACCTTGATTCGACTTCTTTGAAAAGCGACGGCAAAATCGAATTCGAACTGCGCGTGCGCGGTGAGGGCGGCGCGACGATTTCTTACCGCGGGTACGGCAACGGCACAACTTCGGAGAATTATTTTCATTTGATTGACGGCGAAGGAACGATGCGGACAAATTCCGCGATGGGCAAAGGCGGAAACATTATTCCGAAAGACTTTAACGGATCGTATCTTGTGCCGTTCGGCGCGTTTCAGCGGACGGTGGTAGGCGAAAACGGCGAAAAGAGCGTTGTCAGACCGACGGAAGAGGAGCTGAAAAACACAATAGGGTTGTGGATCGTGTTTTCGGCAAGCGACTTCGACGGGAGTGAAACGGTGTCGATGGGCAACGTGAAGCTGATCGACGAATTTTCGGCGCAAATTCCGTTGTATGCGGTAAATAACGAACTGCGTTCGATGCGCGTGAAGATCACGGACGATAATTACGAAACGCAGAAAAACCTTGTGCAGAAAGCGGAGTCCGGATATGAAAATCTGACGGCGGAGCAGAAGGGGCTTGTAAAAAATTACGAAAAACTCACCGAAACGAAAGCGGCGGTGGCGGCGTACGGCGTGACGCTGACCGAGCGGAAAATCGATTCCCTTTCGACGGAAGTGACTGCCGAAAATTACAAGGCGGCGAAGCGCGCGTACGCGGCAGTATTAAAACAATACGAGGCGCTCGGATCAGACAAAGCGAAAGTGAAGAACGCGGAAAAACTTTCTGCGGCGGCGGATGCGATAGAAACGTACGAGGCGGGAACGGTGAGCGAAAAAATGAACGCTTTGCCCACGGCTGTGGACGGCGAAACGATAGCGCGCACGCGGCAGGCGATCGACGAAGCGAAAAACGCATACGACGAGCTTTCGGAGGGCGCGAAGGAGAAAGTGACGGGCTTGGATAAACTTTCGGCTGCGGAAAACGCGGTGAACGAGTACGACGCCGCGCCCGTGTCGGCGATGCTGGCCGCGCTTACGGAAAGCGTGACGGCGGATAATTACGAAGCTGCGAAAGCGGCGTTTAAAGAGGCGCAGGAAGCCTATGCGGCTTTGAGCGCGGGGGCGCAAGATAAAGTGCAAAACACCGAAAAATTCGCGGCGGCGAAAGGCGCGATCGAGGCGTATGAAAAGTCGCTTGAAAAGAAGGGGTGCGGCGGAGAAATTACGACTTCGGCGGCTGTTTTAGCGGTGACTTCGGCGGCTGTTGCGGTTGCGGCGTTCGCTAAAAAAAAGAAAAAGCATAATGCGGAGGAAGGCGAACGGAAATGACGGAAAAGGAAGCGGCTGCCGAGCGGACAAACGAACCGACGGCGTATCAGAGCGCAAAACCGCAAGGCGGCGCGGCGAAAAAAAAGAGAGCGAAAACGGACAATCAGCTTTTTATTATGGCTCTTGCGGGAGCGGTGTTTCTGTTTGTTTTTTCGTATCTTCCGATGACGGGAATTTTGCTTGCGTTTCGCGATGCGGACAACGTGATCGATGTATTCGACGCGATTTTTCACTCGGCATGGGCGGGCAGGCACGGTTTTGAAAATTTTTATTATCTTTTAACGGACGATCGGCTGTACCCCGTATTGATGAATACGGTGGTGTATAATTTGATCCGTATAGCGATTACGATGCCGATTCCGATGATTCTTGCCATACTCTTTAACGAGGTGCGCGCGCCGAAATTGAAAAAGACGATGCATTTGTTTTCGTGCTTGCCGCATTTTGTTTCTTCGGTGGTATACGTTGGTATTGTGTTTTCGATGACGAACATGCAAACGGGCGTGATCAACGATTTACTGAAAGGGATGGGCGTGATTGAAAAGAGTATCAATTTCAAGGGCGATCCCTCGTACAGCTGGGCGATGAAAATTGTTTCGGCGATTTTGAAGGAGTCCGGTTGGGGTACGATTATTTACATGGCGGCGATGACGAACGTAGACACGGGTTTGTACGACGCCGCGGAAATCGACGGGGCGAATCGTTTTTGGAAGGCGCGCGCCGTATCGCTGCCCGCGATGTTGCCGTTGTTTTCTTTGAATCTGGTGCTTGCCGTATCGGGAATTTTAACGAACGACGCAGGCGAGGCGCTTTTGTGGCAGACGCAGAGTAACTTGACGAAAACGGAAATGTTCGATACGTTTATTTTGAAAAACGGCATCAACGAAATGCTGTATTCGTACGCCACGGCGGCAGGACTTTTTAAATCGTTGGTTGGCACGGCGTTAATTGTGGGAACGAATTTCGTTTCCAAAAAAATCAACGGCGAGGGGGTGGTTTTCTGATGAACGAACAAAACGAAACGTTCGGCGCGGAAGAAAAAAATGCGGAAAAAACCGCAGAAAAAATCGCCGCCCCGAAAAAGAAGAAATCGCGTTTGCACAAGAACACCCCCGGGGATATTACGATTATCGTGTGCTTGTTGATTTTTTCGGCTTTAACGTTTTACCCTTTATGGTATGTTCTGATCGGCTCGGTTTCGGACGGGCAGGATTATCTGAAAGGCGGCGTGTATTTTTTGCCGAGAATTTTCACTTTCGAAAGTTACAAAACGATTTTTGCGAACGAGCGGATCTGGAACGGGCTTGTAATCACGTTGTCGCGGTGCGCCGTAGGACCGGTGAGCTCGGTGCTTTTTACTTCGTTTGTGGCGTACGGGATGAGTCGCAAAAATTTGCGATGGCGGAAATTTTTTAACGTATGGGCGTTGATTCCGATGTTCTTCGGCGGCGGATTGATTCCGTATTATTTGCTTTGTAAAATGTTGGGGCTTTTAAATACGTTTGCGATTTACATTATTCCCGGGATGTACAGCGTGTACAATATGATTTTGATCCGCTCCTTTTTTAAGAGTACGCCCGAGGAATTGCATGAGGCGGCGGTGCTGGACGGCGCGGGGGAATTCCGCATTTATTTTCAGCTGATGATTCCCTTGTGCATGCCCGTTTTAATTACGATTTTTATGTGGAGTTTTATCGGGCATTGGAACGATTATCTTACTTCTATGTTGTACTGTCCGCAACGCTCCGATCTCGATTCGTTGCAATACGTGCTCAGGCAAATCATTGCGGCGGCGGACGCGGGCAGCTTCGATTCGGTGCTCAGCGTATCGGGCAAGGCGACAAGCGAAACGATTTCGTACGCGGCGATGACCTTCGGTGCTTTGCCGCTGATCGTGATCTTTCCGTTTGTGCAGAAATATTTGACGCAAGGCGTATACGTAGGCTCTTTGAAGGGCTGAGGCAAACAATAATAAGGAGAAAAAGTATGAAAAACAAAAAGGCATTAGCCGCCGTGATGGCGGGACTTCTTACCTTCGGCACGATAGCGGGTGCGGGGTGTTCGAAAAAATCGACGAAATGGCAATATCCCGATCGTGCGGATACTGTGCTTGTCGACGGCGAAAAATCGTGGGAAAAGTGGAAAGAAGAATGTCCCGAAGGGTTGGAAATCAACTGGTTTACGAATGTGTATATGGACATCAACAAAAAAAGCGTGGTGACGAAAGCGATTAAAGAAAAAACGGGGATTACCGTGAATTTCGACTCCGCGCTCGGCAGCACGGCGGATAAACTTTCCGTAATGATTTCTTCGGATACTTTGCCCGACGTGATCACCGTGGAAAAGAGTGACGAGCGGTTTATTCAGCTTGCAGATCAAGGGTATCTTTTTCCGCTGAACGGACTTTCGGGGAAGTGGGCTCCCGACCTCGATTTTATGGGCATGCAGCAGACGTTGACAGACGGAAATATTTACGGGTTGCCTTCGTTTTATTATTCTTCCACTTCCGCGGGAAAGTTGCAGACGAACGGCGGCATGATGGTGCGCAAAGACTGGTTTGAGGCGTACATGGAGTACGTGCAGGATAATATTGCCGAATCGGAGCGAAAAGCGTGGGATATTACCACGCCCGACGGGTGCGTTAAGGCGATGAAGTGGGTGCGCGACAACTGTTTGACGAGCGCGGAGAAGGATACGTATCAAGGGTTTATGCTCGATCCGTTCGATACTTCGAAAAACAACGGCAATCAAGGCATTGCGTGGCTTTGCCAATATTTTGCCGTGCCGTTCGAAACGGAGGACGGAAAGTATACAGACGGCATAGACATGCCCGAATATCTCGATATGATGAAATGGCTGAACGAATTGTACCGCGAAGGACTTTTGACGGACGAGGCGATTTCGGCGAATACGCAGGCGGAAGTGGGGCGCAAAATCGCGAACGGCGAAGTGTTTATTACTTCTTGTTCTCCGCAGGACTACCCCACTTATTTGAAAGCGGCGGCGTTTCCGAAGAGCGGCAAGAGCGTCGAATACACGTCGTTTACGGTGAAAAATTATAACGGCGACGATCCCGTACTCGGCGATATTGCAGGCACGGGCTACGCGGTGAATTGCATTACGAAAAACGCTTCCCGCCCCGACATCATCATTAAACTTTTCGACTATCTGTGGAGTGACGAAGGACAGATGCTGTGCGGATACGGGTTAGAGGGAAACGCGGACGAAAACGGCAACATTGTATCGCTTGCGGATCGCGATTTCGCGGGGAAATTTACCGCCGCCGACGCCACGTGGTACAAGACGGAAAGCGGCGAGATCAAGCGTACGCAAAACTATCTCGATCTTGTGAAAACGGAAGGCGTTTCCAATGCGCAGCTGGAAAGCAATCAGGCGCGTTTGAAAGAGCTGGGCTTGAACGAGTGGCAACTTTTCCGTCGTCCGCAGTACTTCGATACGCTCAAAACCGGCAAGAAACAAGCCACGAAAGAGAACGCGTACGTGAACAACATGAAACTGCCGCTGACGATTTATTCCACGGACGCGTATATGATTACGGCGGGACTCATCGATCCTACGAGAAGCGATTACAGCGAGCTTGTGAAGATCGATAACCAAATGAATACGATCTGGTCGCAGAGCGTTTTAAGCATGATACAGGCAAAGAGCGCGGCAGAGGTGGAAACGGTGTTTACGAACGGCAGAAAGCGTTTGACGAGCAAGGGGCACGACAAGCTTTTCGACGCGCGCGCCGAAGTGTACGCGCAAAAGAAGAGTTCGCAAGGCATTGCCTGGGGGTATCCGCACCGCGATCCGAATTATAAAAACGCCGTGATTTCCGAGTATTACACGTGGGAGAAGAACGAAAAAACGTACCGCGATATTTTCGGGGCGATCGGCGACGTGAGTTACTATATCGATTACGAGTTGATCGGATGAAGGAGAAACACGATGCAAGGAAGAATGAAAAGGATATTTTGCGCTTTTCTTTCGGCGGCGATTTGCGCGGGCGTTTTCGGCGCATGCGCGAATAAAAAGCCGACGCACGAGAACGGCGGCAACGGGAACAAACAAGAAGAAGTTACGGATAATCCCGAAGAGATTAAAAACGCTTCGGCGTTCGACGCGGTGCGGATTACGCAGAATTTCGGCGGAAAGCACGGCGATGACGAAAGAATGCCCGGTTTCCACGCGGAGGGAAAAGCTTCGGGCGTGGTGTGCCTGAATATCGGCGTGGAATACGGCGATTGGAGCGAGGCGAGTGCGGTGAGAATTCGTATGACTTCGCGCGATAACGGCAGTTACGGTCCGGATAACAACACGGGCAACGATATATCTTTCGGATTCGGCGGTGAGAGTACGTCCGGCTCGGGGAAAACCGTAACGGTGATGAATAAACTGCGCGGCGATATTAAATTTACCTATCCGAACGGACAGAATTGGAAAATGCTGTATTATCCGTATGCGCACATGCCGTCTTTCAACGTGGCGCGCACGTTTACGGGATGCGTCCAGTTTTTGCTGAACGAAGATACGTTCGGCGAGCCGTACAGATTCGGCAGCGACGAGAAAGACTGTATATTCAATACCGTGGGAGAGCCCGCGGGGGCTACGGCGGATCTCGGCAACGTGAAATTCGTATACGTGTGTTACGACGCGTTTTATCTGAAAGGCCGAATCCACGATTTCGGGAATGTGGAGATTCTTGTAAACGGCAAATGGAAAACCGTTGCGGATATGAGCAAGGCGAAGATTGCCGAAAAGGGAGAAACCCAAACCTGGTACGAGGCGGTATCGGGGCTGAAAGCGAACGAAGTGATGCTCGATCCCTTTTTTGCGGATTCGTTTAAATTAAGCACAGACGCGTTTTCGATGGAAAAACAGGCGGCGGTGGCATGCGAAGTCCACCCCGACAACAACGGCGACCGGCATTGCGACAGGTGCTTTGAAACGTTGACGCATTTCGGTTGGGACCTGAACGGCGACGGCATTTGCGACGACTGCAAGGGCGAACTTTGCGCCGAGTGCAAAGACGTGAATCTCGACGGTATTTGCGATATTTGCAAACACCTTATGGAAGATCCCGAAGAGATTGCGTAAATTGCGGGAGGAGGTATTATGAAAAGAATTGTATATTGCGCGATGAGCGCGATGCTTTTGGCGGCGTTCGCTTGTTCGGCGGGGTGCAAGGATAAAACTCCGCGGATCGAAGTCCCGGAAGGGTACACGCGGGAAACCGGCGAGAATATGTTCTGGGAAAACGAGGATGCCGTAAAAGACGATACGGTTGTGCCGAACGTAGGCATACGCATTTACAACTATGCGCCGAGCATTTTCGAAGAAGACGAGAATACCCGCCATGCCTATTATTGTTCCAACAAATATACGGTGGGCAACGATCCGCAAAAGGGGAGCATCAACGCGGACGGAAACGCGCAGATCACCGACTATATTGCGTACCGCAAGGGCGTGAAATTAGAGGACGGCAACTGGTATTGGAGCGAAAAATCGTATGTGCTTGCCCCTTTGAAAGGCTCGGAAACGGAAGGCAAGCACATCTGCGATCCAAACGTGATTAAAGGAGAATTTACTTACAACGGCGAAACGTATCCGTATCTGATGGCATATCTTGCCGAGGGGTTCACGGAATACGTGAACGAATTTAACAACATTTCGCTTGCCGTGGCGAAAGCTCCCGAAGGCCCTTGGAAGCGGTGCGGCGAAATCAACCCTTTAAAAAAATACACTTCGGAAGATTATCCCGAAGAGTGGAACGACAGAAAGGCGCACCCCGAAGCGTATCTTTGGGGGTGGGGGCAAGCTTCGATGGTCAGCGTAGATAAAAAAGGCAGAGTGATGATGGCTTATTCTTCCATTCGCCCGTTTGCGGCAGACGGGAAGAATTGGCGGCAATCCACAATGACTACGATAGATCGCTACGATTTTTCGAATCTTAACGATATTAAAAAAGAATACGAGCTTTTAAAGATGCCGATTGAAGGCATAATGCTCGGAGGGTATCAGACTACGGTGGTATCGAACGGCGATTTTGCGTACGAGCCGACGAAGAACAGAATTTACATGATAACCGATGGCAAATATAACGATTCTACGGGCAAAGCCGCAGGCGCGCCGCTTTCCTGGATAGATAACGGCGGAAATGAGCCGGGGGACGTGTTTAAAAATATCGCGAACGGGGTTGCCGCGCCTGAGTGGACGAACGTGACGAGCATTCTCGGGAGCGACAGAGTGAACAACATCGCTGCGCATAATACGGCGATCATCCGCGATGCATACGGGTGGCTGAAAACTCCGGAAAAGATAGAAGTGGCGATTACGGGCGCGTGCGTGGCGGGCAATATTTACAAGGTACACCCCGAATCAACGAAGAACGATCCTAACGCTTCGCTTTGGACGTTCAGAATTTTAAGAAAAACGGTGACGTTGTAAGGACGAAAAGAAGGACAAATATGAACGGAACAAAGGAAGCAAAACAAATTATTTTCGATACTGATATAGGCATGGACTGCGACGACGCGGCGGCGCTCGGCATTTTGTTGAACGCGCATAAACGCGGAGAGTGTGAAATTCTTGCGATTACGGCGAGTACGGGGCGCGATGGCGCAACGGCAACGGTAAACGCGATTTGCGATTATTACGGCGTAAACGGCATACCCGTGGGGCGAATGAAGCGCATGCTGCGGTGCGACGGCGTGAACAATTACGCGCGTGCGGTAATGGAAAAATACGGAACGGAAGACGTGGAAACGGACGCCGTGCCGTTGCTCAGAAAAACGCTTGCCGAGGCGGCGGGAAAGGTATCGGTGATTGCCGTAGGTCCGCTTTCCAATCTTGAAGAGCTTTTAAAAAGCAAGGCAGACGAATTTTCGCCGCTTTGCGGAGCGGAGCTTGTGAAAGAAAAGGTGGATAAGTTGTACGTAATGATCGGTTCTTTTCCGCAGAATTTCGGCGGAAAACGTTTTCGCGAGTGGAATTTATTGCAAGATGTACCTGCGGCGCGGTACGTGATTGAAAATTGGAGCACGGAAAAGATTTATCTGCCGCACGAGATCGGCGCGGCGGTTTTCACCGAAATGGGAAAAAACGAAAACCCCGTGTGGTACTCGATGAAAAATTTTGCGATCGCGAACGGCGCAGATATTTCGAACGGCTACCGCCGCGAAAGTTGGGACCCCGTGACGTGCATGATCGCCCTTAACGAAAACAATCCGCTTTTTATCTACTCGCCCGAGGGTACGGTGACGGTGGACGAAGAATGTGTGACGCTGTTTGAAGAAAAATCGGGCGGACTTGACAAATATTTATCGGTTAATTCCGATTTAAAAGGCATAGAAAAGCTTCTGAATTTGTCGGTGGAAAAGAAATAGCGGTAAAAACGCGGTAAAAGCAACGCCCGCGCAAATATTGCGCGGGCAGCGGGACGGCTTAAAATTTTTGTGCCGCAATCAAAGCAATCGAAGCAATCAAAGCAATCGAAGCGTTTTTGCCGCATTATTTTTGTCGGGGCGGCTCCGGTCGTTTTTCCGTGGGCGTGAAATGAATGTCGGAAAATTCGGGGAGCTTGTTTTTCTCGCGGTACTGCGTGGGGGCGAGTCCTTCGGAATCCGTAAACGTGCGGCAGAAATGCGAAACGGTGGCAAAGCCCGTTCGGCGGGCGATTTCCGTAACGGAAAGGTTGCTTTCGAGCAGATATTTTTTTGCGTTGCTCAATTTTGTTTTTTGCAGATAGTCTGTGGCGGAAACACCCATACGCGCGAAAAAGTTTTGGCGGAAATAATCGTAGTTATAGTGTAATTCCGCGGCGATTTTTTTAATATTCGTGGTTTCGTTGGCATGTGCGGTAATGTAGTTTAACACGTGATCGAAATCCATCGACATGCGCGCAGGGCCTGCCGCCGATCGCAAAACGTTTAAAACAAGCAATTCGGAAAGGGCGTCGAGCGCGGAAGGATAGTATAATTTTTTTTCTTTCAGCTCTCTGCCGATAATGCGGAGCGTATCAGCTACGCGGCGATCTTTATCCACGAAAAGGCGTGAAGGAAGAGGCGTGGAAGTATCGAAACCAACGCATACCACGGCAACGCGGTCTTTATGTGTTTCGGTGTGCGGCGCGTTGGGGGCGGCAAGAATAAACGTCCCCGAGATAAAGCGGAATTTTTCCCCTTCCACTTCGGTTGCGCCCGTGCCTTCGGCGTAATACGTGAGTTCGTAGCAAGGGTGTGTGTGCATTTGCACCGTGTGCTCCGTTTCATACACTTTATCCATATAAAAAACGAATTTATCACTCATGATTTAATTATATCACAAACGACGGCGACGGTCAAACGTTTCGCCGCGTATGCGGGCGAAAAGGCGGTTTTCGGCGGAAAATCGCAAAAAACATCGGGAGAAAACGCGATGAAAGAGGCATTAAAACAGTTAAAAACATACTTAAACGGGGATCGGCCGGCCGTACGGTACACATTGCAGACGGACGATCTTTCTTCGGGCGGCGCAAAAAATTATGCGAAGCCGTATAACGACAGAAAAGCGTATTTCGAGCCGCTTACGGATATCGATACGGCTTGCGGCGATTTGTATAACGCGGAAACGGAAACGTCGCTGAGCTGCGAATTCGTAACGGTATGCGGCAGGCGCGGTTTGCGGATACTGATGCAAACTTCCCGGAACGATCTTTCGGAGTTTTCGCTGGAACTTCCCATCAACTTTATGGGCAAGAAAAACGGCGGCGGGTGGCAAAATCAGTATCTTTTAAATTCGCCGTATACCTCGGCGGGAAACAGATACAAATATTGCTATCTGTCGAATCCGAACGGAAAAAACCTGATCTTGTTTCCGAAAGGGAAGTGCGACGGTTGGAAAAGCAATTATTCGTCAGATTACTGCCCGGGGCATTTCTTTGTGTCTTTGGAGTTTATGCCGTCGTTCGATCAGGCGTACGGCACGGGCTCGCATAATAAACGCCTGGAACTGTATATTTTCGAAACGACGGGGGTAGAGGACGGAATCAGCCTGCTTTGCGCCGCGTTGCACACCTGCGCGCTGACGTACGAAAATAGCTATGTAAAAATCGGCGAAACGCTTCGTCTGCAAATACACGGCGCGTGCGACTACGTGCTTTCGTGCGGAAAAAAGTACGAAGTAAAGCAGGAAAACGGCAAAAAATACGTTGAAATCGAAGCGAAAAAGTACGGTCTTTGCCGCGCGTATCCGTATTTCGGCAAAAAACGCGGGTTGGACGCGGCATATTACGCGTTCGACGATATCAAAGCGGTGTATCGGCGCGCGCTCGACGCGGTATCGGACGAAGAGATCGAACGCACTTCGAAAAATCTTTGCGAATCGCAGTGCTGGCAATCCGCAATGCTGAGATATATGCTGCGTTACGGCAAGCAGGAGAAGTATCTGAAGCGATTGCGCAAGGCGTTTGAAACGGTGTTGGAAAAGGACGAAAGCAAAGCCGTGCCGCGGTGCACGATATATAACAAGCCGCACGGCGGCGAGGATTCGTATTATATATTCGAATCGGGGCGGATACAGGAGCTGTTATTCGGCGTGACGATTTTAACGGACGCTTACCGATTGACGGGCAACGCGGAATATTTCGAATATTTCACGGGCGCGCTCGATAACGTTTTGAAAAATCACTTCGAAAACGGAATGATTTTCACGGGCTTTTTAAACGGTGAAAAAGAGGACTACACCACGGTATGTTGCCTGATCATTCCGTTTGTCGACGCGGCGGTACTGCTCGAAAAAACGCACCCCGGATTCGCGGCGCGCTACAAAAAGGCAAGCGAGCAAATCGCCGCATATTTATATGCGCGCGAAGGTTTTCACACCGAGGCGTACGTATCGCCGCTCACCGATCCGGAAATGGAGGACGGCTCGATTTCTTGCACCGCGCTTTCGCTTTTGTACTACTGCGCGAAGATCAAACGCGAAGAAAAGTATATCGCCCGCGCGAAAGAAATTCTGGATATGCACGAAGCGTGGATGACGCGCGCGCCGATCGCGCCGTGTTTCCGATCGTCGCTTCGGTGGTGGGAAACATTCTGGGAAGGCGACGGCGACGGACCGTCGATCTGTTTCGGGCATGCGTGGACGATCTGGCGCGCCGAAGCGGATTATTTGTACTACAAACTGACGGGAAACGAGAAATACAAAGAAAAGGCGTTCAACGGATATATGAGCAATATCTCAAAAGTGGCGAAGAGCGGCAAAACGTATTCGTGCTATTGCGCCGATTATATCAAAGGCGGCGGTTTTACGAAGGACTGTGCCGAAGTAAAACACGAAATCCGTCTCGGCAAACCGAAACTGACCGACAGCGGCCTGACGAGATACGTCTGGATCCGCGCCTTCGACGAGCTTTTTGATTTGTAAGCAATTGTTCGTTTCGCTTGTTATACGGCGCGAACAGAAATGTTTCGAAAAACATTTTAGCGCAAGCCGCAGCCTTTCATGAAAAGTTTGCGGAAAAAAAGTAAAAAAGAGGCGAAACATAGTCAAAAACGCTTGACGAATCCGCCGCTTATGCTTTATAATAGTTAGCGACTTCGGGCGTTCCGCCGACCTAACAAGAAAAGGGCGCGGGGAGGACTCGCGCAGCAGATCGAGAACGTCACGTTTTATAAAAAGGAGGTAAAGTCACAAATGAGCGAACTGATCAAAGCGATCGACGCGGAAAGCATGAAAACCGATCTGCCCGTATTCAACGTAGGCGACACCGTAAAGGTAGGCTACAAAATCATCGAAGGCGGCAAGGAAAGAATCCAGAATTTCGAAGGTATCGTTATCGCCAGAAAGAACGGCGGTATTCAGGAAACCTTCACCGTACGTCATATTTCTTACGGCGTAGGCGTAGAAAAGACTTATCCCCTTCACTCGCCCAAAATCGCTTCCATCACGGTAGTGAGAAAGGGTAAAGTGAGAAGAGCGAAACTCTATTATCTTCGCGATCTCACCGGGAAAGCGGCGAAAGTCAAGGAGAAGCTTTAATCCCGAAGGAAAAAGCAATTTTTTAAGCACAATCGAATTAACCGCCCAAAGTCGGGGCGGTTTTTTGTTTGCCTTGATGAAAATTCCGTGAAACGAAAAATTTTGCGATAAATCGCTTGACTTTTTGTAGCACGCTACATATAATAAAGATAATCGGCGCAAAAGGCGAAAGCGAAACGCAAAAGCGCAAAAAGACGCGCCGGGGGAGAGCGAATGGAAGAGAAAGTATCGAGAGTCGGGGCGGAAACGACGTGCGAACGCCGCAAAGACGTGGGGGTATACTTAAAAAAGATCACCGAGCGCTTGCAGGCGTATGCCGATAAGCAGGGGTTTAATCACGATATCACCTACGCGCAGGGCAAAGTGCTGTTTTTTCTGCACACGCACGCGGGCGGCGAATGTTCGATGAAAGAAATCGAAACGTATCTCGACGTATCTCACGCCACCGTATCCGGCATTATTTCGCGGCTTGCCGAAAAAGGCTATGTAATGCGTGAAAAGAGCAAAACGGATTCCCGCGCGAAAACGGTGCGGCTCACAGAAAAGGAATACGCCTCGTTCGACGAAATGAAACGCCGTCGCACGGAGCTTGAAACGATGCTTTTAAAAGGCTTTTCCGAAACGGAAAAAGAAACGATGCGAAAAAATCTCGAACGCATTTATAACAACGTACGCGAAGTCACCGACGAATTGCCGCAGGAAAGCGCGCCGGAAAAAGCGCAGCCGAAAGCAAGATCGATGAATACAAAGCAATAAAACGTATAATAATCAAGGCGAAAAAGGAAAGAAAGTATGGTAAAAACACTATTAAAAAGCGTGCGGGAATACAAAAAGCCCGCGCTCGTCACACCGCTTTTCATGATGCTCGAAGCGGTCTGCGAATGTCTTATCCCGTATATGATGACGCGCATGCTCGCCACGAACTCGGCGGGCAACGTGCCGATGTCGCAGATTCTCATTTTCGGCGGCGTCATGCTCGTGCTTGCGATTTTTTCGCTTACGGGCGGGGTGATGGGCGGCAAATACGCCGCAATCGCAAGCTGCGGCTTTGCAAAAAACCTTCGGAAAGATCTCTTCTATTCGGTGCAGGATTTTTCGTTTAAAGACGTAGACAAATTCTCTACGTCCTCGCTCGTCACTCGGCTCACAACCGACGTAACCAACGTGCAGATGGCGTTTCAGATGTGCCTGCGCATCGTAATCCGCGTGCCGCTCATGTTTATTTTCGCAATCGTTATGGGCTGCACGATTTCGGTGAAGCTCACGATGATCTACGTGGTGATTCTGCCCGTTCTCGCGTTCGGACTTTTCCTGATCATGCGAAACGCCGTGCCGCTTTTCCGCCGTATCTTCAAAAAGTACGACGCGCTCAATAATTCCGTGCAGGAAAACGTAAGCGGTATCCGCGTGGTGAAATCGTTCGTGCGCGAAGACTACGAAAAGAAGAAATTCGATAAGGCGGCGGGCGAAGTGCGCGATAACTTCACAAAAGCGGAAAAAATCATCGCGCTCAATTCGCCGCTCATGATGTTTGCCATGTACGCGGCTTCGCTTTTCATCTCGTATTTCGGCGCGAAAATGGTGATCGGCGCGGGCAGCGTTTCGGCGGAAGGCAAGGCGGTCTACGGCAACTTCACCCCCGCCATGGTATCCGCAGTCATCACGTACGGCGTGCAGATTTTGTCCTCGCTTATGATGGCGGCGATGATCATGGTGATGTTCACGATGTCGGTAGAATCGGCAAAGCGTATCACCGAAGTGCTGGAATGCAAATCCGATCTCGTCAGCCCCGAAAACGGCCTGACGGAAGTAAAAGACGGCTCGGTATCGTTTGAAAACGTCAGTTTCAAATACTCGAAAGAAGCGGAAAAATACGCGCTTTCCGAGATCAATCTGCAAATTAAATCGGGCGAAACGGTGGGCATTTTAGGCGGCACAGGCTCTTCGAAAACTTCGCTGATTCAGCTGATCCCCCGTCTGTACGACGTAACGGAAGGCGCGGTGAAAGTGGGCGGCGAAGACGTGAGAAAATACGATCTGAACGCGCTCAGAAATCAGGTTTCCGTGGTGCTGCAAAAGAACGTTCTGTTTTCGGGTACGATCAAAGAAAATCTGCGCTGGGGCAACGAACACGCCACCGACGAAGAGCTGGTGGCGGCGTGCAAAGCGGCTCAGGCAGACGAATTTATTTCGCAATTCCCCGATAAATACGATACGTATATCGAGCAGGGCGGCACGAACGTTTCGGGCGGACAGAAGCAGCGGCTTTGTATCGCGCGCGCACTTTTGAAAAAGCCGAAGATTTTGATTTTAGACGATTCCACGTCCGCCGTGGATACCAAAACGGACGCGCTCATCCGCGCGGCGTTTTTAAAGGAAATTCCCGGCACTACGAAGATAATTATCGCGCAGCGCGTGGCAAGCGTAGAAGAAGCGGATAAAATCATCGTGATGGAAGGCGGAAAAATCGCGGCGTGCGGCACGCACGAAGAACTTATGCGGCAAAGCGAAATCTACCGCGAAGTGTACGAATCGCAAACGCGCGGCAAAAACGCCGCCGAAGAAGCGCAGAATACGCACGGCGCGGAACAATCGGAAGGAGGGCAGGCATAATGGCGGGAATGAAAGGCGGGCGCATGCGCGGCATGGCAGTGCAAAAAGGCGCAATCAAAAAAGGCACGTTTCCGCGCCTTATCAAATACGTTTTCAAATATTATAAATGGCATTTGCTTGCCGTGCTCGTATGCTTAATCGCCAGCGCGGGTGGCGGACTGATTTCTTCGCTGTTTATGCAAAAAAATATCGACGATATTATGAATCCCGGCATCGTGGGCGGCTACGAAAGCGTAAAAGAGCGGCTTCGCACGTTCATCATCGTAATGGGCTCGTGCTACTTCCTCGCGCTTCTCGCCACGTTTACGTACAACCGCATCATGGCGGTGGTAACGCAAGGCACGTTGTATCACGCTCGCCGCGATATGTTCGATAAAATGGAAACGCTTCCCGTAAAATTTTTCGATACTCACGCCCACGGCGAAATTATGTCTACGTATACCAACGATACCGACGCGCTCCGTCAGCTTGTGGGGCAGAGTATTCCAACGCTTTTATCAAGCTCGCTCACGCTGCTTGTGGCGGTTTCGCTCATGCTTTGGTATTCCGTAATCATGTCGGCGGTGTTCGTGTTTTGTTGCGTAAGTATGTTCCTCGTCGTAAAAAAGGTGGGCGGCGCGTCATCGAAATATATGGTGGCGCAGCAACGCTCGCTCGGCAGCGAAGAAGGCTTCGTGGAAGAGATGATGAAAGGGCAGAAAGTGGTGAAAGTTTTCACCCACGAAGAGCGCGCCAAAGCCGATTTCGATCAGTATAACGAACAGCTGTATACCGATGCGAAAAACGCGCACGTCTACGGCAACGTACTCGGTCCTATTCTCGGCAATATCGGCAATTTCACCTATGTTTTTCTTGCGATTTGCGGCGGCTTGTTGTTTGCGTCCGGCATTAAAAATATCGGCATTTCGTCGTTTAAAACGGGACTGATTCCCATTTCGTTCGGGTTTATCATACCTTTTCTCGGCATGGCGCGAAGATCCACGCAGGCGGTAAACGAAATGTCGCAGCAGGTATCCATGATCGCCATGGGCTTGGCGGGCGCGTCGCGCGTGTTCGACATGATGGACGAACAGCCCGAAACCGACGACGGCTACGTAACGCTCGTCAACGCGAAGCGCGGCGAAAACGGCGAACTTACGGAAACGACGGAACGCACCGAACTTTGGGCATGGAAGCATTTGCATAAAGCCACGGGCGAAATCACGTACACCGAGCTGAAAGGGGATATCGTGCTTGATCACGTGGATTTCGGGTACACGCCCGAAAAGCAGGTGCTTACCGACGTAACGTTGTACGCGCGCCCGGGGCAGAAGATCGCGTTCGTAGGCGCAACGGGCGCGGGCAAAACCACGATCACCAACCTGATCAACCGCTTTTACGATATCGCGGACGGCAAAATCCGTTACGACGGCATCAATATCAACAAGATCAGAAAAGACGATCTGCGCCGCTCGCTGGGCATCGTGTTGCAGGATACGAACCTGTTCACGGGAACGGTGATGGAAAATATCCGGTACGGCAGATTAGACGCCACCGACGAAGAGTGTATTGCGGCGGCGAAGCTTGCCAACGCGCACGATTTTATCACGCGGTTGCCGCACGGATACGAAACGATGCTCACGGGCAACGGGGCGAACTTGTCGCAGGGACAGCGGCAACTGTTATCGATCGCGCGCGCGGCGGTGGCGGATACGCCGGCAATGATTTTAGACGAAGCCACGTCGTCGATCGATACGCGCACGGAAGCGCTCGTACAGGACGGCATGGATAAACTGATGAAGGGCAGAACGGTGTTCGTAATCGCGCACCGACTTTCCACCGTACGCACTTCCGACGCGATCATGGTG
>ERZ1026860.872-NODE-872-length-17182-cov-10.682898_pt1 | contig 17182 bp, 15 predicted proteins | sample MGYA00380160_ERZ1026860 | MGnify/ENA primary metagenome ERZ1026860 (study PRJEB33269, sample SAMEA4719796) | human gut metagenome | biome: human-associated habitat; feature: organic feature; material: feces | place: Cameroon | collected 2013-10 ... | reverse complement strand
ATGCTATATTATGCTACGAATAAATTAGTAAGTTTGGTTGAAAAGTGAATTTCTTGAATTTGAAGTAATCAGGTGATTTTGTTAGCGAGACAACACATTGTTGAGCTATATAGGATCAGAAGTGAATTGTTAAGTATAATTTTTTGTTTTGTAGAAAAGGTAATTAATATGGATTTTCGAGAATTTATCGATTTTGTTCGTGTTACTTTCAATGAACCTGAGGGTATGATTATTTTGCATGACCCTCGGTTTATTGGAAATGAGCGTAAGTATCTGATGGATGCGATGGATTCGAACTTTGTTTCGAGTGTTGGTGAATATGTAAATCGCTTTGAACAAGCAATATGTGATTATACCGGCAGCAAGTTTGCTATTGCGGCGGTTAATGGTACTTCTGCTTTGCATATTTGTCTTTTGTTGGCAGGTGTCAGGCCGGAAGAAGAGGTGATAACGCAACCGGTATCTTTTATTGCTACTTGTAATGCTATTTCTTATACAGGGGCAAAGCCTGTATTTGTCGATGTCGATAAACGTACCATGGGTATGAGTGCGGAAAAGTTGGAAGACTTTTTGAAAGAAAATGCTCGGAAAGGTGTTGATGGTTATACATATAACAATAAGACAGGTAAACGTTTTGCAGCAGTTGTCCCAATGCATACTTTCGGACATCCTTGTGATTTGGATGGATTATCGGAGGTTTGTGAACGTTACAATATTGCTTTGGTTGAAGATGCGGCTGAGAGCATCGGTAGTTTTTACAAAGGTAAGCATACGGGATTATTCGGCAAGTTGGCAGCTTTGAGTTTTAATGGCAATAAGGTGATAACCACAGGAGGAGGAGGAATGATTTTGACCCAAGATGAAAAGTTGGCTAAGTTGGCTAAGCATATAACCACAACAGCCAAGGTGCCGCATCGTTGGGAATACAATCACGATTACACTGCCTATAATTACAGATTGACAAACCTTGCAGCTGCCTTGGGCTTAGGTCAAATCGAACAGTGTGCATTCTTTGTTGAGCAGAAAAGAAAGTTGACGGATAAATATAAGGCATTTTTTGCTGATAAAGACGTAGAATTTTTTACAGAGCCGGAGGATTGCAGGTCAAACTATTGGTTGAATGCTGTGATTTTGAGGGATAAGGAAGAAAGAGATGCTTTCTTGACCTATACGAATGATAATGGTATTATGACTCGTCCTATATGGGTGCTTAATAACAAATTGGATATGTACAAATGTTGTCAGTGCGGTGATTTGAGTAATGCACAGTGGTTGGAAGACAGAGTCGTGAATATACCAAGCACGGTTATCGTTCCAAACTATTACGAGAATATAAAGAAAGGATTGTACAGATGATAAATGTCGGTAATTTTATATCGAGGTATATCACCTTTCGACAGGAGTCGATGTTTTTAGGTGATATAGAAAAGAATAGAGAACAGCTTAAGTCTGAAATAGAGGGTAAAAGTGTTTTGGTGATAGGAGGGGCAGGAACGATAGGTTCTTCATATATAAGAGCCGTATTGCCGTTTCGTCCGAGTAAATTGGTCGTGGTTGATATAAGCGAGAACGGTTTGACAGAGTTGACAAGGGATTTGCGATCTACATATAATATGTATGTTCCATCTGATTACAGAACATATCCGTTGAATTTTGCCGACCCTATATTTGAGAAAATATTCCGCAATGAAGGCGGGTTCGATATTGTTGCGAATTTTTCCGCTCATAAACATGTGAGAAGCGAGAAAGACCAATATTCGGTGGAAGCCTTGATTGAAAACAATGTCTTGAAGGCGAAAAAGTTATTGGATTTACTGGTTGAGTTTCCACCAAAACATTTCTTCTGTGTTTCCACCGACAAAGCTGCTAATCCGGTTAATATAATGGGTTGCAGTAAGAAAGTCATGGAGGAGATGATAATGTCGTATTCCAAACAATTCAAGGTTACCACAGCAAGATTTGCCAATGTGGCATTTTCCAATGGTTCCCTTTTGGCAGGCTTTATTGAGAGAATGATGAAACGTCAACCATTATCATCGCCTAATGACGTTAAGAGGTATTTTGTTTCTCCCGAAGAGAGCGGACAGATATGTATGTTGGCATGTATGTTGGGACAAAGCGGTGAGATATTTTTCCCTAAGCTTGGAGAGGAACAAATGATGACCTTTTCAGCAATTTGTGATGAATTTCTTCACAGCCTCGGTTATAAAATCAAATACTGTGAAAGCGAGGAAGAAGCGAGAAAATTTGCTGCTGAAATGCCGGAAGATACTGACACTTACCCCGTATTTTATTTCTCTTCCGATACAACCGGTGAGAAAGGATATGAGGAATTTTATGTGCAGGGTGAACAGTTGAATATGCAGCGTTTTTCTTCACTCGGGGTTATAGAAAATTATCCTTGCAGACCGAAAGATGAAATCATATCTTTCTTCCATAAAATGGAAACTTTATTCCAAAAAGATGACTTCAAGAAAGAAGAGGTGGTAACTTTGTTGAAGGAGTTTATACCGAATTTTGAGCATGAGGAAAAAGGTAAGAACTTAGATCAGAAGATGTAATATGTATAATTTTGTAAAGAGATGCTTTGATTTTTTGATGGCATTATTGGCGTTATGTGTCTTATCACCCTTGTTGATACCTGTTATTATTGGACTATTGCTTACGGGTGAGCATTATGTCTTTTATTTTCAAGAACGTATCGGTAAAGGTGGAAAGCCTTTCTATATTTGGAAATTTGCAACAATGTTGAAGAACTCTCCCAATATAGGAACCGGAACAATAACAACTCGTAATGACCCGAGGGTTTTGCCTATGGGTAAATTCCTACGAAAAACAAAAATCAATGAATTGCCACAGTTAATCAATATACTCATTGGAAATATGAGTATAATCGGACCGAGACCTTTGGTGAAAAAGACCTTTGACTTGTATTCGGACGATGTGAAAGAGTGCATCTCAAAGGTCAAACCGGGGTTATCCGGCATTGGTTCCGTTATCTTTCGTGATGAAGAATACTATATTTCCAAAGCAAAAGAACCGGTTGAGTTTGCACGTTTATATGTGCAACCCCAAAAGGGAGAACTCGAAAAATGGTACTATAACAATCGGTCTCTATATGTAGATTTCATGATTATATTCCTCACTTGTTGGGTTATAATCTTCCCTAAAAGCGATTTGGTATATAAGGTATTCAAAACCCTTCCGCACCTTGATTTGGAAAAAGATGTGGAGACTTTTAATAGCACGCATTAAGAGAGAGGTACTGGTATCTGCCGAAGAAATTTGAAATACGAAACAGCGGAGTTCCTTACTTTTGTGGCAGAGGGCAAAGAACAAGGTGTTCAAGTGCTATATAAAGATGAAACGATATGGGCAACACAAAAGGCAATGGCTATGTTCTTCGATTGCTCTACAGATAATATTGGACTGCATTTGAAAAACATCTTCAAAAGTGGTGAATTAGAAGAACGTTCAGTTACCGAGAAAAACTCGGCAACTGCTGCAGATGGTAAAAACTATATGACAAAGTTCTATAACCTCGATGCCATAATATCCGTTGGTTATCGTGCCAACTCCATTTGTGCAACTCAGTTTCGCCAATGGTGTACTTATATCATTCGTCAGTTTTCATTGCGTGGCTATATAGATAAGTTGATTGCTTTGACGAGTTGTTAGATTTACAGGTCGGGATAAAACAGAGGAAGCGTCCGTGATGTCGATGGTTTGGCATTGCGGACGCTTTCTTTTTATTCGTGTAAAATCCATTGCATATTTTGCGTTTCGTGTTTTATGATTATCTTTGCTCCTTGAAAAGAAATGGAGACAGAGGCCAAGCATAAAGGTGAATATATGAAAGAGTTGAACAATCCGTTTGTGATTTCGGGCTATTGCGGCAGGAAGTATTTTTGCGACAGGGAAGCAGAGGCGGCAAAGATTATTGAAGCTTTGGGTAATAACAGGAATGTATCCTTGATAAGTCCCCGCCGTATGGGTAAGACTGGCTTGATACATCGTGTTTTTGATGAGTTGACTTCAATGGAACCTGATGTCAGGTGTTTTTATGTGGATATATTCTCCACACAGAACCTTGAAGAGTTCGTTCTCTTGCTTTCAAAAACCATAATCGGTTCGCTCGATACTTATTCGGAGGCTGTTGTCAGACGTGTAGGAACGTTCTTTCGTTCTTTGCGTCCTGTATTCTCTTTTGATGAGTTCACGGGACAGCCGAGCATGAGTTTTTCATTGCAGGCAAATGAAGCAGAGGCAGGTTTGAAAGAAATATTCGACTATATGGAAGCCTCCGGAAAGCGGTGTTACATAGCCATAGACGAATTTCAGCAAATCACGGACTATCCCGAAAAAGGTACGGAGGCTTTGTTGCGTTCGCATATACAATTTTCGCCGAATGTTCATTTCGTTTTTGCAGGCAGCAAGAAGCATATCATGGACGCAATGTTCACTTCCGTCAACCGCCCTTTCTATCAGAGTACTCAAAAGGTGGGATTAAAGGAAATTCCCTGCGAAACATATTGTGAATTTGCCCGAGGATTGTTTTCCGATGCCGGAATGGAATTGTCGGAAGAGGTTTTCGAGTACGTATATGATAAGATGTTCGGACACACATGGTACGTTCAGTACATTATGAATTTGCTTTTTGCAAAACATCTCGAAGAATATACTTCGGAAGTCGCCGATATCGTTATAGATGATGTGCTGAACGAAGAAGAGGCGACCTATAAGACATATTGCGAGATGATTACCAAAGGACAATTACGTCTTTTGCAGGCTTTGGCAAAGGAAAAGACCGTAGCCAAACCTTTGGATGGTAATTTCTTGAAGAAGTATAACCTTACGGCACCCAGCAGTGTGCGTCAGGCTTTGACCGCTTTGCGGGATAAAGGTCTTGTTTTGAAGGACGATAGGGAACGTTACTGCATTTATGATCGCTTTTTCTCGCTTTGGTTGGAGAGAAGGTGAAATTGTCGAGGTTTCAGAGCAGGTATTGTTCCCTACGTCTTTGTTTCAAATTCCCGATTTCGGCGTAAAATTCGGCATGCAATTCCCGATTTTACGCCGAAATCGGGAATTTGTATTAAATATTCGTACCTTTGCAACTCAATCGGAAGAATTATGATATGGCAAAGCAAAGACAGATAGCGGAACAAATACAAAGGGTTCAAAGCACAAAATCAGGACGCATCATAGTGTTGACAGGAGCGAGGCAGGTAGGGAAAACAACCTTGGTGAAGAATGTTCTGAAAGATTACACCTATATTTCGATAGAAGACCCTGTCATGCGTCCGTCTTATCTCGGACTCAATTCTGCCCAATGGAGCAAATTGTATCCCAAAGCGGCTTTGGACGAAGTGCAGAAAGAGCCACAGTTGATAGAAAGCATAAAGGCGGTTTACGACCAATACGACCAAGTAAGCTATGTACTGCTTGGTTCAAGTCAGATATTGTTATTGGACAAAGTGAAAGAGAGCTTGGCAGGACGGTGCAGCATTTTCGATATGTACCCCTTGACTTTACCGGAAATGCAGACAGAGAGTTGGTGTGATAAAGTAAAATATTCGCTTTGGCAAACAATGCTTATGGAAGAGAATTTCCAATGCGATTTTTACCCGTCCTTTCTGTTGGATTCGGCAATGGTGAGCAAACAACAGGCGTGGGAGTTTTACCTGACCTACGGTGCTTATCCTGCGTTGGTCGATGAAAACATGTCAAAAGAGGAACGTTGGCAATGGCTTGCGAACTACGTCAGAACGTATTTGGAAAGAGATATAAGGGATTTGGCTGTCATAAGGGATTTGGAACCTTTTGTCAAATTGCAACAAGCCATAGCTTTGCAGACGTCGCAAACCATCAATCTGTCATCGTTGGCTGTTCGTGTGGGTGTCAGTGCCAAAACCGTGCAGAGGTATTTGGACTATCTTATTTTGAGCTATCAGGCGATATTATTACCAGCATGGGATAGGAATGAGAACAAACGTATAAGCAAATCCCCGAAAGTCCATTTGTTGGATTATGGAGTATTGCAGAGTGTCCTGCAAAAGAGAGGCGGAATTACAGGTGCGGAGTTCGAAAGTGCCGTGGTGGCGGAACTATACAAGCAGGCAAAGAACATATTATCCCCTGCACGTTTCTATCATTTCAGGACGCATGACGGCAAAGAGGTCGATTTGTTGGTGGAATTGCCGCAAGGTTACATGGCATTTGAGATAAAGATGAGCGAACATGTGCAGAAAACAGATGCAAGGCATTTGAAAGATTTGGAGGATATTTTGGACAAACCATTGATTCATGCTTTCGTTCTGTCGAATGATGTCATCACAAGCAGAATTTCCGACAAGATAAGCATGCTTAACGCTGCCATGTTTCTTGGTTGAGTGTTCGGGTATGCCGGTGTGTTGTAAGGGATAAAGCATTTTCGATAAGAATGTATAAACAAAGGGCGTTCGGTTCATCGGACGCCCTTTTTCGTTCGGGAAACTCCCCTTATGATTCGGTATGTTGAATTATAGATCTATCATTATGCCGAAGGAGAATGGTTTGAGGCTTTTCTCGTATGTGTCCTCGAAGATGTCGGTCAGGTTGTGGCTTGCATAGAACGTCCAACCGCCGAACTCTATTCCGAGCAGAGCCTCTGCCTTGAAGGTGTTGAACTGTTTGAAGCGGCTTCCCGTACCGGCTTCTTTCTTTTCTCCGTTTTCGTTATACACGGTTTTGAAGCCCGTGTGCGAATTGCGGTAATTCAAGCCGCCGATTACTCCTGCATGTATGTATAAGTTCTTAGCCAAACGGAAGTTCGCAATCAAAGGCACGGTTATGTAGCGAGCCACCAATTTGTATTTCTTTGGCGTTATATCATCGGGAAGGCTGATACCGCCCGCAGGGGCATTGCCTGTCTCGAAGTCGAAATTGAATACATTGCTCTGGTAACCTATACCGGTTGTGATGGAAACGGGATTGTCCGGAAGGAAGGTGTAACGGAACATGATGTCCCAACGGTTCGACCATTTCAAGTTATAGGAATCGTTCGAGGCAGGAGTGGAGAAGAAATCGCCTTCCGCCCAGTTCAAATAGCCGTAACCCCATACCAATCCTGTCGAATGACTTCTGCGGGAAGGTTTTTCGCAAATTTGTTCACTCTTTGCAGAACTGTTGAGTTCATCAAATGAATCGATGATTTCAGATATGGCATCGGTAAAACGCTCGGATACACCTTTCATATGGACGTTTTGTGAAAGCCCCACGCTGTTTTCGCCATCGTAAATCATTGTTCCGATTATCATATTTTTATTTCCGTCATCATCTTTGTCGATTACCGCCTTTGAAATGACAACAGAATCGGCTTGAATGAAGAGAGTGTCCGATGAGGTGAGGGTTTTGTTTGCCGTATAGCAAGTCTTTTCAAGTTCATTGTTGATTTTTTCAAGCAGATAATCTTTGTCTCTCTCCAAAGTCTTTACATCTCGTCTGTTTTCAGCCTCTTGCTTTGAAACAACGCTGATGTAACCGATCAGTTTCTTCGTTTCCCCGCTGTGTATGCGGATTGTCTTGCCTGAACCTTTGTAATCCGTTACGAATGCCGCACTGTCATCGATGAAATCCTGTGCGTTTGTCTTGCCGAATGCGAGGCAGGCAGATAGGAATGCCCCGATGAGAATGATTTTTTTCTTCATATCGAATATGTTTTTATTGTTCTGTTTTCTTATGACTTCACATTGACGCTGCGTCTCACCTCCGTGTAGGTGGTGTAACGCCCTTTGTCCATTATTTTCGAGAGAAAGCCTGTGATTTTGCCCAAAGCCTCCGCACCTTTCTGCCGAGCCGTTTCCGTGGCTTTGGCAATCGTCTCCTCCACAGGCGTGTAATCCTTAATCAGGCTTGCCAACGACCTCTCTTCGTAGGTGTAATGCTCATGGCGGTATTCCTTTATGACCTTCTTTTCCTCTTCCTGCACAGGCGGCATTGTCTCTTCCACCGCCAATAAAGCCTTAGATGCGGTTTCCTCACGCTCCGCTTCCTCGCTTCCGTTCTCCGGTTTCACCTCCTGCGGCACATCGCTTTTTTCAATCGCCGTTTCGCCGGAATAAACCGCCGATTCTTTCTTCTCAATCTCCGATTTATTTTCGTGGAACGGCGTTTTATTTTCACCCTCGGCAACAAGCTCTTTTCCAATGCTCTTTTCAGTGCATGTTTTCTGCGAAACCTTATCTGCAAGAACTGTGCTTGCGGCTTGTTCCGTTCTTCGGTCGTCATCGGAAAGCGGCAACAGCACGATGAGCAGCAGAAGCACTGCGGCGGCAGCGGAAATCCACGCATACGAAGGCACTTTCAATACCAAGGATTTCTTCTTCCTTTCCGTGGCAAGGCGGAACAAACCCTCCTTGTCCTCGAATACGATGTCCGAAGGCTCTTCCAATTTCTCGTCCTTGTCGTAAGTCTGCATGAGAGCGGCGTATTGCGGATTCTTTTCCAAGAACGCCTCCAATTCCTTCGCCTCCTCTCTGCTCAAATTGCCCTCCGCATAATCGAAAAGCAAAGCCTCTATGTTTTCCTTCCTTATTTTCATGTCATTTTTATAGTTCCGATTTCAACTCTTTGAGCTTCACCCTTGCCCGAAAGATGTTTACTTTCACGTTTTCCTCACTCATCTGCATTATCTCTGCAATCTCCCTGATCGAGAAGCCCTGCCAATCCTTCAACATCAGACACTGCCGCATCTTCTCGCCCAAACGGCTCGTCAGATAGTCGATCAACTGCTCGTTCTCCAAATTGTCAGTGGTCGGTTCTGCGTTGAAGACGGCGTTTTGTCGCACTTTCTCGTGACGAATGCACTTCAACATATTGTTATGAGCCGTTGCAAAAAGCCAACTCTTCACTTTGCCCTCCTCAATCTCCTCTCCATGCTTCCAAAGCGAGATAAAAGTATCCTGCAAAACGTCCTTTGCAGAGTCCGAATCCCCAAGGTTCTTTACAAGGTAACGGAACAAACCATCCGAGTGCAGTTTTATATGCAGTTGAAACTCCTTTTCGCTCACTTCTTCTTTGCAGCTTTTTATCCTAAGACCCCCGAGAGGCGGCAAAAGTTACAGGGCATGTCGAAAAAAGCATTTTTATTAGCCCGAAGCCTGCACCCATACCGCAAAATCGGTAATCCATAAACACCGAACCACAACGCAAAGCCTTGAAAGGAAAGTATATCCTGACAAAAGAAAGCTCTCGTGAAACCATATCATGCAATCTTCGGATTGAAACGCAGTATGGTTTATCGGGTTTTCGATGTGTCGGTTCGCTTTGGTATTCAGTCCTTTGAGCAAGCAGGTTTTCAGGTTGCTTTTTCTTGTTCGGAATAAAGGGTTTTCGGTTTTGCGGGTTTGAATTTTGGTTGTAATTTTGCATGGCGAAGCAGTGTTCGCTTCGTGTGAAAAGAGTGTAAAGAGAAATGACAAGATTGAGTGTTAACATCAACAAAGTGGCAACGATAAGGAACGCACGCGGTGGAAATGTTCCCGATGTGATTAAGGTTGCCTTGGATTGCGAGAGGTTCGGTGCGGAGGGAATAACGGTTCACCCCCGTCCCGATGAACGACATATAAGGTACAGCGATGTGAGAGAGTTGAAGCCTGTGTTGACAGAGGAGTTCAACATAGAGGGTTACCCTTCGGAGAGGTTCATGTCTTTAATCGAGGAGATAAAACCGGCACAGGTAACGCTTGTTCCCGATGCTCCCGATGTGCTTACCTCGAATGCCGGTTGGGATACGGTGAAGAGAGAAACGGAATTGAAGGAGATTGTCGGCAGATTGAAGAAAGTGTGCAGGGTATCGGTCTTTGTGGAGGCGGATTGTGCGATGGTGGAGGGAGCAAAGCGGTGCGGTGCCGACAGAGTGGAGCTTTATACGGAGAGTTACGCCGCAAACTACAAACAGAACAGGGAGAAAGCGATAGAGAAGTTCGTCATTGCGGCACGCAAGGCAGAGGAATGCGGCTTGGGCTTGAACGCCGGACATGATTTGAGCCTTGAAAATCTGCAATACTTTCATCAGATGATTCCGAACCTCGAAGAGGTGTCGATAGGTCATGCTTTGATAAGCGACGCCCTTTACTTCGGTTTGGAAAACACCATACAGATGTACAAAAGATTGCTGATTTAGAGCGATGAAGTGAATTTTTCTTGAAATTATTTTGTCAATCGGGAAATAAGCAATACCTTTGCAGACGCAAACAGACGGTTTTGCATATAGCGAATTAAAAGGGAATCCTGTGTAAGTCAGGAACTAAACCCGTAGCTGTGAGTATCGGATAAACCGAAGGCCGTTAACCACTGTTCATTAGAATGGGAAGGAGGCTCTTTCGGGATACAAGTCAGAAGACCTGCCGTTATTGTTTATGAATTGTATCTTTCGGGAGATAAGGATATGGTTAAAGGTGTATTTATTTCGATATTTGGTCTCATTCGAAGTTAGTTTGGTGTTTATTTCTTTCGCCATTCCTTTATCCCCGATTGTACAATACATAATTTGTAACACAGGTTTGAAACTCGAAATATTCGATTTATGGATTGGTTTTATGAATTGCTGACCGGTCATTCGGTGGCTTCTTCCGTTTTGTTGCTGTCTTTCACCATTGCCGTGGGCATAATGCTCGGCAGGTTGAAGATTTTCGGCATAAGTCTCGGTATCACATGGATTTTGTTCGTCGGAATAGTCCTCGGACACTTCGGATTGGTTCCGGAGGCAGGTATTTCGACATTCGTAAAGGACTTCGGATTGATTTTGTTCGTCTATTCGATAGGCTTGCAGCTCGGTCCCGGTTTCTTTGCCTCGCTTCGGCAGGGCGGATTGAAGCTCAATTTGCTTGCAGCTTTCTCCATAGTTCTCTCATGTGTCGTTACATACGTCATACATCTGCTATCCGGAGAGAGCCTGAGTACGATGACGGGAGTGCTTTCGGGTGCCGTGACCAATACTCCTTCGCTCGGAGCGGCTCAGGCGACGCTTGCCGATTCCGATGCCTCATCGGGCGATTTGCTTGCAACGGCATACGCCGTGGCATACCCCTTGGGTGTATTGGGAATAATCTTTGCTCCATATATAATAAAGTTTCTTTGCAAGATGAAACCCTCTTCGCAGATGCAGGAAGAAGAGGCGGAGAAACATAACACCACCATGAAAAAACTGCATGTGCTTATAGAGAACCAAGGCGTGGTGGGCAGACGTTTTTCCGATATAATGAAGAACTTCAAGACCGCCGTGGTGGTTTCGAGGGTCAGACATGCGGACGGAAAGGTGGAACCGGCGAACGATGACACCGTTTTGCAGGCAGGAGATACGCTCCGCCTTATAACTCATGCCGACAATGAGGAGGCTGTCGTCATGCTGCTCGGCAGAAAAGCCGAAACGGGAGAGGAGGATTGGGAAACCCCCGACCACACACTTGTTTCTCGTCGTGCAGTGGTTACGAAACCGGAGGTGAACGGCAAGAAGATAGGTTCCTTGCACATTCGCAGTCTGTACAAGGTTACCATAACGAGAATAAACCGCAACGGTATAGACTTGATTGCGGCAAAGGATTTGATATTGCAGACAGGCGACAGGGTTACCCTTGTGGGCGAGCAATCGAATGTGGAAAAGGTATCCTCGCTGTTGGGCAATCAGATGAAGCGATTGGAGTCTCCCAACCTTATACCTATATTCCTCGGTATTGCAATAGGCGTGATATTCGGTTCCATACCTGTTTCATTCCCTTTCTTGCCGCAAAGCGTGAAATTGGGGCTTGCGGGAGGGCCTTTGATTATCGCAATACTCATGGGACGCTTCGGACCGTATTACAAAATCGTTACCTACACCACCACTTCCGCCAACATGATGTTGCGGGAATGCGGCATAGCCCTCTTCCTTGCCTCCGTCGGTTTGTCGGCAGGCAGGAACTTCTTCTCTGCAATAGCTTCGGGAGGTTGGATTTGGGCGGTTTACGGACTTGTCATAACGCTTCTTCCGCTCATCGTTGTGGGTTGCATAGCCGTGAAGAAGTTCCATGTAACTTATCCTTCTCTTTGCGGATTTCTTGCGGGAAACACGACAGACCCTCCGGCACTTGCCTTTGCCAATGAACAATCCGGAAGCGATAAGCCTGCCGTCGCATACGCCACGGTCTATCCTCTGACGATGTTCCTCAGGGTTTTGGCGGCACAGGTGCTGATAATAATGTCCATGTCCTAAGCAATGCTGATTGCAAAACGCCTATCTAAAACACCGAACGCTCGAAAGAAAATCATGGAACAGCCATCTGAATCGATGAAACAAAGGAAATTGGAGTTGCTTTCGCCGGCTCGCAACCTTGAAACTGCACTTGCCGCCATAGATGCGGGAGCTGATGCAATATATATGGGCTTTGAACGCTTCGGGGCAAGGGTTTCGGCAGGCAATACGGCGGAGGATATTCGCAAGGCGGTGGAGTATGCACATCTTTTCGGCGTAAAGGTTTATGTGACCATGAATACAATCCTCTATGACGAGGAATTGGAGGACGCGGGGAGGGCTTTGCACACTCTTGCCGAAGCGGGAGTCGATGCTCTCATCGTTCAAGATGCCGCAATGCCGGAACTCGATGACATAAAACTGCCTCTTCATGCTTCCACTCAGGCGGATTGTTCTTCCAAGGAGAAGGTTCGCATATTGGGCGAAATCGGTTTCCGTCGTGTGGTTCTTGCAAGGGAACTGTCGATAGAGGAGATGGCAGACATACATCGCACATTTCCCGAGATGGAATTGGAGGTCTTCGTTCACGGAGCTTTGTGCTGTTCGTTCAGCGGGCAGTGTTACATGAGCGAGTACCTCACGGGCAGGAGTGCGAACCGCGGAAACTGTTGTCAGGCGTGCAGAAGCGATTACTCGCTCTTCCAAGCGAACGGCAAATGCCTTGTTCGCAATGCTCCTCTTCTGAACATGAAAGACCTCAACGCCTCTTCGCTTCTCGACGAACTCGTTTTGAAAGGCGGAGCGGTGAGTTTCAAGATAGAGGGACGGCTGAAAGATGTCGTTTATGTGAAGAATATCACGGCTTATTACAGCCTTTTGTTGGACGAGTTTTGCAGAAAGCACCCGCAATACTGCCGTTTGTCATACGGCAAGGCTCGAATCGATTTCACACCTTCGCCTTCACGCAGCTTCAATCGCGGTTTTACCATCTTCAATCTCAAAGGAAAGAGCGAACCGACCTGCGATTTGAATAATACCAAAAGCCTCGGCACGTATGTGGGAAGGATTTTGGCGGTGGAGAAAAACCGAATGTATATTGAAACGTCGGAAATGCTGCACTCAGGCGACGGAATGGTGTACAGGATTGGCGACAAATCGGGCGGTTTTCTTGTCAACCGTGTGGAAAGTGCGTCTTTGCGGGCTGCGAACAAGGGAGATAAACCGGTGAACCGTCTTATCATCTATCCAAATCGCCCTTTGACCGACATCAAAGCCGGCGTGAGTCTGTACAGAAACCGCGACAGAGTTTTTGAACAAGCCGTTCTCGACTCTCGCAAGCCTCGTTTGATAGAAGTGAAAGCCCGCATTCATGCCGTGAAAGAGGGTGAAAGGGAAGTGAATTGCCTCACAATGGAGGCAGAAAACGGAGTGAGTGCCACGGTAAGCATGGATTTTCCCTTGGAAGCGGCACGCAATACGGAAAATCATGCGGATAAACTGAAAGCCATGCTGTCCAAAACAGGCGGAACGAATTTTAATTTGAGCGATTTCTCATACGAATTGGCGGAACCTTACTTCTTTTCCGCCGCACGGATAAACGCTTTGCGAAGAAGTTGCATAGAGCAACTCTCGGCGAACATCCGCCTGCATAATCGCCGAAAGGAAGAGATGACAATCAAAAAAGAGGGTATCGAAAGCATGACATGTCGCCGTGCGGACTATAAGAGCAATATATCAAACCGCCTTGCCGAAGCATTCTTCCGCCGCAACGGCGTCGAGGAAATAGAACCGGCATACGAACTTACGCACAGAAAAGGCGAGGTGGAACTTATGCGAAGTCGCAACTGCATAAGGTATAACCTCAATCTCTGTCTTCGTCGCAATAAACTCACACAGGAGCAGAAAGAAGACCTTTATCTCACCGACCAAACCCACAAATACCGCCTCTCTTTCGATTGCCGCAACTGCATAATGCACCTCTACACCACAGAAAACGAAGCAAAATAAAAGCAGAAAGGCAAATGCCTGCTTTGCAGGCTTTATTTTGTTTGCGATTATGGGTGTTCGGACTTGTATTTGTAAGATATAAAGCCTTGGAAATACGTATGTTGTGTTTTTTTTATGCAGCTGGTGAGCGAAATCTGGGAAAATTGTACTTTTGCAAGTCGAATGGCTGAGCAAAGCGGGGGTGTGGAAAGAGAAAAAGGCGGAGCATTGCGGCTTTTGGCGGCGTGAGATGAAAGTAACGGTTAAAATAAAAAGATATGAAGAAAGCATTTTTCTTGGTTTGCACCGTATTGTGTGCAAATCTGCTTGTGTCGCAAACGTTCACAAGCGAAGGATTGAATTATGAGGTCATCGATGACAACTCTGTGAGGCTTGCAGACAACAATGAGGCGAGTGGAGAGATAGTTATACCATCTGCCGTGATTTATGACGGCAATACATATAGCGTTACCGCCATCGGTTTCGCCGCTTTTCTCGGTAGCGGATTGACATCGGTTACTCTTCCGAACAGTGTTACCGAAATCGGAGATAATGCCTTTTATGATTGCAGAGACTTGGCGTCAGTGTCTCTCGGTGGCGGCATTACTTATATCGGAGAGAACGGATTCGGAGCTTGCAGTGCCTTGAACTCGATTGTTCTCCCGAATAATCTTACCCATATAGGAGCAAGTGCATTTGAAAATTGCAACGGATTGACTTCTATTAACATTTCGGACAGCATTGCTTCCATCGAAAACTCTACTTTTTACGGTTGCAGCGGGTTGACTTCGGTTACCGTTCCGGATAAAGTCGCTTCCATTGGTGATTATGCCTTTGACGGTTGCAGTGCTTTGACCTCTGTTACCATAGGCAAAAGCGTAACCTCCATAGGGGACGGAGCGTTCGGTCATTCTAACGGTTTGACCACTGTTGTTTCCTTGGCAACAATACCTCCGCAAATGGGCAGCGGCTCTTTTCCTTTTCCGAATTCCTGTACGGTAACGGTACCATGCGGCAGTTTGGAGGTATACACTTCCGACAGGCTTTGGGGACAATACTTCATTGGTGTTATCAGAGAAGACTGTGCCTCATTGGAGACCGTAAGCACAACAGAACTGTCCGTTTACCCGAACCCTGCGAAGAATTTCATTTGCTTGGAGTTCGAAGCGTTGCAAGACGACACCATGTTGCAAATCATCGACCTCGATGGCAGAGAAATCGAGACATTCCGGCTCGCAGCCGGTCGGAAGAACTTACGAATAGACGTGAACAACCTGCCTGCGGGCATCTATGTCCTCAAACTCGGCAACACCGCGAAGAAACTGATAATCGAATAAGGAAGAATAAAGTATTAAATGGCAATCCTATCGGCAATGAATGTCGATAGGATTTGCTTTATATGGTATAGCTTTATTATTTGTTCGGTTCGTCCCACTCATCGTAATATTTTGGTGATTGTCCGTCATATTTAATATAGAACATATTCGGAAGCGGTTCTTGAATAGGTTGTTTAATGGTTTCGGATTTTTCCACGGAGTAATCACAAGCGGGTATTTCCACTTTCATCTTTTCCCCTATGCTGTTGGTGAATGAGGATACAAAGAATATGTCTTCGATGTAGTGTGTGTCTGAAAAATCTCTGTTGAAGCTGTATGCTATGCGGTTTTTGAGGCATAGCGGACTATCGTTTTGTTTGAAGTCGGCAGTGTGGCTTTTCTTTGGGAAAGAGTTCTCGGGGTTGCAATCAGTGAATCTGTCTGTAATGATGGCGTAAGAGCCTATTGTGATGAATGAGTGAGGCGGTATGCAGGCAAATTGCGGATTTGCAAATGTTTGATTGTGGTGGGTTGTGGTGGCAATGGCTGTTGCTGAAGAAGTAATCAAGGCGGCGGTCGTGTTGCTTGAAGTCTCTCTGCTCTCGCTATAAGGTACGGCGAAGTTGTTCTTTATGTAAAAACTCTGTGGCAGGATAATGAAGATTTCTTTGTCAGTCTTATTTATCAGGTCAAACCTCATGAATAGTCCGTTACCCCAGAAGTTGTACAAAATTTCCAAGTCTTCGTTTTGGGACGATAGATTATTTCCGCTTATTTTCACATTGTCCGAATAGCTCAAATTTACGACCTGAAAATATGTCGAGCTACATGATGAGAATGCCAATACGGATAAACCGATACAAGTTGCAATGAATGCCTTGTGTATAAGATTTCTGAATTTCATATTGTTTCGTTGTTTTTACTTTTTGCAAAGCTACGAAAAAATTACGATGTCGAATACTTTAAATTATCTTTTTCGGGATACCGTATTCATCAATAGGTATATTTGCATGGAAGTGCCTGTATTTTTCTTGGAGTATATTTTGTACTATTCCTTTATGTCGAAGTTGTGTTTTCTTATACCTCTTCTATATCTCTTCACATTCTTTACCGGTTTGACTGTTTGAGGGAGGTTTGAAGTTAACGCTCTTCAACCCTTTCGGCTTCGTGGCTTGCGGATTTTCCGTCGGGAGTTGTCGCATGGAAATTTTCCGAGTATTTGGCAAGATATTGTTTTATCACTGTTTGTGAGAATATCGAAGACCGGCTGAAAAAAGACGGTGTTTTATTTTTCTGTGTCTTGGTTTCGTCATGGTGAAACGGCGGTTGGTTTTGGCGGTGCGGGATAGGGGAGAGGTTGTGGCTTGAATGCGGAGGAATGGTGTGTCTTTGCGGTGTTGCAGGGAGGTTCGGGCTTCGTATAATCGAATGGTTTGCATGGTGGAAGCCGGTTGCGGCGGAACGGTATGTCGTCAATAATGAAAATAGATGGATATGCGGGGTGGATTGCAGTGCGGAAGTTGGAGAGTTGCGGTTCGGGGGTATGAAAACAGCCGTCCGAGTTGTTGTGCTTTCGGACGGCTGCTGCGTTTGTGTCGTTTTTTTAAGAGGCTTACATTGCTACACACCGCCACAACAGACAATGGAAAAGAGTTTGCCGGACATAAGG